>ENA-UZWU01002566-UZWU01002566.1-metagenome-genome-assembly--contig:-Day-4--1m-contig-2566_pt2 | contig 24712 bp, 19 predicted proteins | sample MGYA00260345_ERZ794905 | MGnify/ENA metagenome assembly ERZ794905
AGAATTCTCAAATCAATTAAATCAAATCAATTTTCTAAAGGAATCTTTTAATGAGTCTTAATACATTCAATCTCTATTTGTTTGGCGGTACAGGGGATCTATCAAATAGAAAATTAATACCAGCAATGTTCAGACAAGACATACTAGCAAGTCTTTCTGAAGACAGTAAAATCATTGGAATAGGATCAAGAGATCTTTCAAGAGATGAATATGTTGAAATGATTAAAGAATCTCTTGAAAAATATTTCCCAAATTTTAATGAGCATAAAGAAACTTGGAAATTATTTTCATCAAAAGTTAGCTACATCCAAATAGATATTAATGCTGATGATGGGTGGAATAATTTAAGAGAAATACCTAATAATCGACCAGTTATTTATTATCTAGCAACTCCTCCAAATCTTTACAAACGAATCTCATCAGCTTTAACACAGTTTGATTTAATCAAAGAAAATTGTAGAGTTGTAGTGGAAAAACCTATCGGAACCGATTCAGTTACAGCTAAAGAAATTAATGATTCGTTATCGACTGGATTTAATGAAAATCAAATTTATAGAATTGATCACTATTTAGGTAAAGAGGCAGTCCAAAATCTTTTAGCTTTGAGATTTGGTAACACAATTTTTGAGCAAAGTTGGTCTAATTCAGCAATTGATCATATTCAAATTACCGTTGCTGAGGATTTAGGTGTTGAGGACAGAGGCGGCTATTATGATGAAACTGGAGCTTTAAGAGATATGGTACAAAACCATCTTCTTCAGATTTTATGTTTGATTGCCATGGAACCTCCAGTGTCAATACAGAGTGAATCTGTCAGGGATGAGAAGCTCAAGGTATTAAAATCTTTAGCCCCATTTACAGCTGAAAATATCTCAATAAATTCTGTCAGAGCACAATATTTGGACGGAATATCAAAAGGCAAAACAGCCTGTTCATATCTTGATGAAGATGGAGTAAGTCTAGAAAATAATACTGAGACATTTGTGGCATTGAAATTAGAAATAAATAATTGGAGATGGTCTGGTGTTCCATTTTATTTAAGAACTGGAAAAAGAATGCAATCAAAATCATCTGAAATAGTGGTTAGATATAAAACTGTACCGCACAATATTTTTTCTAAAGATACATCATTAAAACCAAATCAGTTAGTTCTTAGAATTCATCCTGATGAAGGAATAGATCTCAAGTTAAATACAAAGCATCCAGGTGTTTCTGGTTTTGATCTTGAGGAGCTTCCATTAGACCTGAACCTTCATGAATATCATGAAATTGGTCACCAAGACTGTTATGAAAGACTCTTACTTGATGTCATTAAAGGTAATCCTTCGCTTTTTGTGAGACGAGACGAGATAGAGGCATCATGGAAGTGGATAGATAATATTATTAATCTTTGGAAATCAGAAGATGTTCCAATGGAGGAATATATCTCAGGTGGATGGGGTCCTTCAAATGCTGATTTACTCCTTAAAAGAGATTTTAGATCATGGAAAAATGGATCCAAAAAGAAATGAATATTAATAAGAAACTTTTAGATATTAAAGATCGAATTGATAGTCGAAGTGCTGATTCAAGATCTATTTATTTAGAAAAAATAAATTTTTCAACCGCTCAAAGTAAATCAGCAAGAAATAACATGGGATGCAGTAATATCGCACATGCTTTTGCTTCATGCGATAAAGCCCAACAGGGTGATGCTGCAAATGGTGCAAAAGTTATTGGAGTTATTTCAGCATACAACGATATGCTATCTGCTCATGCTCCACTTAAAGATTATCCAGATGTTATTAAAGATTCATCATTAAAAAGAAATGCTATAGCTCGAGTTGCCGGCGGTGTTCCTGCTATGTGTGATGGAATTACTCAAGGCGAGCCTGGAATGGAATTATCTCTATTTAGTAGGGATGTGATAGCTCTATCAACTGCTGTAGGATTTTCTCATAATGTTTTTGATGCTGGAATATGTTTAGGAGTTTGTGACAAGATTGTTCCTGGTTTAATGATAGGCGCTCTGACCTTTGGTCATTTACCTATTGGTTTCATACCTGCTGGCCCAATGCCAACGGGAATATCAAACTCTCAAAAATCAGATACAAGAAAGAAATTTGCCAATGGAGAGGTTGATAGATCTGCTTTGATAAGCTCAGAACAGTCTGCATATCATACTTCAGGAACATGTACTTTTTATGGAACAGCTAATACAAATCAATTAATAATGGAAGTTATGGGACTTCAATTGCCAAGCTCGTCATTTGTTCCGCCCAACTCAATTGAAAGGCAATTAATTATTGATAAGACTGTTGAGTGTGTTTTAGATATGAGCGAACAAAATATAAAAATGGGTGAAATGTTAGATTCTAAAAGTTGGGTTAATGCGATGGTTGCATTAATTGCAAGTGGAGGTTCTACCAATTTAGCAATACATTTAATCGCAATGGCAGAAGCTGGTGGCTATAAAATAACTATCGAAGATATAGACGAAATAGCTTCTCTAATTCCTATAATTACAAATATTTACCCCAATGGTACTGCTGATGTTAACGATTTTCATAATGCAGGTGGTGTCTCAGCATTTATTGGATCACTTTTAGATGGAGGTTTTTTGTTTAATGATGTTAAGACTTTATTTGGTGATGGTTTAGAGATCTTTAGAAATACATTAGAAATAAAAAATGATCAATTAGTTTGGAAAAATAAGTCCATCATATTAGACCAAAGCATAATTAGAGATAGCAATAATCCTTTTAAGATATCAGGAGGATTGAAATTATTAAATGGAAATCTTGGAAAAGGAATTATAAAAACTTCTGCATTAAAGAATTCAGATGCCCTTATTAAAGCACCTGCAACTATATTTGAAGATCAAGAAGAAGTTCTTAAGGCTTTTGGAAATAAAGAACTCAATAAAGATACCATCATTGTTATTCGAGGCCAGGGACCTTCAGCTAATGGAATGCCTGAACTTCATAAATTAACATCTCCACTTAACGTTCTACAATCCAAAGGTTTCGATATTGCAATTATTACAGATGGAAGAATGTCAGGTGCATCTGGAAGTGTTCCAGCTGTCATTCATGTTACTCCAGAGGCAATTCATAATGGCCCAATTGGATTAATTGAAAATGATGATCTAATTGAGCTAGATATTAGGAATGCAACTTTTAAAATACTAGTTGATGATGAAGTATTAAGAAAAAGAACTCATTCTATTATTAAACATAATCATATTGGAATTGGCAGAGAGTTATTTAAGACATTCAGAAACAGTGTTGATACTGTTGAAAAAGGAGCTTCAATTTTCTAATGAATTTATTAAATATAATTACTTCTTGCCAGCTGTTACCACTTGCAACTCTCACATCTAAAGAGCAAGTAGAGCCTTTGTGTAAAGCATTAATTAAAGCTGGTTTACCGCTAATTGAGATAACTCTTAGAGATGAAAGAACTATAAATATATTAGATGAGTTTAAAAAATACCCACAAATTGCTTTTGGAGTTGGCACGATAAGAACAACTCATCAAATTGATAAAGCTATAGAAGCTGATGCTAAATTCTTGATTACTCCAGGGTTCTCAAAAAAATTATCACACTATGCATCTTCAAAAAATATATTATTAATACCAGGTGTTCAAACGCCATCTGAAATTATTGCTGCAAATGAAGAAGGGCATAATGTATTAAAATTTTTTCCAGCTGAATTGGGTGGGGGTGTTAATAAATTAAAGTCTTATCTTTCTGTATTTTCTGACATAAAATTTATACCGACCGGTGGTATCTCAGAAGAAAATGCCCCTAATTATTTGAAACTAGACAATGTTATAGCTGTTGGCGCCTCAGCATTAATTCCATCAAAGTTGATTGAAACAGAATCATGGAATGAGATTGAGGATTTATTAACTCAATCGAAAGCGAATTACTTACAAAGCTAGCATTACAAGAGGATATAAATATGTTTAATACTTTAGATTGGATTATTGTAGGAATTTATTGTCTAGGCCTCATTGCGCTTGCAACGTATGTCTCAAGAACTAGCGGTGATAAAGAAAGAACAGCAGAGGATTATTTTTTAGCTGGCAGATCACTTCCTTGGTGGGCTATTGGTGCATCTTTAATTGCAGCAAATATATCAGCAGAACAGATCATCGGTATGTCCGGTCAAGGATTTGTAGTTGGGATGGCTATAGCAGTGTGGGAGCTTACTGCAGCTATAGCACTAATTGTTATGGCAAAATTTTTCTTACCTTTATTTCTAGAGAAGAAGATTTATACAATGCCTCAATTCCTTGAGCAAAGATTTGATAAAAGAGTTAGCTTAGTACTCTCATTTTTTTGGCTTACTGTATACGTATTTATTAATCTAACCACAGTCTTATGGTTGGGATCAATTGCGATAAATACACTTACTGGCCTTTCGCTAATCAATGGCTTAATTTTGTTAGCATTATTATCACTTGCTTATTCGCTATCTGGTGGTCTTAAGGCTGTTGCAATGACTGATATCCTTCAGGTTGTGCTATTAATTTTTGGGGGATTAGCTGTCTCTTACATAGCTTTAAATAAAATATCTGGTAATAGTGGTGTTGTAGATGGATTAGTAACAGTTTACAACGCTCTACCAGAGAAATTTGATATGATTTTATCTCCAGATAATCCTTCTTATAGTAATTTGCCTGGTATATGGATTTTAATTGGTGCTGGTGTTTGGATTGGACATTTTGCTTATTGGGGTTTTAATCAGTACATCACCCAAAGAGCGTTGGGAGCAAAATCTATTAAAGAAGCTCAAAAAGGGGTTATGTTTGCAGCTTATCTAAAATTATTAATGCCATTAGTAATCGTCTTGCCTGGTATTTGTGCTGCAATTTTGTTTCCTGTTTTAGAAAAATCAGATCAAGCTTATCCTACAATGATGTCGCTCTTACCAAATGGATTATTAGGTCTTACATTTGCTGCACTTATTGCGGCAATAGTATCTTCGTTAGCATCTATGACAAATAGTATAAGCACTATATTTACTATGGATATCTATAGATCCTTTTCCAATAATGAGATCTCTGAGTCAAAGCTAATAAACATTGGAAGGAATGCCGTAGTTATATCATTATTTACTGCAGTAATAGTTGCAAAACCTTTGTTAGGAAGTTTCGATTCAATTTTTCAATATATTCAAAATTTCACAGGCCTATTTACCCCAGGTATTTTGGTTATTTTTTTAGTTGCTTTGTTTTGGAAAAAGGCTACAACCCTATCAACACTTGTTGCAGCCATTTCATCATTAGTACTTTCTATTTGTATAAGTTATGTTCTGCCAGAGCTTCCTTATATTCATCGAATGGGAATAGTATTCTTTATATCTGGTTTTGCTTGTTACATAACAAGTTTGCTTCAAGGTTACCAAGATCAACCAAAGGCAATTGACCTAGGCGATATCAATTTTTCAACCTCAAGAGCTTTTAATATTAATACTTTAATTATTGTTAGTACTCTCACCTTAATTTATGCAGTATTTGCTTAGCTAATTAATATGAAAAAAAACTTCTTAATTTTGTTAATTTTGTTTATATCCTCTTGTGAAAGAGGTGATTCAAATAGCGAACCTACAACTCAATCTAATGTAGATTGGTCAAATAAAAATACTTGTTCAGTTTCAATAGATTCTGATCTTATAGTAAGCATTATTAATAAAATGACCATAGAGCAGAAGGTTGGGCAAATAATAATGCCTGATATTGATGAAGTTACTCCAAATGAAGCAAAAAAATATCAACTTGGAACTTTTTTAAATGGAGGAGGAAAATTTCCTTATAAAAATAAATATAGTTCAGTAGATGACTGGAAAAAATTAAGCAAAGAATTTTATGATGCTTCGCCTATAGTTGATGGAAGGGTTATACCTATTTTATGGGGTACTGATGCTGTTCATGGTCACAATAATGTTATTGGAGCAACAATTTTTCCACATAACATTGGTCTTGGCTCAACTATGAATCCTGATTTGATCAAGAAAATTGGTGAGGCTGTTGCAAAAGAGGTTCTTTCAACGGGTATTCCATGGACATTTGCTCCAACAATTGCAGTTCCTCAAAATGATTTATGGGGAAGAACTTATGAGGGATATTCTGAAGATCCAGAGCTTGTTTCTGAACTTGGGAAAGCAATGATTGTTGGGCTTCAAGGTGAGGGCTTAGAATTTTTAGATGAAAACCATGTATTAGCAACAGCTAAACATTTCTTAGGAGATGGTGGAACTGAATTTGGTATTGATCAAGGCAATACAGTCCTGAATGAAGAAGATCTTAAAAATATTCATGGCAAACCATATTTCGTTGCAATTAATTCTTGTATTCAAGCAGTCATGGCTAGTTTTAACTCATGGAATGGTCAAAAAGCACATGGTAGTAAATATCTTTTAAATAATGTGTTGAGAAATCAAATGGATTTCAAGGGACTAGTTGTTGGAGATTGGAATGGTCACGGACAAGTTCCCGGATGCACAAAAGAAAATTGTCCAGAATCATTTAATGCTGGTGTTGATATATTTATGGCTCCTGACGAATGGAAACCGCTTTACAAAAATACTTTAGATCAAGTTAAGCAAGGAATTATTTCTGAAGATAGACTTGATGAGGCTGTTTTTAATATTCTATCTGTTAAATACCTTTTAGGTATGTTTGATGGCAGAAAGCCTCACGAATACCCTCATAATTATATTGGTATCTCTGACCACAAAGATTTAGCAAGACAAGCAGTAAGAGAATCTATAGTCCTTCTTAAGAATAATAAAAATGTATTACCAATAAAGGCTAATAAACATATTTTAGTTATTGGAGAAGCTGCTAATAGAATAACAAAACATATGGGTGGTTGGACTATAACCTGGCAAGGAAGAGAAAATGCTAATAAGGATTTTCCAAACACTCTGAGCATTTATGAGGCGATTAAATTAAAAGCTGAGGCTAATGGAAGTAGTGTAGAGTTTTCTGATAATGCATCATATAAAAATAAGCCTGATTTGGTCATTTTTGTATACGGAGAAGATCCCTATGCTGAGGGTGATGGAGACAGAAAATCTCTTTTTTATCAAAATTATGATAGAAATTTTAAAAAGTACATGAAGAATATATATGATCAAAAAATATCAACTGTATCTTTGTTTATTTCTGGACGCCCATTAATCGTTAACGAAGAGTTGAATCTATCTGATGCTTTTGTACAGCTTTGGTTACCAGGTTCAGCAATCGAAGGGCTTACAGATGTAATTTTTACAGATGCTGATAATCAGATTATTTATGACTTTAAAGGCAAATTATCATACTCTTGGCCTAAAATTGCATCGCAATTCGCCTTAAATTTCAAAGATAATAACTATAATCCATTGTTTGAATATAAATATGGGCTCAATTATAAAGATGACATTTATATAGATTCTATAGGTATAGAAAATGCACTACCAAAACCATCAGAAATTATTTTATTTGTAGGGTCTGCATATTCATCCTATAGAGAAGTAATTTCATATTTTGATATCAGTAAAAATGAACAAGCTTACGAAGGTATTAATTCTGATATATTTGAGCATTTAAAGTCAGGCATTACTATTTCTAAGTTTGATTTCAAAAAACAAGATGATGCAAAAAAAATAGATTTTGGCAATCAAAAATTCTATAAATCATGGGAGATTGCAAGTGGTGCTAACGAAGATTTGAGTTATATGAATCAAGGATCTATTCAGTTAATAATTAGGCCGCAAAAAATAGCTAATGAAGAACTTAAATTTAGTATTGGGTGCTCTAAAACATCTGAAGAAATTGAGTCGTCTGGCTCTGATCTCTGCTATAAATCATTTAATTTATCAGATATTTTAAAAGAGAAGAAAAATAATGAATGGCAAGTTATTGAAATACCTCTTACCTGTCTAAATGATAGTGATTTCAATATTTCGTCAATTACCTCAAGAGCTAATCTTGGAACTAAAGGTGATTGGATTCTGGACTTACATTCAATTAAATATATTAATAACAGAGGCTATAATGCCTGCAAATTAAATTCAGCTAATTATGAGTAAAGTACTATTAATTGATATAGGTGGAACAAATTTGAGATATGCATATTCTTATGGTGATTTATCTTCTCTTTATGATACTAATAAAATTGAGCTATCTTGTATAAAAGGGTTTGATACATTGCTAGAAAATCTTATCAAAGGAAAAGGTGTAGATGATTTAGTTATTTCAGTAGCTGGCCCCAAAATAAATGGCTCTATAACAATGACAAATAGAGATTTTTCCATAAATGAAAAAGATATTAGAGAGTCTTTTAAGTTCAATACTTGCCATCTTTTAAATGATTGGGAATCAATTGGTCATAGCTTGGCTGTTTTTGAAGATAAGGATGTTTCTTTTATTAAGAATGGCTCTGAATTTAATAACAATAGTTTTTTTATTGGTCCAGGTACAGGCCTCGGAGCTGCACTGTTAGTTGGAGATAATAAAGTCATACCAACTGAAATTGGAAATACCACAGGGCTTACCAAAGCACTCCTCAGAAATTATTATATTGAAAGTGGTGATCAATTCAGAACACTTGAAGACGTATTATCTGGTAAGGCAATATCTAATATTTATGAGTACAAGACAGGAATAAGACTTACCTCTGAGGATATTGTTTCTAGATATGGTTCTGATGATATGGCTAATCTAGTTATAGATGGTTTTATTAAGTCATTAGCAGAAACTATTTCTGACATGGCATTGACATTTATTGCTGGAAGAGGAGTTTATGTTTCAGGTAGCTTAATGAGATCAATTTTTAAAATTATGGATAAAGATAGGTTTATTGAATATTTTTATGGTGATAAAAAACTTGTTCATTTACAAATTCTTGAAATGATTAAAATTGGTATTGTTGAAAAAGAGCATGCTTGTCTTCATGGCAATCTAAATTTTTATAAGAAAAATAAAAAATACGCATATAAAAATATTTAATAGGGTTTGGTTTTAAAAATGACAAATAGAAAAGATTTATATCTTGGTGATAGCTTAATAAACTCCTTAGAATCACATATTGAAGGTAAAGAGGTCATCATTAAAAATGAAAATTTTTACAAGATATCAAACGTCAATAAAATGAGACCTTTTTTTATGAGTATTGTAAGCGCTAGCGATCATTGGCTTTTTATTTCATCAACAGGATCTCTTAGTGCAGGAAGAAAGAATAGTAATAATGCGTTATTCCCATACTATACTGATGACAAAATTACTGAGTCATATGATGTAACAGGAAATAAATCAGTCTTCCATGTTCATAAAAGTAATAAAGACTATCTTTGGGAGCCTTTTACTAAAACCTCAGATTTTATTTATAAAAATGAAAGAAATTTATATAAGAATCTCAGAGGAAACAAAGTAATTTTTGAAGAGATTAATAACGATTTAGGACTTAAATTTTCTTATCAATGGACAACATGTGAAAAATACGGTTTTATAAAAACGTCTTCTATAAAAAATCTTAATAATGATGATATATCAATTACTCTTCTTGATGGATTTCAAAATATTTTGCCCTGGGGTTTAGATGAAAGCATTCAGAATAATACGAGTAACTTGGCAGATGCCTACAAAAGAAACGAATTAGACGAAGATTCAAATATTGGTATTTTTGCTTTGAGCGCTACTATTGTTGATAGAGCTGAACCAAGTGAAGCATTAAAATCAAATATTGTTTTTCATCTTGGACTTGATAACTGCAAAGTTCTTTTATCGTCTTATCAGTTAGATAAATTTAGGAAAGGATATGATGTAAATCAAGAGACGGACGTAAAAGCTGAAAAAGGTGCTTATTTTATTCACACGTCTATTTCTTTACCAAAAAATGAGAAAAAAGAATGGCTATTTGCAGCAGATATTAACAAGTCCTCTTCGAATATTATTTCTCTCAAAGAAAATATATTAAATAATAAAAATCTAATCAAAGATATTAATCAAGATATTCTTAATTCCTCTAATGAACTATATAAATTAGTTGGCTCTTCAGATGGAATACAGCTTTCAACGGACAGAAGAAGAAACATAAGACACTTCGCCAATACTTTATTTAATATTATGAGAGGAGGCATATTTGATAAAGACTATTTAGTTGAAAAAAGTGATTTTGTTAAATATATAAATAATGCTAACAAAAAATGTGGGCATGAAATGAGTTCAATAATAGCAGGATGGCCAGAGCAATTTGATCTTAACTTCCTTAAAGACTCATCCAATCAGAGTGATTCCGCAGTTTTTAAAAGATTAGCTACAGAGTATTTACCAATCAAGTTTAGCAGAAGACATGGAGATCCAAGTAGGCCATGGAATAAGTTCTCTATCAATACAAGAGATGATATTACAGATGCAAAAGTTTTGGACTATGAAGGTAATTGGAGAGATATATTTCAGAATTGGGAAGCTCTTGCCTATTCTTACCCTCAATTTATTGATGGGATGATCTATAGGTTCTTAAATGCATCGACTTTCGATGGCTATAACCCTTACAGATTAACAAAAGATGGCTTTGATTGGGAAACAATTGAACCTGATAATCCTTGGTCCTACATTGGTTATTGGGGCGATCATCAAATAATTTACCTTTTGAAATTCTTAGAATTTACTGAAAAATATTTTCCCCAAAGATTAAATTCTTTTTTAACAAAAAATAATTTTGTATATGCGAATGTTCCATATGAAATTAGAGACTATAAATCTATCTACAAAGATCCAAAAAATACAATAGATTTCAACTTTAAATTAGCTGAAAAAATTGAGAAAGATAGGCTAAAAGAAGGCGCTGATGGAGCTATTCTAAAAAATTATCAAGGCACAATACATGAAGTGAACTTCCTTGAGAAAATACTAACCACCATATTAACCAAGCTATCTAATTTTATTCCTGGTGCTGGTATTTGGATGAATACACAAAGACCAGAGTGGAATGATGCAAACAACGCTCTCGTTGGAAGTGGTGTATCTATGGTTACGCTTTATTATTTGCGTCGTTTTTTAAACTTTTTCATAAATATACTTGAAAATGATGTATCTTCATCTTTCGAGATTTCAACTGAGTTATATCACTTTTTTGAAAAATTAAATCTATTTTTTAGTAATATTGATTTCAATTTATCTAACAAGGATCGCAAGAGTTTTGTAGATGGTGTAGGTGAAGTTGCTGCTGAATATAGAAGTAGAATTTATACCTCATATTTTTCTGGAACTAAAGAATTAGTAGACAGAAATAAAGTCATTAATTTTCTTGAAACAGCAAAAAAAGTAATAGAGCAAACAATTGATAGTAATAAAAGAGAAGACGGGTTGTATCATGCTTATAACCTTGTAAATTTAAAAGATAATGAAATATCAATAGATAGATTATCTGAAATGTTAGAAGGCCAGGTAGCAGTCTTAAGCTCTGGTTATCTTTCAGACGATGAGAGTTTATCTGTATTGGATAGTCTTAAAAGCAGTTCATTATTTTGGGATGAACAATATAGCTATATTCTTTACCCAAATAAGGATTTGTTAAGTTTTTTGGACAAAAATATTATTCCTGAGAATGAATTTAATAAATCTTCACTTCTGAGTTTATTAATAAAAAATGGAAACAATCAGATTGTTGTTAAGGATATTAACGATAAATATCACTTTAATGGATTATTTCATAATGCAGCCTGTTTAGTAAGTGAACTAGAAAACTTACCCTCTGAATATACTAAACTTGCGAAAGATGAAAAGGTTATTATTTTAAAAATTTTTGAAGATGTTTTTGATCATAAATCATTTACAGGTAGGTCAGGTACTTTTTATGGATACGAGGGTTTAGGATCTATTTATTGGCATATGGTTTCAAAACTTTTACTAGCATCTGCTGAAGTTACACATGAAGCTATTATAAATAAAAGTGATCCAAAAATTATTGGAAGATTGTTTGATCATTATTTTGAGATCAATGAGGGTATTGGAGTAAATAAATCTCCAGAATTATACGGAGCATTCCCAACAGATCCTTATTCACATACACCAAGAGGAAGGGGTGTGCAGCAGCCAGGTATGACAGGCCAAGTTAAAGAGGATGTTATAAGTAGATTTCATGAATTAGGCTTTTACGTCAATAACGGAAAAATAATTTTTGAGCCAACTATATTACGTAAAGATGAATTTATTGATGAAGAAAAATCTTTTAAATTTGTAAATCTAGATAATGAAATAACATATATGGATATAGCCAAGAACTCACTAGCTTATACAGTCTGCCAAGTGCCAATAATTTATACTTTATCAGATAATGAAAGTATAAAAGTTGTATTTCAAGACAACGAAGAAGTGACAATAAAAAATCATGAATTAGATTTACAAAATTCACAGAGTATATTTAACAGAAAAAATTTAATAAAGGCTGTGCATGTAAGAATAATAAAATGAAGCATATAATCTATTTTATTTCTTTATTTTTATTAATCTCATGCAATCACAATGGAGATTCAAATATGAACAAAAATGCAAATGATTTTTTAGGTAACCCTGATTATCCTGCAATTTCCTATGGTGGATATAGACATGAATCTAGAGAACATCAGCCGTCAATTGATGATATACGAGAAGATTTATTAATTTTATATGCACAAGGTTTTAGGATTATTAGAACATATGATCTTCATCATCCTTTTGCCGAAAATACTCTTAAAGCAATAAGGCAAATTAAAGCCTTCGATAAAGAATTTGAAATGTATGTCATGCTTGGTGCATGGATTCAATGTAAAAGTGCATTTACAGAATCACCTAATCATAATGAAGAGGATATTGAAGGCAATGAGTATGAAATTGTTGAAGCAATTAGGTTAGCCCAAGAATACTCAGATATTGTAAAAATAATATCAGTTGGAAATGAAGCAATGGTGCATTGGGCATGGTCATATAGTCTTCCTCCTAAATATATTTTAAAATGGGTAGACTACTTGCAGAATCTCAAGGTTAATAAATCTCTTTCAAAAGATCTTTGGATCACCAGTTCAGATAATTTTGCTTCATGGGGTGGTGGTGGAAGCGAGTATCATAATCAAGACTTAGAAGATCTTATTAAATCTGTTGATTATATTTCAATGCACACATATGCATTTCATGACACTCACTATAATCAAGATTTCTGGAACCTTAAAACTATACAAAACAATAATAATAAAATTGACATAATTAAAAGCGCTATAAAAAGAGCAGTTGATTACGAAATTGATCAGTTTAAAAATGTTCAAAACTATGTTCACAGCATTGATCCTTCCAAAAAGGTACATATTGGTGAAACAGGGTGGTCAAGTGTAGCTTCTGATCTTTATGGCTACGGTGGATCTGAGGCTGCTGATGAATATAAACTTGGCTTATACTTCCAGTTAATAACTGAAAAATGTGACATGTTATCGATTTCATGTTTTTATTTTTCAGCTTTTGATGAGCCATGGAAAGATAGTAGTAACAAAAATGGTTCTGAAAATCACTTTGGTCTATTTACTGTTGACGGTAAAGCAAAATATCCAATGTGGAAAAGTGTAGACGAAGGAGTCTTTAACGGCCTTTCAAGAGGAGGTAATAATATTACTAAAACTTTTGATGGTAAGTTTGAAGATTTATTAGATACATCTAATATTCCACCTAGTTCAGTTGGTAAAGCTGCTAATTAAAGTTAGCCTATATTGTTAAATAAAATAAAAAGGGGAATTGCGATGAAAAAATTTTTAATATTGTTTTGCACTATCTTTTTTAATCTATCAAATGCAATAGAAGTCAATGTTGTTGATAGCACTTTTTATGTAAATGGAAATCCTTATTATATGAGAGGTATTTGTTATCACCCTGTTCCTTTGGGAAAAATAAAAAGAGATTTCTCAAACCTTAGTACTGATATATCGCTAATGAAAGAAGCTGGAATTAATACCGTCAGAGTATATGAGCCTATTGATGATATTGAAGTTCTTAATAAATTAGCTGATGCTGGTATCAAGGTTGTTATTAATTTTGGATACAATCAAAGGGGTAGATACGATATTCTTTCAGGCTCACTTATTGATTACATATACAAATACAAAGACCATGATGCTATTTTAATGTGGGAGCTGGGAAATGAATACAACTATCACCCACAATGGTTTGGAGGAAATATCAACACTTGGTATGCAGTTCTAGAGCTTGCTGCTCAAGCCATAAAAACTGTTGATCCATCAAGGTTAGTTTCTTCCGCACATGGAGATCTTCCTACAAAAGAAATCCTTGCCCTTGCATCAAGTATCGATATTTGGGGTCTAAATATATATAGATGGGATAAGCCTCAGTCTGTTTTCAAGGAATGGGAACAAGTTAGTACAAAACCAATTTACTTTTCTGAATTAGGTGCAGATAGTTACATGACAAAACCTACATTAAAATATGCAGCGGGTGAAAATCAGCAGGCCCAAGCAGATGCAAATGGGATTATTCTAAAAGAAGTTTTAAAAAATTATGACAAAAATATTGGCGCGTTTATTTTTTCATTTACTGACGGTCTATGGAAAGCTGGAAATCCTTATACCCAAGACACTGGAGGGTCTGCACCTAATAGTGATGGAACTCCTTATGACGGATCAGCAAATGAAGAATATTGGGGAATAGTTGATATTAATAGAAATAAAAAAATAACTTTTGATGTTATTAAAGAAGCCTATCTTAACCATAAAATTAATTAAAATATGAACCCTAGTAAAAAAATTAATAATACTGTTCCATTAGGCCAAAAAATTGCATTTGGCTTTGGAATGTTAGCCAATCAACTATTTCCAGCATTATTGTCAATTTTTATAGTTGTTTTAATACAAGATCTTGGCTTTAATCCTTTACTGTATGGAATCATTGCTTTTGTCCCAAGGTTTATTGATGCTATCACAGACCCTTTGATGGGTTTTATTTCCGATAATACAAAATCAAAATGGGGTAAAAGAAGACAGTATGTTTTTTTTGGAGGAATATTAACGGGTGTTGCATTCGTATTGTCATGGCAATTGTATGCCGAAAATGGACAGGCCTTTAATTTTTGGTATTTTTTAATTCTAAATTTATTCTTTTACCTTGGAATAACAATTTTTGGAATACCTTTTGTTGCTATGGGCTATGAAATGAGCGACAACTTTCATGAAAGAACACAAATCATGGCAGTGTCACAATTTATAGGTCAATTTGCTTGGGTTCTTGCTCCATGGATTTGGATTATTATCTACGATCCAAATATCTTCGTTGATCCAGCATCAGGAACAAGGATTTTATCAGTAATATTCGGAGTGATATGTACTTTGCTTGCTATTGTTCCTGCTATTTTTATAAAGAGTAAATCAACTCTTAATGACGAACATTTGGTGCCACTTACAAAAGAAAACGTTGGCAAGAGTTTTGTAAACATTTTTGATATATTTAAAGATGCATTTAAAAATGGACCATTTAGGAAATTATGTATAGCTACTTTTTTAGTTTTTAATTCATTTCAAACAATTGCTGCATTTTCTTTTTTTATAATTGTGCATTATTTATTTATGGGAGATGCATCTGCTGCAAGTCCATGGCCTACATTGCATGGAAGTGTGGGAGCAATTGTTACCACCTTTATAGTTATACCTCTTGTATCTAAAATGGCACAAACTTTTGGAAAAAAAGAAACTTTTATAATTTCACAAAGCATATCTATAATTGGATATGTACTTTTTTGGTTTTTATTTATTCCTGGTCAGCCTTATATGTTTTTATTCGCACTTCCTTTCTTTGCATTTGGAATAGGCGGTTTATTTACCTTAATGATGAGTATGACTGCAGATGTTTGTGATTATGAAGAGTTACAAAACGGTCTTCCAAGAAAAGAGGGCTCTTTTGGTGCCATATATTGGTGGATGGTTAAACTTGGAACTGCATTAGCAGGCTTACTATCAGGTTTAATCATGTGGTATGTGGGTTTCTCTCCAGATGCCTTATCTCAACCAGAGGGTGCAATGACAGGCCTTAGAATTGCTTATTCTACTATACCAGTGCTTGGTACACTATTTGCAATTTATATTATGAGCGACTATGAAATTGATGAATCAAGAGCTGCTGAAATTAGAAAACAATTGGACGAAAGAAATCAAGGAAATAATTAATTATGTCTTTAAGAGATAAAAAAATAAAATCATTACTTGGAATAAACTTAGATGATTTAACAGATAGTAAATTAAAAGAATTAAGTAGTGAAATACTAAAAAGTAAAATTCATGGAATATGCTTTAGTTTATATGAGGATGATCAGAAGCCCGGCGACTTTGTTTCTGATGAACAAATTATAAGGCGTTTAAATATTTTAAAACCACATACAGATTGGATTAGAACATTTTCAACAACTGATGAACATGCAAGAATTGTAAGGATTGCAGTTGATATGGGCTTTAAAACACTTGTTGGAGCGTGGCTAAGTGATGATTTAAAAAGTAATAATAATGAAATTGAAGCTTTATGTAAATTATCATCTGAAGGACTAGTGAATATAGCAGCTGTTGGCAATGAAGTTCTATATAGAAAAGAATTAGAGGAAGAACAGTTAATAACCTACATAAATTATGTTAAGGAAAATATCAATAATATTCCTGTTGGTTATGTAGATGCTTATTATGAATTTAGAGATAGACCAAATATTACAAATGCATGTGATGTAATTCTTGCTAACTGTTATCCATTTTGGGAAGGCTGTGCAGCCGAATATTCCTTTTTATATATGAAGGATATGTATAACGAGGCTGTTAAAGCTTCAAATGGAAAAAAGGTGATTATTACTGAAACTGGATGGCCTTCAATGGGGAGTAAGTTGTGGGGAGCTCATCCCTCATATAAAAATTATTTAAAATATTTTATAAATGCACAGTTATGGTCCAAAGATCAAAATATTGAGATGTTTTATTTCTCATCTTTTGACGAGTCATGGAAAGTTGAAACAGAAGGTGATGTTGGAGCCTACTGGGGTCTTTGGAATAAAGATGAGGTAGTTAAATTTTAATAAATAAATCTTATTTGACTTTATTTTCATTTGAAATTTTTTGTGTATAATTGCTATCAATTATGGCAGACAAAAAACAAACTAAAGTATATTTAATACCGGAAGGCGAGACTAGAGATAGTCACACCTACCATTATACGGCTATTAAAACTAGAAAATTTACTCTTGAGAATAAAAAGATGAGGATGAAAAAATTTAATCCTGCAAAAAGAGTTCATGAATGGTTTGTTGAGGCAAAACTTCCTCCACATAATTAAAATTAATCTTCTAATCTTAATTTTGTAGAAGAAATATCATCTCTGAAGCTCGCCTCATCAAACCCAGTGCATCTTTGTCTAATATTTTCAGGAATAGCTATATCTCTTAATGAGACAAATCTATTATCAACTTTTCTTCCAAAAACTAAAAAATGTACATTGTGATCATTGAATCTCTCAATATGATTGATCATATCTCTTTTATTTAAATAGAATTTTTCATCAAATACTCTAACCAAAGTATCTGCACCGATAATAAATACACTATTTGGAAACATTTCAGCTTTTTCACTAAATCTTCCAGCTGAAGTCATAACCCAACTATCATTTTCACTAAATTGGTCTAATGTTCTTTTTATTTCATGAAAAGTAAGAGGGGGCTTATCAGCATTTTTTGCACATATTTCGAATGTTGCTCTCATACCTGTTTTTTTTTCAGCAAGCTCTCTCATTTTTAAGTGCCCGTCATGGAGAGGGTTGAATGATCCTGGAAATATTAATTCTGGAGTAGATTTATCACTGGAAACGAAATTAATCTTATTATTTAAAAGTTTTTTCCATGATTTTTTTGCTGTAGTTTTATTAATCTCTATATTTTCTTCATGAATAGGTAGGTCCTTATCAATGCCACAGCTTTCTGCGATTAAACATAGTACGTATTCAGTAATGAGTTCTTCTTCTTCTTCTCTTGATCTCAAAGCTTTTTTTAATATACATGAAACACTTTTTGTATATGAATCAGTCTGGATAGCAATATAGAATTTATGATCGCCAATTTTATTATATGTAGTAGCTAAACTAGCCGTAACAGCAACTCCAATTAAATATTTAGTATTACTTTTTTGTTCAATTTGTGTACATTTTTTATATGCATTTGCAGACATACTAAGGCATGTATTAAGAGAGCAATAATGATCTGGTTTTTTATTCAGAAAGATATCCATAGATTTCTTAGAATAGGGTATGTATGACTCTAATATAGTATTACTTGCTCCAGGCACTTTAAGAAATGATGAGATTGCATTAGTTCCACCGCCACTTGATACATATGTAATTTTATATTTAGATTCATGGATCTTTTTAATAAGATTTATTCTTTCTTCCATTTATAGAATATTTGTATTTAATTTACCTGCATTTTACCCTATTAAATTATTTCATTGCTAAAATGAATTATGATGAATTGCTTTAAGATAATTTTTTATACCCTCTTTTTTTCAGCATCATATATAAATGCTATGGAAATAAAGCAAACTACTTATGCTTATTGGGGGAAGCCTGATGTTGAACTTTTTTACATAACACCAAAAAAAATTGATAAAGATACCAAGCTATTATTTGTTATTCATGGTAACAGCAGAAATGCTGAAGATTATATTTCAGCATGGTTGCCTTATGTAAAAAATAAAAATGTTATTCTTGTAGCGCCTAGGTTTGATAAAAGAAACTTTAGATATTTTTTTCTTTTAGAATCAGCAAATTCATCTGGCGTAATTAATATAGATTCTAATGATTATATTAATACATCGATATCTTCATTTTTTAATTTTTTTAAAAGCAAGTTTTCCTTGAGTACAAACAAATATATGATGTTTGGTCACTCAGCCGGAGCTCAATTTGTTCATAGATATATGTTATTTGGTAATGATCAAAGAATATCAAATACTGTAATTGCTAATGCTGGTTGGTACACATTTTTAAATGGAGCAAATTTCCCTTATGGAATTAATAATTCACCAATAGATATTTCGGAAACAAATCTAAGATGGTTCATGTCAAATAGGTCTTCATTATTAATCGGTAGCAATGACATTAGCCTTGAGAATGTAAATTCGTCTAAAGGAGCTCGTAATCAGGGCGGGACTAGAGTTGATAGAGCTAATAATTATTTTAATGTATTGATAGATATAGCAGAAAAAGAAAATATTCCACTTCGATGGACTTATAAGGTTATAGACGGGGTAGGGCATGACTACAAAGAAATGACAGCAGAGGCTGCAAATATATTATTGCAAAATATTAATTCATTTGATTAATTTGTATTATTAGCAATAAATTCCTCGGCTTTAAATAAAATTAATTTCTTTCTTTGAGGCTCAAGCTTGCTTAATGCATTCACCATTAATGACAGTCTTGGGTTAGTCTTAAAAAAATTAAGATTATTTTCAATAAATCTCCAATAAAGACCATCAACCACGTCACACCATTCACCTTTTTTATAGTTTGACATTCTTAACATATAACTTGACCCACAAATGTATGGTTTAGTAGAAAAGATACCACCATCTGCAAATGTTCCCATTCCATATACATTAGGAACCATCACCCAGTCAGCTGAGTCAATATACATCTCCATAAACCATTTATGAATAGCATTAGGATCAATACCGCAAAGATTCATCAAATTCGAAATAATCATCAGTCGATTAATATGATGAGTATAACCAAGGTTGATTGATTCTTTTATCGCGCCATCTAATGGGGGTATACCAGTTTCACCTGTGTACCAAGATTCTGATAATTCTTTCTTATGGTTCCAAAAATTTTGTTGTTTATATTGAGGCATGTTGTCCCAATAAACACCCATTATAAACTCTCTCCAACCAAGAACTTGTCTTATAAAACCCTCAACAGAGTTAATGGGTATCGCATCTTTTGATTCAAAATGTTTCTTCTCAACCTCACTTATACATTCAAGCGGTTCTAACAAGCCTGAATTGAAATATGGAGACAATAAGGAATGAAACATAAAAGCACTATCTTTATTAATTGCGTCCTGGAAAGAACCAAAATGAGGTAAATATTTATCAATAAATATATTAAATTGTTCTTGGGCACCTTCATGTGTAACAGCCCAGTTAAAATTTTCAAGATCTCCATGAGATAGATTAAAAATTTCCTCAACTTCTATCATTACTTCCAAGGTAATTTGATCTGTAATAATATTTTTTCTATTAGGAATATCTGATTTAAGTTTAGAAATGCTTTGCCTATTTTCTTTATCAAAATTCCATTTACCGCCTATGGGCTTAGAATTATCATCCATAAGAATATTAAATTTCTTTCTTAACCATCGATAATAAAACTCTTGAATAGTTGATTTTTTATCCTTTGCCCAATATTTAAAATCTTCATCTGTAGTAATAAATTTTTTATCTTCCAATACCTCCAAGTTAACTCCTGAGGACTGACAAAAGTACATTAAATCTTTTAAAGTTTTGTAATCGGAAGGTTTAGTAATATAAAGAGAGGAAAAGTTTTCTTTGGAATGCAGATCTAATAGAAAGTCTTTTAAGCTAAGAGGTTTTGAAGATATTTTTACATGTATGATATTTTTATAAGAAATTTTTTTAATAAAGTGTCGGAAGGAGCTAATTTGGAATACTAATTTGTGTTTATGATGTGCTATCTCATAAAAATTATCATATGGTTCATATGCAAGTAATAAATTATTGCCATCTAGATAGTCTAATACCTTATTTTTCTCTGATAGCTGATCGGGAAGAACTAATAATAAAGATTTCATATAAATTCATTTTGCCAAAATAAAATTAAATATGATATTAAATTTATAGGAAATCTTTTTTTGATATTGCTATTTGTGTAACCTGTTTACCATTTATGTCTTTTAGTTCAATAACGTATTTTTTATTTTTTGTGTCGATTGTAATTAAACCAAAGTTTTCTCCTCGATACATCTCACCAATCATTGCATTATCATTTTCCTTTGGTCTTCCAATAAACTTTGATTTTGATAATGGTTTGTTGAGTGAGGATGATGTAACCTCGATTAAATTATCCTCTTTGTAGACAGCACCTTGGTGGCGGTCACCAGAAATAATTAATGAAGGAGTGTCTAAATTTTTTAATAATTCCTTTATTTTTTTATGTTCATGAGGAAAATTAGACCACTTTTCGAACCTATGAGATGTTGCTAATAACTGAATTGAAGTTGCAAGAATAATCAAATCTGACTCTTGACTAACAACCATCTCAAGCCAGTCCCATTGTTTTTTACCAAGTATCGTTGAGTTTGGATCTAAATTCTTCTTATAAAACGGAGCATTTCCAGTAGATCTATCTAATGTTGATCTAAAATATCTAGTATCAAGCATTATTATATTTAATTTAAAGCCGTCAACATCAATTATTTTACTTGTATATATACCATCTCTACTTCTTCTTGGATCGTTATTTGGAATATTCCAAAAATTTAAGTACATTTCCTTAGCTTGTTCTTTAAAAGGGTATGAAGACCCGCCGTTATCCATGCCATAGTCATGATCATCCCAAATCATATTAATATCTTTTTCATATAACCAATCTGGCATTATTTTTTTTTGTTGTATGTAAGCTTTTTTCATCTTTGTCAATTTACCAGAAGGCATATCACCATAAATATTATCACCAAGAAAAATAAATGAATCTATATTTTCTTTTTTAATAGAATGCCATATAGGTTGAGGAAGGTTTTGATGAAGACAGGAACCAAAAGCGATTTTAAATGTCTCAGCTATGATAAAATTAGATGTTGTTAATGCAACAATACATATAATACTTAAAGATTTTCTCATAATATGATTATAACAATTTTACAATGCACAAATTTTTAAATTTATTTTTAATTACTGTCATATTAGTTTCATGTGGAAATAATAATGTAAAAGATAATATAAAATTAAGCTCTTTAATTGAACCAGAGTTCTCTTTTAATCATTCTATTATTGAATGCAAGCTCCTTGGTGAATCCTCTTTGATTGATTTAGAATTTTTTTTCTCAAAAAATATAGCTAAATACAAAACAATAACAGCTAATAAAATAAAATTATTTATACTTTTTCCAGAGAATAATATTAACGTGAACAATTTTATTATCAATATTATTTCCAGTATTGATGATGAATCTCTACAGACATTAATTGAAGAAATTAAAAACGACAGCATTAACAATATTGCTGAATGTGAATTTATTGTTGCTAAAAATAAAGGGCTAACTGTTATCAATTATCAAAACAAGAATGAACTTGATTATAGTTTAATTGAAATCTTAAGTTGTAAATATAACCAAGGGTACAACTATGGAACCTTCCAGATAACTATTAATAGATTTATTAATCATATTAAGAAACTGCAAATACCCTTTTCTTTACGTTATGTGCAAAAGTTTCCAAATAATACCAATTTTCTTTGGATTAATTCTTTTCATGATGAGAGCTATGAAAAAATGTTGATTGATAGTTGGGTCAATAGTGGAGATGCATCAGAGATAAAGGATGAATTCATCGAAAATGCCACATGCATTGAATCTAGTTCGTATAAATCATATCAATTGCTTTAAATGGTGTTAATTTTCAAAATATTAAGTAATTAATAAATTTTTTTATTATAATTCGCGGAGTGCGGGTATCGTATAATGGCTATTATAAGAGGTTTCCAACCTTTTGATGAGAGTTCGATCCTCTCTACCCGCTCCACTTATATCAATATCCATTTTCAATCAGACTCTTTCTTGCTTTTTATATAAAAAAAGCAGGTAGTTATACCTGCTTTTTACGACCTAGGGGATTTGAATTAAAGAGGATATTCAAAGGTCTATATTTATATGACATATTGATATGGAAATAGTTCAAAGTATTTAAAAAATACATAAATAAATAAACCAAGAATTAAACCGGCACCAAGAGGTAGCTCTTCTGAATATTTCTTTTGATCAATCAACCTTATAGTTAATGTAACAATCGATCCTATTAGAATTATTGCAAATAATGATAATGGCCCAGTAATCCCACCAATTCCTCCTAACAAAATAAAATCTCCACCACCTATACCGTGTTTATTTTTTACTAATAAATAAAAAAAGTTTATAAACCAGAGAAAAAAATATCCTGTTATGAAACCTATTAAAGATAAAGATATATTAGAAATATTCAAAGAAAAATCATTACTTATAAAAATTACCTCAAAGTAGGCAGAAGTAAAAGCAATCAATGTAATTGAGATATTTAGATAGAAGGGCAGGTAAAAATTTTGCAGATCACAAATTAACAACACATAACATATTACGAATATTAAGTATGTTACAAAAGAAAGATATGAAATGCCTTCAAAAAAATAGATACTCAATCCCATTACAAGATGAATAATTTCATGCATTGGATACGTAATTGAAATTAATTTATTGCAATTTATACATCGACCTTTTTGTATTATGTAGCCTAATAATGGAATTAAATTGATTATAGATATTTGGGTTTTACATCTTACGCAATGAGATCTCGGAAGAAAAAGATTTATATCATTATCTAAAAACTTTAATCTTGTTAATCTATAAATTAAAACTGAACTTAAGCTTCCTACCGATAAAAAGGTAATGGTTAAAAATGTTATGAAAAAAACATTCATTTACAAAATGATTATTTTCTAGTTATCCAAAAACATATAAGAAGCATAATAATAGCTGGGATAGCATAAAATGAAATAACTATTAATTTATCAATCATAAATTTCTCCTGAGGCAAAAGCATCTGGTCTTCTAAAATCACCATAACCATAGTATAAATTATCCTTGTACATAATGGTTTGAAGGCAGGTTGCTGGCTTTATAATTTTAATATTATATTTCAATTTTAGAAGCTTGCTTTTTAGTACTGAATCGATGGATGTTTCAATTTGTAATAAATCAGGTTGCCATTGATGATGAATACGCTTTGCCATATTTGCTTCCTCAAGATTCATGCCAAAGTCAACAATATTTAGTATCGATTGCAATACTGCACTAATAATTCTTGAGCCACCTGGGCTACCTGTTGTGAAGTAAAGATTTTCATCTTTCATAACTATGGTTGGTGACATTGAGCTCAAAGGTCTTTTTCCCGGAACTATTTCATTTGCTTCTGAACCAAGAAGGCCAAACTGATTAGGAATACCTGGTGCAGCAGCAAAATCATCCATTTCATTATTCATAAGAATGCCAGTTCCCCCTATAACCACTCCAGATCCAAATGTTGAATTAAGCGTGTAGGTAGAGGAGATAGTATTACCATCTCTATCAACAACAGAAAAATGAGTGGTTTCATCACTTTCATAGTCTTTGAGTGATCCAGGATGGACTTCAGAAGAGGGCGTGACTTCACCAATTTTAATATTTTTAGTTATTGTTTCGGCATAATCTTTGCTTGTTATTTGTGATACAGGTACCTCGAAGTAATCAGGATCTCCAAGATACTTAGATCTATCAGCATAGGCGTATTTCATAACTTCTGTTAGGAGATTGATATATTCTGATGAATTATGTTGATACTTCGAAAGATCATATTTTTCTAAAATATTAAGCATTTGTATAATATGCACTCCGCCAGATGATGGAGGTCCCATTGTAATAATTTCAGTATTTCTATAA
>ENA-UZWU01013535-UZWU01013535.1-metagenome-genome-assembly--contig:-Day-4--1m-contig-13535_pt1 | contig 24378 bp, 18 predicted proteins | sample MGYA00260345_ERZ794905 | MGnify/ENA metagenome assembly ERZ794905
TCTTGCTCAAGCTGGTCGCAATAGGCTATGATGTCAGTGACGCCAACAGCAGTGTGCATGAGATCCTCGGGAAAGGAGACCTCGAAATCAGGAGAATGAGTAAGCTCAAGAAAATGCTCGTTTCCTGGTAAATGGAGGAAGGCAAGTTGGTTGCCCTGAGGAGATGTTTTTTGTTGGCCTAGTTGGAAGCCAAGTTTTTGGTAAAAAGCGATGCTAGCCTGAGGGTCAGAGACACGGATGCGAGTGTGGAGAAATTTGATCATGCTTATTTCTGAATCGATAGGGGCGATGCGTCAAGTAAGGGGTAAAAAATGATTGGCATGCAAAGTAATGGATCCTATGTTTCTGAATATGAAAACATCTATCAAATTTGTTTTAGCACTGGCTGGTATCGCTACGATGGCACTCAGCTCTTGTAACACTGTCGCTGGATTCGGTCGCGATATCCAAGGCGCTGGCGAAGCAATCAATAAGTCAGCAAACCGCTGATCGAGCTCTCGCCTAAGATCATCAAGGTCGCTGGCGTGAGAAACATACAGTAGAAATCATCGGGTGCCGCCGTGGCACCACAGGAAAAGCTGCGTAGGGAAGGCTGCGTGGGGAAAGCTACGTGGGGAAAGCTACGTGGGGAAAGCTATGTGGGGAAAGCTACGCTCCATGAAAAGCTACGCTCCATGAAAAGCTACGCTTTGGCCTTCCCCTTGCCTTTGCCTTTGCCGGTAGGTTTTACTGGTGTGAAGGTGAGGTCTTTAGCTTCTTTTTTGCGAGATACCTTAACGGTGTCGCCCTCTTTGATGTCGGAGCGTAGCAGAGCTTCTGCGAGTGGGTCTTCGAGGTAGCGCTCCACGGCACGGCGCATGGGGCGTGCCCCGTAATTGGGATCGTAGCCTTTGTCCATGAGTAGCTCGCGGGCTGCTTTGTCCAACTTGAGAGTGATTCCTTTTTCCTGAAGTCGGTCGATGAGTTTCTTGCTCTCTAAGTCGACGATGACATTGAGCGCCTTTTTCTCCAGCATGTGAAAGACGACAACGTCGTCCAAGCGGTTGAGGAATTCTGGTTTAAACTGTTTTTTGGCTTCCTCGAGAATCTTCTCTTTCATGCCGTCAAAGTCAGCTTCGTCATCCTGCATGGCGCCAAAGCCAAGAGATGATTGGCGCTTGATGCTCGAGGCCCCGACATTGGAGGTGAGAATGATGATGGTGTTCCTGAAATCGATCTTGCGACCAAAGGAGTCGGTAACCATGCCCTCTTCAAGGATTTGAAGTAGAAGGTTCATGACGTCTGGGTGCGCCTTTTCAATTTCGTCAAAAAGAACCACTGAGTATGGGCGGCGTCTGACCGCTTCGGAAAGTTGGCCTCCCTCTTCGTAGCCGACGTAGCCGGGAGGAGAGCCAATGAGTCGTGAGGTTGAGAATTTCTCCATGTATTCAGACATGTCGATCTGAATCAGGGATTCAGGGTCGCCGAACATGAACTCGGCGAGGTTACGTGCTAGATAGGTCTTACCAACGCCGGTGGGTCCCAGGAAAAGGAAAGATCCAATGGGGCGGCGTGGATCCTTGAGGTCAGCGCGTGAACGACGAAGTGCTTTGGAGATAGTGATGACCGCTGTGTCTTGGCCGATTACACTGTCCTTGAGTTGACCTTCCATATTGAGAAGCTTGTCGGCCTCCTTCTGCTCCATGCGCTGGAGTGGAACGCCAGTCCATTTGGAAATCACGGCCATGATTTCGTCCTCGCCAACTTCGATAATGGTCTCCTCACTCTCTGCCTTCCACGTGGCAACGATATCTTCTAGTTCTTGCTTTGCCTGCTTCTCAGCATCTCGCATTGAAGCGGCTTGTTCGAAATTTTGATCGTTAATAGCCGCTACCTTATCCGCTTGGATTTCTTCGATTTTCGCTTCTAGGTCTTTCACCTTGGGGGGTCTGGTCATCTGGCCGATACGAGCACGTGAGCCTGCCTCATCAAGGACATCAATGGCTTTGTCTGGCAGATAGCGATCAGAGAGGTAGCGGGAGGAGAGTTTTACTGCAGCATGGATCGCCTCGGATGTGTATTTGGCCTTGTGGTGCTCCTCATACTTAAACTGAAGCCCCTCAAGAATGGCGATGGCATCTTCCTGCGATGGTTCTTCGACCTTCACCTTTTGAAAACGACGTTCGAGTGCTGAATCTTTTTCGATGAACTTGCGATACTCGTTCATGGTGGTCGCACCAACGCACTGTAGCTCAGAGCGGGAGAGCGCAGGTTTAATAATGTTGGAAGCATCCATGGCGCCTTCAGCGGAGCCCGCACCCACGATAGTGTGCAGCTCGTCGATAAAGAGGATGATGTCGCCGGCTTTACGAATCTCGTCCATGACAGCTTTAATGCGCTCTTCGAATTGGCCTCTATACTTGGTGCCAGCCACCATTAGAGCTAGGTCAAGGGTCACAACACGGCGATCTCGAAGTAGCTCTGGAACGTTACCACTGGCGATTTCTTGCGCCAAACCCTCTACAATGGCGGTTTTGCCAACCCCCGCCTCGCCTATGAGTACGGGGTTGTTCTTGGTGCGGCGGCAGAGAATTTGAATCACTCGTTCAATTTCAGAAGCGCGACCAATGACGGGGTCGAGCTTGTCCTTTTTGGCGAGCTTGGTGAGGTCTCGGCCGAAGGCTTTGAGTGCGGGTGTTTTACTCTTAGCCTCGCCTTCGCCTTGGGCCTCTGCTTCACCTTCATCCTCGAAATCTTCAAATTCATCGCCAAGATCATCGGGGTTGAAGTTAGGATCGATCTCTGCAAGGATTTCCTGCCGGGTCTGATTGATGTCGACATTAAGACTTGTGAGGACTCGAGCGGCGACGCCCTCACCTTCACGAAGTAGGCCCAAGAGAATGTGCTCAGTTCCCACGTATGAGTGATCGAGCTGTTCAGCTTCTTTGTTCGAAAGTGAGAGAACTTTTTTGACTCGAGGTGTGTATGGAATGTTGCCCGAAACTGTATTTTCAGGACCTGATCCTACTTGTTTTTCGACTTCAATACGGACTGTCTCCAAGTCGAGTCCCATGTTTTGTAATACGCTTACCGCTACTCCTTGTCCAAGCTTAATGAGACCTAGTAAGATGTGCTCAGTCCCTACATAGTTGTGGTTGAAGCGATCCGCTTCTTTGCGCGCCAATGCGAGGACTTGCTGGGCTCTTGGAGTAAAATTATTCATGGTTGTTCCGTATCTTAGTGAGTCTTGTGGTGTGGTAGGAGTGAAATCCTGATTTTAAATGAACTAGTTAATAAAAGTTATAACAGGGGAAGTAAGATTTTGCAACCTGCTACGAATGATTTCCGCACGCATGGTGTCACGTTCCTCTGGTGATAGTTTTCGATCAGCCTTATGTTGAAGGTGAGCTGGCTCGATGTCCATCAATAAAGAATCACAAAGCTTCATGGTTTCTCTGGGGAAGCAGCCCATATCACTGCCCAGTCGCACTAATGACAAATGAGTCAGAGCTTCCTTTGAATCAATGACATAGGCATACTTTAGTTGTCCGTATGCGCGGGAGATCTTGTCGGCAAGCATTTGAGGGTCTTCCTCAATGAGTTTGCTTCGTGCATTGCGCTCTTGTTCTCTGACTTTTTGAATAACGCGTTCGAGCCTGTTTAGAATGTCCTCTTCGGACTCTCCAAGTGTTGATTGGTTGGAAATTTGAAATAGGTGCCCGAGTGATTCAGTGCCCTCACCAAAGATACCTCGTACAGCGAGGCCAAGTTTGCCAACGGCTTGAATGACTTGCCCGATATGATCACTGATGACTAAACCGGGTAAGTGGAGCATCGCCGAGGCCCGCAAACCGGTGCCTACATTGGTAGGGCAGGCGGTTAGGTAACCGAGCTCATGGTCAAAAGCATAGGGTAGAGATTGCTCAAGATCCTTATCGATACTGGTGATGAGTTGGTAGGCCTCACGCAAGTGTAAACCGGAGCGTATTGATTGTAGACGCAAGTGGTCTTCCTCATTGATCATCACACTCAGTGTTTGATTGCGATTTACCACAATGGCGCTGCCTTCACTCCGGGCAGCTTGCTCCCGGCTGATTAAGTGGCGCTCCACTAAAACTTGTTTTTGCACGGAGGATAGCTCGCTGAGCTGGTGTGAAAAAGCATCCTTCATCTCTGCCAGTGTTTCGACTTTATCGCGTAATTCTGGCAAAATCTTGATTCGCTCTTGTTTGCGGGCCCAGCCTGGAAAGGGGGCGCCTGTGATATTGCGGGCGAGCCGAATGCGGCTGGTAAGCACGATCGCGCTGTCGGTGTCGGTGCCGGTCATCCAGTCAGCAGGATGCTTCATGAGTGTGGAAAATCGCATCATGGCTTAGTTTGCTGCTCTGGTGGGGTGGTATCTTGTGACGTAATTTTACCTATTGCATCACGCAAAGCGGCAGCCTTTTCATAATCTTCTGAGCTGATTGCCGCACTTAGTTTTTCTTCAAGCTTCTCGAGCTCTTGGCGCTCTCTAAATGCCTCAAGCATGCCTGCAGGCACTCTGCCGGTGTGGCTGGTTCCTTTGTGCATGCCACCGAGATTATTTTTGATTTCGTTGCGGAAAAAATCGTAGCACTTGCTGCATCCGAGTCTGCCTGTCTTTTTTAGATCATCGAAAGCAAATCCGCATCCCGGACAGCTTTGATTTGACGGCTTGCCCGTGGCGACCTCAACTTTCGGTAAGGCCTCGGAGCTAGAAGCATCTTCTTGGTTTTGGATGTCTTGGCTGCCTAGTAGGAAGCCGTCAGGGTCGGTGATGCCTTGTTCGTTGGCACAGGATTCGCAGAGACAAGACTTCTTGCCGATGCCGTCAATGATCTGAGTATAAAAGACGGTAGCTTTGTTGTCGCAGTGTTCACATTGCATTGCTGCCACTATGCTAGACTGGAGATAGAGAATTGCGAAAGGAAAAGCATCTGCTGACGGTATTTTTTTGTCTGCGAACTGTTTTCTCAATATATTGTCTCAGATAGAGCCATTTCAAAACGCTATCTCACAAAATGGGGGTTTGCAAAATCGGGGTTTGGATATCAGGATACCCATGATAATTGGCTATTTTTGAGTTGTAGCATATTGAGATGAATATTTTTGGTCATATTGCGTCAAAACTGATGAGGGGACTTGTTCCCCCCACGCTACCGCTAACACCATCGCTACCACCATCGCTACCATTACCGACACCAATACCGACACCAATACCGACACCAATACTGCTTTCTTTGCCGGCTGCTGGCGTCATCAATGCATTAGCCATGGAACAGAGTCGAGGTGCTGCAGCTCAACCAGAGCCAGAGGCATCGGGTATTCAGTCACCATCACCAACACCGCCAAGAAACCAGCCCAATGAAACCAGAGATGAACAAAAAGCCAGTGCCGATGAGGATGCTCAGCTTGTCGAACAAGCTCAGGCAGGAAGCTCGCGCGCGTTCGATCGCCTGGTCACCAAGCATAGAGGGAGAATTTACGCCATGATCTACAACATGGTTAAAAATGATGCTGACGCATGGGATCTGTCGCAGGAGGTTTTCATCAAAGCATGGAAGGCACTGCCTAGGTTCGAATCGAGAGCACGTTTCTCAACTTGGCTTTTTAGAATCAGTCACAATGCAGTCTATGATTGGCTGCGAAAGCATCGCATACAGGGCGATGGAGAGCTTAATGATGAGGTGTTTGACGCCGCTAAGATTGAGCCAGGTGCGCTGACAAGGCCAAAGCAAGATCAGCAGCCTGATCAAGCGCTTGAGCAGCGTGAACTGCGCCAACGTATTGAGCAGGCACTCAACCAACTATCTGATCAACATCGCGAGGTGGTAGTGCTTCGTGAAGTTCAGGGGCTCGACTATAAAGAGATTGCCGACATTATAGGTAGCTCACTTGGAACTGTGATGAGCCGTTTGTATTACGCCCGCCAAAAACTTCAACAGCATCTCAAATTTGAATCCTAATTATTCTCCAACAATAAAGTTATGAAAACACACAATGATCAAGCGCCGGACCCGGCGGACCTCACACTCTGGATAGACGGTGAGCTCGATGGGGATGAACTAGCGCGGGTGGAAGCCTGGGTAAAAGATCACCCAGAGTATATCGCAGAGCGAGAGGCAGTGCATGCCATGCAATCTGAGATTCGGGCTAATATTCCGGCTAGTGTCGATCCTCCTCACGCTGATTTTTTCAACCAGCGTATATTGCGAGCTATTGAGAATGAGAGGCTTGATGGGCCTGAACGCGAGGTCGAATTAGGTTTTGGCTCATTGAGTGCAGTGGCTGGCAAGTTCGGCAGATGGCTGGCACTTCCTACCGCTGCCGTGGCCATGCTGCTCTGTTTCTACATGGGAACTCAAGTAAGCCAAGTGTCTGACCCTGTGGCTCCTATTGTTAAGGTGTCTGCAAAGCCTGCCATTTATATGCCTGATGGTAATGTAAGGGCCAATATATTAAGCCCTGATCACACTGGGGCGACGGTGATCGTACTGGAAGGCTTAGAGGATATCCCAGATGATTTTGAGTTAGTGGGCGAGCCACAGCACAGTGGAAGTGCTAGTACTCAAGCTGTCACAGTGAGTAGAGAACTGATTTTCTAAATCAGCTGCCCTGAAGAGATAATCTTATTTGTAATACCAGAACCTGTCACATGATGATTAAATATCCCATTGCTCTTTTTGTTACTATTTTTGTCGCACTTGTGTTGCCGTGTGTGGTGGCGAGTTCAGCCTTTGCTGATCAGGATAAATCGGACAAGGGCAAGGAGGTCGTTGGTAAGATCAAAGCGACACTCTACCTTGGAAGTCACAATAAACTCGAGGAGTGGGCAAAAGATTTTGCGATGGCCGGTGAGGACATAACGGCGAAGCTTCGAGATATCCCGCAGCTTAAGTTTAAGCATTATCGAAAGCTTGGCTCGGATGTTCAGCCCGTGTTTCGAAGTTATGAAAATTGGTTGGCCCCTTTAAAGCCGTCCGAGGAGATATTGCTGAGCTTTGAGTCACGTGGGCGATCTGGTGCTGATGGTTTGCGCCTAGATCTTGAGTTTTGGCAGCAACGACGTAAAATAATGCAGATGAATCCTGTTCTAAATGCGGACAAGCCCTTGCTTATCCTAGGCCCGCGATGGCGTGGCTGCAGCATGATCATTGCGATTGAGCTTATTGATTAATTTACCACTATCTATGATCAGAATAACTATCACCAGCTTGGGTATATTACCGGTCGCGTTGATGCTCTGTTTCTTTGTGATCGCAGAGTCATCGTTGCAAGGGGCCGATGGCCTCAGTTTTCAGCAAAGTCGTATTGAGACCACGGTAGCGCCAGACGCGAAGACGGTGACGGTGCCGTATTTTTTCAAGAATGATACCCATCGCACGCTGACGATCAAACGATATGACTCAGCGTGTTCATGCTTAAGCGCTAAAGTGAAGGGCGGTAAGCTAAGCTATAAGCCTGGTGAACAAGGGCAGATTAAGGTGGTTTTTGAATTGGGTAACTTTTCAGGCTTAGTGGAAAAAACAGTCATGATTTGGACAACAGAGGATGGCGAAGATAAGCCGTCTTCGATACTCTCTGTGGTTATCAATATTCCAGTGCTTTTTGAAGTAACACCGAAAACTGTTTTTTGGAATCAGAACGGAGAGGGCGGATCGAAGACAATCCAGCTCAAGGTAAACAGTCCTGAGCCTATTCGCATCCTTGAACATAGTGCGACTAATAAAAGGTTTTCATACGAACTGCAGACGATCAAAGAAGGTTTTGAATATGAACTGGTGGTTGAACCCACAGATTTATCCACGCCAGCTTTCGGTATGATTAAGCTCACCACCGACTCTGCGACTACTCGTTACCGACGCCAGATGGCCTTCGTGTGTGTCCGGCGCCAAGACAAAGTTGTAGTCCCCAAGCCCTGATAAACACCTTATTCTACCCAGCCATTGCTGCTGACGATGTCAATAAGCTCTATGTAGGGTGTGCTGAAGCTTGTGTTCCAACTAAATGAGAGCACGGCATACTTTGACATGGTGTATGGGAAGCTTTTACCACTGCCGATTTGCGCCATTAGGGGCGATTCTTTACTCAGGTAAGCATTAAATTTAGCGGGGTAATAGGGGTGATTTTTAATGCTCAACCGAACCATGGAATTTGCTATTTGGTTAGGTAGTTCATTGGTAAGATCAGAAGTGCTGGCCTCAGCAATACAGTGAAAAGTGGCTGCGTCGGATGTCGCTTGCCGGGCATACTGAGATAGGGCCTTATCGTAGTGCTCAAGAAATGCGGTAGCTTGAATTAATGGTGGGTGCGTGCCAATACGCTCGATCAATAAGGCGATCATATTGAGGCGCTGCCTTGGTTGCGAGGAATCTTCAAACTTCAGCATATAGCGGTGCAGCACCATGTTATCCTCGGATCCAGAGAGCGTCTCCAGCAGGCGGATGGATTTAATCGGTAAAAACGGCTTGGCGAGACTGCTAGACTTCAGCGTCTCTTGGGACCTTTCTTCTTGGAGGATAAGAGGAAGTCTCTCGTTAAGTGTCTGGGCGCTGAGAAATACGTCGAGATTCTCCCGTGCAAGATAGCCGACAAGTGGTTTGGAAGGTGTGGAAGGTGTGGAAGGTGTGGAAGGTGTGGAAGGTGTGGCATCAGTGGTCTGTTTATCGTCGGCGATGGGTTTTTGCTTGGGTGCCGATGGCGATAGCTTGAGCTCAGGAAATTCACCTCTCGCCACCACATTAGCCATAATCGGGTTGACCTTCTTGAGCTCAGGATTTTTGGCTGGCTTGTTATTTGAGACAGCAGGTGGCGTTTTTGTATTGTTCGCCGCTTTGGCTAGGGTCTGGCTCTTGCCTTTGTTTTCTATGCGGTTCGGTTTTGTCTGAGTAGCTGCATGATCCGCTGATGGGTTGCTTTTAGTAGTAGGAGGAGTAAGAGCAGCAGGAGGAGGAGTAGGCGTAACAGGAGGAGTAGGAGGAGTAGGAGGAGTAGGAGGCTTCTGATTTGAGGCTGAGGTTTGGTCTTTTGGTTTTGATTTTTGTTTTGTTGGCTTTTTGGGATTAGATGGCAGCGCCGCCTTTGACTGGGTGCTAGTTTCAGAATCTGAAATGGTCACTTGCACTGAAGTATCGATAGCTCGTTTAGGTCCTGTTTTCGGCTGAGCGACTACTTTTTTGAACCCGTTTTGATAATTCAGTAGGTTAAGTGTGCCAGCGCCATGGAGCACACCGAATATAACAACAATGGCAACTGCGGCAAAGACAGTAGGCCCAAAAAAACTGAAAAAATTAAGTTTGTTTGGGATCGGAGTATCGTTGATCTTCGACTTAGAGCTGGCCAATTCCGGACTCAATTCGCGGTATGGCAAATCAGATGATGCGGTCTCCGAGAGAGAATTGTTACCGCGTTCCTGTAGCCTTGCCGATCGACGTATAGCCTGGGCGGCAGCACGTATTTTTACCGGAGGGATGTGCTCAGGCAGCCTTTTTGGCGGTAGTGAAGTTTTGCTGTTGGGTGCCTCTGTTACTTCCCTACTGCGTGCCTTGGCTGTCTCTTTACTGGGTGCCGTAATATTACTATTGCAATGAGGACACGGCCCACTGACACCGGCCATGGCTGCAGGAACTTGCAGTTTGCAGTGACATGATTTACAAAGAAAATCGATGGTGTCGCCTTTGGGCATGGGGAACAATATATGCTAATAAGCAGTAATTGATATTTTATATTTTTGAAAGACAAAGTCAATCTGTGAAGTCGTAGTGTATATTTTGTAATGAGCGTGATAAAAAAATAGAGACTGAGCGCACTCGTGAATTGCCAAGCGAATCTTGCCCACTAGACTCCGCTCACTGCCCTTTGTTATGCCTACTGATTCTTTCGTCCACTTACATGTCCATACTGAGTATTCTACTTTGGATTCTACTGTCAGGACCAAGGAGTTGGTAGCTGAAGCTGCCAAGCAATCCATGCCTGCGGTGGCAATGACTGATCACGGCAACCTATATGCAGCTGTTGAATTCTATCAGAATGCCGTTTCGGCAGGGGTAAAGCCAATTCTTGGATGCGAGATCTACCTCGCTCCTGCATCTTTGGCTGACATGAAAGAGGTTCCTGGACGGAAAAACTCAACCCACTTGACTCTCCTTGCTAAGAATGAAACTGGTTGGAAAAATCTGGTCAAGCTCGTGTCTATTGGCCACCTCGAGGGCGATTACTTAGGTGAGCCTAGGGTGGATCGGGAGCATCTTGCCAAATACGCTGAAGGGCTGGTCTGTCTCAGCGGCTGCATCAACGGAGCGGTTAATGAATGGCTCCAGCGTGGTGATCTTGTGGCAGCGCGCGAGGAGATTGTCGGATTACGCGATATGTTTGGGGCCGATGATTTCTACCTCGAGCTCAACGATCAGAGCCTAGAGGTTCAGCAGGAAATCAACCAGCAGCTCAAATCCTTCTCAGAAGAATTCGGATTGAAAATGGTGGCAACCAACGACGTGCACTTCCTCGCTAAAGAGGATGCCGAGGCACAAGACGTACTGCTCTGTATTGGCGAGGGGAGACTGTTACTGGACGAGAACAGAAAGCGCTACCCAGCTGAGCATTACTTCAAATCCAGTGAGGAAATGAGGGCTTTGTTTGCTGAATTTCCCGGTGCTTGTGATGCCACCATAGAGATTGCAGAGAAATGTAACGTTGAGCTTCAGCTTGACCCAACCAGTTCTGAGAAATACCCACAATTTGATGCCCCCGATGGCACTCCACGTGAGGAATACTTTCACAAGGTTTGCTACGAGGGATTAAAGTCTCGATACCCAGCCGATAAATTGGAACAGCTTGCTACCCAGGAGGGTATTTCTGTCGCTGAGATGGAGAAGGTTCTTGATGATCGCCTTGATTATGAAATCAAGACCATCAACGATCTTGGTTTCGCCTCTTATTTCTTAATCACTGCTGATTTTATCCAGTGGGGTAGAGACCATGATATTCCCGTAGGTCCCGGTCGTGGATCGGCCGCTGGTTCTTTGGTGGCATACACGATGGGTATCACTGACATTTGCCCCATGCGCTTTGGTTTGCTCTTTGAGCGATTTCTCAACCCAGAGCGAGTCAGCCCTCCCGATGTTGATATCGATTTTTGTCAAAGTCGTCGCCCCGAAGTCATCGACTATGTGCGCAGAAAGTACGGGGAACGATCAGTCTCACACATCATTACCTACGGCACCTTGGGGGCGAAAAGTGTGATCCGCGATGTGGCGCGAGTCATGGGCATTAGCTACGGCGATGCCGACATGCTCGCGAAGATGATCGAGACCAAGCCAGGCATCAAGCTTCAGGATGAATATGACGAGAAGCAAGAGCTTCGTGATGTCATTGAAAACAGCTCCACGTGGCAAGAATTATGGAGCCACGCGACCAAGCTCGAGGGTCTCAATCGGAACACAGGAGTGCACGCCGCGGGGGTGGTTATTGGAGACCGTAATCTCGATGAGCACTGCGCACTGACCAGGGGCAACGAGGGCGAGGTTGTCACCCAGTGTGATATGAATGCGATCACTGAGGTGGGCTTGCTGAAGATGGACTTCCTTGGCCTGAAAAACCTGACCGTGATCCAAGATGCTGTGCAGCACATCAGGGCGCACACGCCAGAATTTGATATCAACAATATACCGCTAGACGATAAGCCGACACTAGAGCTGCTCAATCGTGGTGAGACTATGGGTGTGTTTCAGCTGGAATCAGGCGGCATGGTTGAGACCTGTCGAAAATATGGCATCCAGAAAATTGATGATATCATTGACCTGCTCGCACTCTATCGCCCGGGAGCGATGGATTACATCGATCAGATGATCGAGGTCAAAAAGGGCATCAAGCCAGTAGCTTACGAGCATCCATTGTTAGAGGAGATTTGTGGTGATACCTATGGTGTCATGATCTATCAGGAGCAGGTGCAAAATGCGGCCAAGCGTCTTGCTGGCTATACGCTTGGTGGTGCTGATATTCTCCGGCGAGCCATGGGTAAGAAGAAGCCCTCTGAAATGGCAAAACAGCGTGAGATCTTTGTTGAGGGCTGCAAGACAACCAATGACATCGATGCGGGGTTGGCGAATAAGATCTTTGATAAAATCGCAGGATTTGCGGGCTATGGATTCAACAAATCGCACTCAGCTTGCTATGGGCATATTTCATACTGGACGGCCTACCTGAAGGCGAATCACCCCGTTGAGTTTATGTCTGGCTTGCTCTCAAACGAGCTCAACAACACTGACAAAATCGGAGTCTTTATATCGGAGTCCCATCGCATGGATATAGAAGTATTGCCTCCTGACATCAACCGATCAAAGTTGCGTTTTGCGCCTGAGCTCACTCCTTCTGGTAAAATGGCAATCCGCTATGGCTTGGCGGCTATTAAAAACGTCGGTGAGGGAGCGATGGCTACGGCCATTGAAGAGCGTGAGCAAAATGAGCCTTTTGAGTCGCTGGACGATTTTTCCAATCGATTAGATTCTCGCAGTGTCAACAAGCGCATCCTTGAGAACCTCGTCAAAGCAGGGGCGCTGGACTGGACCGGTGAGACCCGCGCGGGCATGTTTGCGCGGGTCGAGCAGGTAGTGGCCTCCGCAAGCTCAGCGCAGCGAGATAGGGCTCAAGGACAAGACTCATTGTTTGATACGATGGACTTTGCCGGCGCCGCTCAAGATACAGATCACGGCCATTCAGTATCTGAAACAGCGGAATGGCCAAAGGACGAACGCTTAAGTAATGAGAAAGAGCTACTGGGCTATTACACTAGTGGCCATCCTCTGGATAAATACCGTGCAGCTATTGACGCAGGTCACTTTGAAAAAATTGGACTGCTCGACGAGCTTGATACTAAGGATAAACGTGCACGCCACTCGTTTGCAGGCATGATTCGCTACGTCGAACACAAGGTCACGCGAGCGGGTAAACCTTTTGGAGTGATTCATATTGAAGACTTCACTGGTAGCTGCGAAGTAGTCTGCTGGTCTGAGAGCTATAGCCCTGCGCGAGAGGCTGGTTTCTTGATGTCAGGTAAAGTGATTCGTCTCAAGGCTAGTATTAAAGTCGATGACCGGACCGAGACATTGAGCCTCACCGGCTCGCAGCTGAAAGAACTTAAGCCGAGGAAAAGTAGCCAAAATGCCTCCGTCCAAGTGAACTTGTGGTTGGCGAGGCATACCAAAGTCGATTTGGAATCGATACGTGATATCCTCGCTGAGCATCCCGGCGAGACACCGGTTGAAATCCACCTGCAGAGCGGAACCGGCAAACGAGCCACGGTGCAAGCAGGGGAGAGCTATAGAGTGAAAAAATCAGCGGCGCTGGAAAAAGCTCTCGCGAAGTGGTCAGAGTAACAAGACTCAAAAAAACAAGACCCAAGAAATCGCTGCTAGCGTGCGTAATGGGCCACCGTGTTCATGCCACTGTATCGATACAGGCCTACGATTTGGTATTCGATTAGCTTGTTCTCCCATTGTGGGCCTGAGCCTATGTTGTGCACAATCCACTTCTCGTGCTTACGGTTTCCTGGTCCGGGAACCACAATGCCTGCGTGAGTATCACCATGGGGCAGTCGCCAAACGATGACATCTCCGTAGTGACAACTCTCTGAGGCAATCTGGTTGTCCTTCAGAGATGCTTCCTCACCGTATCTGGCGAAAAAGCGTTGGAGATTGGGAACGCGTCGGTGGTCGATGTTGGCATCAGGCTGGTTGGCACCCCAGAGCTGCGGATATAGCCTGAAGTTCACCTGCATGTCCTCATGCACAAGTTGTTGTAAGTCGATGTTGAGTGCACGGTAACTACGAATCACCAGATCTGTACAAGTTCCCTTATCTGCAGGGATATCACCCATGGGGTAGCTTATATTGTAGTATGCGTTGTCGTAGGTGATTGCTTCGTGCGTGCGATTCAGCGCTGCTGCGGCGAGCCGATTACCAAATCCGTTATTTTGCTCGAGCCATGATACGGTCTCGTCCACCGTGGGCTCAGTGACTGGAGCTCTGTCGGCTAAAGCTTTGTTGATGAGGGGGCGAGAGGCAATGCCTACACCAATCACAACGAGTAAAACCATTAACCATCCGCCGCCCCGTGATTTGCGCACGGGTTTCCGTGGGCGAGGACCGATATATTCGATGGTGTGCATGTAAGGTGATCTTAAAAATGCTGCGGATTTGTGACTTTCGATGTGCCTAACCAAAGACAAACTCTTCACAACATATTTAAGCAATATTTACCAGTTTATTTCATCAATGTCGAATAAATGTCACACTTTCTTTGTTTGTCTTCATGCTGAGTCTACAAAAACTTCTCGGGGCCTAGCTCAGGGGCATATGCCAAGTAGCCTCGGCAGCCATGGGAAGGTAAAGATATCTCGTTTTAGCTTTAGAAAAGGAGACAGAGGGGCAAAGATCAACTCATGCTTGTTGAGCGAACAAAGGATCGCCTCTCGTGGGACACACTGGATCTCTCATGGTCGAGTATTGAGCGTGATTGGTATGGGCAACAAATAGACGTGCCGGCGTCCTTTGCGCTCATTATGGATCCCGCGAGCTTGTGGTTTGTGGCCAAGAGAGATCAGCGACCAAGGGTGCTGCCCGGCGCTCTCCCCTGTGAGTTCACTCCAGAATTGTGGCGTTTTGACGTCGCTGAGTTATTTATCAGAGATGTATGCTCTAGTCGCTACCTTGAGCTCAACCTCGCCCCCAATGGTGCGTGGTGGAGTGCCGAGTTTGATCAAGCACGGCAGAGAAGCTCGACCGATGATCAGCCTATCCAAGGACTAGAGACTCATGCCCTCATGACTTGCAGTGGTGGTTGGCAAGCGGCGGCATGTATTCCATTGTCATATCTCGAGGCAGCATTTGGATTTGGCGCACACAGCGCAGTCAATGTGGCATTCATTGTCGATTCTCCCGAGCAAGTCTTCACATCCAAAGCAAAGCTGCCGGGATCTCAGCCGGATTTTCACCAGCCAGATTATTTTGAACGCATTGAGCTGAGTGGCAAAACTTAGCCATTAGGGTATCGATTTTTGTTGTGCCTTGAGATTTATTGTTCCCGCGATCAATAAGACGTCTTACAAGTTGAATGTCTATGATAGTTTGTTAATGTATCGACTGCGATGGCATCTGAACTACACGACAGACTTGAGCTTGCATTGCTAGCATCCAACGAAGGAGTTTGGGACTGGTATGTCGGTGAGCGAGAAATCTATTACTCTGAGCGCGTATTGGATTTCTTGGGTTACCCCGCCGACAAGGCGCCTAACATTATATTACAAGCGAGGAAATATTTTCACGACAATGACCTGCCAGAGCTAAGAGCAGCCTTTCGGAAAATTGTCATAAAAGATGGCGATGATACATTGGCCAATGATTGCCGATACTTGCACCCGAATGGCTCCTGGAGGTGGTTGCGAATTCGAGGTGTCGTCGTCAGGGATGACGAAGGCATGGCGCATCGTATCGTCGGCTCTATCATTGATATTTCGCAGCGTAAGAATGCTGAGGTGGCACTGCAAGAAGAGCGGCATAGGCTGCGTGAGCTGATCGAAAACATTCCCATCAATGTGTATTACAAAGATAAAGAGTCTCGATTCGTACTCGCCAACAGCTCCACGGCCGAGAAGCTAGGAGCAGGCAGAGAAAAAGATATCCTTGGCAAAACAGACCGCGATTTTTTTGACAAAAGACACGCTGATATGGGTCGTAAAGATGAGCTTGAAATCATGGAAACGCGTGTTCCCATGCTCAAAGCTCTTCAAAAAGAAACCTATGACAAAGGGAAAACGACCTGGGCAGAAACGTCAAAACTACCCTGGCTTGATCGCAAGGGAGAGCTCTGCGGGACCTTCGGCATCACCACCGATATCACCGCACTATTTACCGCACAGCAAGAGCTGGGAGCCCTCGCCAAAGAGCTACAAAAGCGTAATGTTGCCATTGAGGAAGAGCTTCAATTGGCGCGTGAAATCCAGCAGGCATTACTGCCTCAAGAATTAGACGGTCTCGTGCTACAGGATAACCAGCTTGAGGTGACCGTAGGTTGTCGCTACTGCCCAGCGTCAGAAATGGCGGGAGACTTTTTCGAAGTCATACCAATCTCACAACACAGCATGGGAATTTTGATTTGTGACGTCATGGGGCATGGCGTTAGAGCCTCCTTAGTCGTGTCCATGCTGCGGGGATTAATGGAGAAAGAACGTGAGTCGGCCACCAGCCCCGAATGGTTTCTCTATGGTGTCAACGAAGGCTTGGTTTCTATCTTCGAGCGCGCTGGAGTCACACTTTTTGCCACTGCCATCTACTGTGTGATCGACCTTCAGGAGCGCACCTTGACCTACTCCTGTGCTGGTCACCCTGCTCCCATAATCGTGCGCTTGGGACAAGGTAAACTACTTAAGGCCAATGATGGTAAGGCAAGCCCTGCATTGGGTCTCATTCCACAAGCTGTCTACAGCTCTCACACCGTATCACTTGACGAGATTGATCGACTATTAATGTATACCGATGGACTGCATGAAGTCGAGGACGCCTCAGGGCAGGAGCTTGGCATCGAGCATGTCATAGCCAGTATGGAGCAATGCTCGGAGAAAGGTCTCGAGGAGTGCCTAGATACACTGCTAGACGAGTCACGTCGCCATTCTGTTGAGGGCGAGTTCGCCGATGATGTCTGCCTGTTTGGTTTGGAAGTTGGCTCAGGACTTTAGAGCCCTGATCAATAATTTAGCCCAGCGAGTGACTTGGGAAGGAAGATGCCGTCCTTGCGGATCAGCTTGCCGTCGAACCACACCTCGCCTCCACTTCCATCGCCGTAGTCTTTGCGCTGGATCGTCACCATGTCCCAGTGGACCTGAGAGCGGTTACCATTGTCTGCTTCCTCGTAGGCCTGGCCCGGAGTGAAGTGAAACGAGCCCGCGATTTTTTCATCAAACAGAATATCACGCATCGGCTCCTTGATGCCAGGGTGAAAGCCAAGCGCAAACTCGCCAATGTAGCGAGCTCCAGGGTCAGCATTGAGAATCCTATTGAGCTCCTTGGTCTTGGATCCAGCCTCTGCCTTGATGATTTTGCCCTGCTTGAATTCTAGCCGGATATTATCAAAGGGGATTCCCTGATACACGGTGGGAGCATTGTGGGTGATGTAGCCTTCGACACTATTCTTCACAGGAGCGGTGAACACCTCTCCGTCGGGGATATTATAGTTGCCACCACAGACAATAGCCGGGATGTCCTTGATCGAGAAGCGCAGGTCCGTGCCTTTGTTTTTGATGTGCACTTGATCGGTTTTCTCCATCAGCCGCCTCAGCGCACGCATTGCAGGTAGCATCGATTGGTAGTCGGCCAGGCAGACATCAAAGTAGAAGTCCTCAAAGGCCTCCGTGCTCATGCCTGCTTGTTGGGCCATGGCAGGGTGAGGCCAACGCAGCACGCACCACTTGGTGTGATCCACGCGCCGGTTCATCACCTTGCGCATGTGGCTCATCATGGTTTTCATCCTAGCAGCAGGAACGTCACTGGATTCGCAGATGTTGTGCGAGCCACGTATGGCGATGTAGGCATCCATATCCTTCATCTCAGCAAGCTGGTGCTTGGCGATGGTTTGATACTGCTCGTCTGAGGCGCCAAGCAGCATCTCACGTCCGAGTAGGCCGTGCTCGACCTTTAGGATGGGAATGGCTTTCTTGGCACGCACCTCTCGTATCAAGGCAATACCGAGCTCATCGGGTACATCACAGAGATGGAGCATGACCTTCTCGCCTTTTTTGATACTGGTGGAGTAGCGGACTAGCTGGCGAGCGAGTTGTGAAATGCGCGGATCTTTCATTGCTAGGACATTCAGCCATCTCTGCGCAGTAGTCAAGAGAAGCCATCTTTTCTTTGGTCTTCCTGATTTTTAGCGAAGCCTATCAGATTTTACGTTTATTTGTTAGTTACTTCGTTTTTTAAATTGATTGATTAGCTCAAGGAGTTCACATTTGTATGAGATACAAATTTTGGTGGTGTTGTTGATTATGAGTTGCAAATGAGAAAACCTAAGAATCACGATCGATTTTCTTCTACGTCAAATCATGCCGACATGATTCCACGGTGGCGGATTCTGACTAGCCAAGTTCTCATGATAGCGCTCCTACTTGGTGGTGCTGGGCGCGAGTCTTATGCACAGGAGAACCTTCTCATTGATAGGCATGATGGCGGCTACTCATTGCAGTGGGATAGCGAGGACGGAACCACCTCATTCATTCAGCACAGCACTGATCTGGTCAACTGGCAATTCACCCCGCATTATCACGTCGGCGACGCGTCGGCACGTAGCCATGCCCTGAGTGATGATCGAGGGCCCGCTGTCAATAGCCTAAGTTTCTATCGCCTTCTACTCCACCCGACCAATCCGTCTGACCCCGATGATACCGATGGTGATGGACTCAAAAACAGCTTCGAGCTCGGCAACGGCTACAGCCCCACAACAACCGACTCCGACGGCAACGGCACCAACGACGGCGACGAGGACCCTGATAGGGATGGTCTGACAAATAGTCAAGAAGCAGCACTAGATACCGACCCTAATAATGGTGATTCTGACGGAGATGGCACACAAGATGGCAACGAAGATTCCGACGATGACGGCCTAACAAATCAAGAAGAAATCGCCATCGGTACAGATCTCGAAGTGCCTGATACGGACGATGACGGGATCATCGACGGCCAGGACGGCTGGCCCATTTGTAAAGCGCTAGCCCCTGAACGTTTACCACAACCCAAATACGCAGTCATCTGTATCAAGGAGATAGATAGTAGTGATATACTCAAACAATTTGACATCAATAATAATGCCCGTGCCATTCTCAGAGTAGGAAATATCAGTCATTACTACAAGGCGGATGCCACTGCCGATCCGTTAATTGAGCTGCCTTCCAGCTACCTTAATTCATGGGGATGGACTGACTACTATACCTATAAATCACTCAATGAGGACAACTATTTTGTGCAAGATGCACGAGCAATCTATCGCGATGGGGAAATCTTTAGCATTTTGGAGAAGCCTACTCCTGCTGATTTAGGCCTTGCCGCAATTGCACCCAGTGACTTTCGAGGTTACGAAGCATCAGTAGTATTTAATGATGGTGCAGTAGTAGGCTCAGCAGATGTGTCTCTTGGTTATGTTGGAGGATCTGGGACACATTTAGACGCAGAAGCTAATCTTCTCTGGGACGTCAAGGGTGACTTTACCATACTTAATGAAGCGCTTCACTCCGAACAGGATGAATTCGTCGCGGGCACTTTTAATGGCAATAATATATATGGTTTTGTTACGACCTACTCAAATTCGCCCTCGTTTAGTATTAATGATCCGTATTGGGGGGATGACCCCTATGTATTTCCCACAACCGCGGTTAATGCAGGAAGCCTGATGGAAATAAAAAATGGTAATTCACAAGAAGTAGCCGTTGGGTATCAATATACCATTTCAGATGATTATTGGATCGCTCCCGCAGACTTCAGTTGGTTGGATTACTATTGGGACGGTGAAATAACAAAGGACATTGGTATTTGGCTGAAGAAAGAAAATAAATTTCAAGTGCTTCATTCACCTCAGTGCTACAACGATTACAATACTTACAGCTACCCTACCTATGAGCCATCGATCGTTCATCTATCAAACAAAAATACCGTTATGGCGGCGATAGAGGAACAGAAGGAAGTCACAAATCCTAATGGAACCAAAGAAACTATTACCGAACACAACACCTACATCTGGCTCGACCAAAACGCGGGTCTTCAGAATGATGAGGAGGTCAACAGCACTCCAAAATTTATGACAGAGGGGGAAGGGGAAGAACAACAAATCGTTCCTCTCATATGGAATCAAGACATGGGCCCCACGCCACCAACCAACCTCAATGCCCAAATGCAGGGCTTTGAGGTAGACGGCTCAAAGATCTGGCACAACAGCCTCTGGCTCGATCTCGCCGAGATCATTCCGGAAACAGAATGGACTGACATCAAAATCAAAGACATCAATGACCACGGCATGCTGGCTGCCCAGGCCACTAACAAAGAAGGCAAAATATGCGCTGTGTTCCTCCTCCCCGTGGACATAGTTCCTGATTATAACCGGGATGGGATGATTGATGGACAAGATCGGGGTAAGGTTAATGAAGATGATCCGTGGAGGTTTTGGGTGAATGATGACGATGATCAAGGTGTTATTCGCTCCAAAGGTAGTCATAATGATATTCCAGGAGAAGGTATAGCAGATTGCACGGATCTTAAAGTTGATGGCTTACGTGATGTGATCGACTTTTTTCCACTATATTTAGACATTAGAAATATGCTGTGGGCTGCACCCAGTGAGAATTACACGTATAAGCTTAGTCACGAAGACGAAGCTTTCAATTTCGGAGAATTGCCAGATGTCGTGCTCGATGGTGACCCGTATGTAGATGGAGTAGGTGCTTATATTCGCAAGCTATCGGCGGCTAAAGAAGTAGCTAACCTCCCTCTCAAAAAGGCAAGTGCGGATGGATCAGTTATCAGCGAGGCTATGCTAGATGCATTCAAACAAGGTAGGGGGGTGTTGATTCTAGAAGCGACAAAAGAAACCGAGAAACCTCTGTGGTTGAAGATTTTTAAAGGCAGCGAGTTACTGGGAGAGGTATCATTTCCGGTGAAGACATCTGGAGTGGAAAAGATGTTCCGTGCTAAGAATCTTGTCAGTGCCGCGGGGGCACAAGTCACGGAGGCAAATCGAATGGGGGAACCCATGAATTACCCAGACGAATTGACCAATGATAAGGCCTTCTTCATGGTCCATGGTTATGAACCAGAACTTGATTCAGCGGGAAATCAAAAAGACGCCCGTGGGTTTAATGCTGAAATTTTCAAGCGGCTTCACCAGTCTGGTAGTCGTGCCAAGTTTGTGGGAGTGACTTGGAATGGCGCCACTGGGAAGGATTATCATCAGGCCGTGATTAATGCCTTCAAGACAAGTGGTTCGATGAAAGGTGTTGCCGCGGAGATGGACGGTGATGATATAGTCGTAGCCGCACATAGCTTGGGTAACGTGGTGACCAGTAATGCAATTTCTCATGAAGGTTTTTCACCGACACACTACTTCATGGTCAATGCGGCAGTCCCCATCGAAGCTTATGATCTAGGCCAGACTAATGGCACAGGTAAGCAAGCTGAAGAAATGGCGAAATGGATGACGCACGATAAGTGGAAGCCATATTACAATCTTGGATTGCAGAAGCTATTCACAGCAGAATGGCACAAGTTATTTTTGGCCGGTGACAACCGCAGAAAGTTGACATGGAAAGGGAGGTTTTCTGAAGTGGTTCCAGTGGCATACAATTTCTATTCTAGTGGAGAGGATGTATTGGAAAATCCTAATGATCAGGAGACGGTTTGGAAAAATCTAAGCGCTATTATCAGAAGGTGGCTCAATGGCTCTGGGACCGGCAGGCACGCATGGGTGAGTCAAGAAATGGCAAAAGGAAGTGATCTTGCGTCTCTTGTTTTTCTTAAGCGTAATCATGCTGGCTGGAAGATCAACTTCAGCAACTTCGATATGAAATACATTGGTTACCCTGATTCTGGTGTTTATGATTCATTCTTGGCCGAGCAGGCAAAATTGGAACTCGATAAGCTGGGTGGCGGACGCTTGAGTGATGAGAATCTTGCTCAGGTTGGTTTTTTCTGGCGATTCAGACTTTACGACCAAGCAGGTGAAGGGCAAGAAGAGAACATTTGGGGGGGGCTGTATGGCCCCATCGTGGATGGTAATTCAGCTCAAGGAAACGGGCTTACTCAGCCCAATGCGGTGACGGTGAAGCAGTCAAGTGATGAGGCTGGGAGACCAGAAGTCCAGGCCGAGTTGTTGGCAAGTGCAATTCCGGCAATGAGTTATGCAGCGGGGGCGAATGAGCTTGATATTTTTAATCCCATAATTCAAGCCTCTCGCAATTATGATATGGAATTAATGTTCAAGTTAAATGGGTGGCCTATACCAGAGGATTTGGGGAGAGATGCGGAAAAGCCTGAAAATGCGAGCGATTGGTTTCACAGTGATTTTTGGGTAGTCGCTCCTGTTTATGTTCAATCCGTGTATCTTAAATGGGTGGAGCTAGCAAAACTCGACAAGAAGTAAATAGAAACTCACAATCAAATGAAACAGAAAAATAGCATGTGTAAATTAAACAGGATGGCTCTGGCACTTGGCACAGTGGTTCTCACTGTATTATCGCTTTCTGCCATGAATCAAGACGATGACGAAGGACGAGCGCCTGAAGTGGAGATAGATGTCGGGGTTAGAGATGAACAGGGGTTGCCCGTCAAAGGAGTGGAGGTTGGAGGCTACTTTTCTGGGCCATTTGCGAGTGCTCCAGACAAGGCGAAAACCGATTTAGATGGTAGAGTTGTTTTGAGAGGGAGGGCAACATTACAAGTTTCTGTAGCCTCTGGGGGCGATGGAACCCCGTGGTATTTATCTGGTCTGGACATTATTCCCGGAGGCATAGATTCAGAAAAGCAAGGTTGGAACATCAAGCGCGAAGGGACTTTGATTCTGCGAAAGAAGAGGAATCCAACACCGCTTGCGGTCAGGAGAATAGAGCTAGTCCCCCCAATTTTGGGAAAGCCCTACGCATACGATTTGGAGATTGGAGATTATGTGCAACCTTACGGAAAGGGAAAAATACCTGACCTAGTTTTCCTGTCGGTTTTACTTCGAAACAATGGGCCAATGGATCTAGATTATCGCCTTGATGTCAGTTTTTCTAATCTTGGGGATGGAATCATATCCACTGAGCAAAATTTGTGGTCTACACTCCGCTCGCCCCATTATTTGGCGCCGAATGCTCAATATGAAAATAAATGGATTCATACCCGAACTGTAAAACCTGGAGGGGGAAGGAAGACCAATGCAAATCCAAACCGTTGTTTTTATCTTAGGATTAGGACAAAGCTTGATACGACAGGAAAGATAATGAGTGCCAATTACGCAAAAATATACGGCGATTTCCCAAAGTTCACTTACTTCTACAACCCGACACCCAATGATCGCAATCTAGAGTTTGATCCGAAGAAAAACCTAGCAAAGGATGGGCCTAGTGTTTGGATGGAGCAGTTTGGCTTATAGGGCACTTGCGGGTATCGTGTGTGGACCGATTCTTAAACAGAGAGGGGTCAGTCCGTGAATTGTGAATTTACAAGGTAAAAGGGATTGGATATTGGGAGTGCATGGCACGGCCGATACGAATTGAATACCCAGGGGCGATGTATCATGTGATGTGTCGCGGCAACAACGGACGCGATATCTTCTTTGGTGATGATGGCTGCAGGAAGTTCCTCGACACCCTCGATGAAGCATGCACACGGGCTGGCTGGTATGTGCATGCCTACGTGCTGATGGGAAATCATTATCACCTGCTACTAGAAACTCCTGAGGGCAATCTTGTGGACGGCATGAAGTGGTTCCAGGGCACCTACACCCAGAGAGTCAACGCATGGCAGGGGCGGCGCGGTCACCTGTTCCAAGGGCGATACAAGGCGCAACTCATCAACAGCGAGCAGCGCGATGACAACTATTTCCAGACCGTTTCCGAGTATATTCACCTGAACCCCGCCAGAGCGCGAATGACAGGCGAGGGTAAACGCTGGGAGCGGCTGCGGGACTACCCGTGGAGCAGCGTCCAACTGTATTGCGGCTGGAAGCGCAAACGCCCGGGCTGGTTCGTGGTGGACAAGGTGCTGGAAAGTTACTGTTTCAAAGACGACACGCGAGGTCGAGAATCCTATGGTAAATACATGGATGCCAAGGGGGAGGAAGTGCAGGGTGGCAAACCTGGCATTGGCTACGAGGAACTGAGGCGCGGCTGGTGCCTGGGAGACGGCACATTCCGGCAGCGTATGTTGGATAAAGCAGGGGAGGTGATGCAGGGCAAAAAGTTTGAAAGCCTGGCGGGGCCTGCTGTGAGGGAGCATGGCGTGACCGAGGCCATGAGATTGCTTGATGAAGGTATGGAAAAGCTCGGCATCAGTCATGATTGGCTGGAGGCGTCGAGTAAATCGGCTCCCGAGAAAAAAGCTCTGGCGGTGTGGCTAGTGGGGCAGACACTGGTGGGCACGGAGTGGCTTGCCAAAGAGTTGCGGATGGGGCATCGTAGTTCTGTGAGTCAGGCAAAAAAGTGGACGCGTGAGACGAAACAGGGCCGCAAGTGGCTGATCAAACTCAAGTAGCGATGAATAACGAATCTAATAACGGCAGCGCTCTGCTAAAACCAAATCAAACCCGGCTCTCTCGGACCAGGCGTGTTGTTGGCAGTATTCACAATTCACGGACTGACCCCTCTCCGCT
>ENA-UZWU01022518-UZWU01022518.1-metagenome-genome-assembly--contig:-Day-4--1m-contig-22518_pt3 | contig 24211 bp, 20 predicted proteins | sample MGYA00260345_ERZ794905 | MGnify/ENA metagenome assembly ERZ794905
GCGAAGATATTGAGCGTTACAGACTCTGCAGGGGAGAATTACTACCCGTTTGTAGAAAATAAAACCTACTTTAAAATTAGATTTTCAAATCCTTTGGTGGTGTAGCTTTGAGAAGCCTGATTAGCATCGAGGTAAGTCAAATACCCATCAATATTTTCTAATCTATCAAGCATTGCTTTGGCTTTTTGAAAACCCATGGCCATACACGCAGTTGCATAGGCATCTGCTAAGGCGCATGTAGGTGCTATTATAGTTGCACTTGTAATATTGTTTTGTTGTGCAAGACCTGTTAAGGGGCTTATGGTATGTACATACTTTTTACCTGTGTTATCATCAATTCGGTATTTTCTGTAATTTCCAGAGCCTGCTAATCCACGGTCTTTAAGGGTAAAATATACCACCGCTTTTCTATTATCTATATCAGAGATAATAGCCTCTACACCACTTGTCCAAGGTCTATTTTTAGAAATATTTTTTCCTTTAGCTAAAACCTCACCTCCTAGCTCAATGATATAATCTGTAATACCATAACTACTCAACATATTGCCTAAACAATCAATACCATAGCCTTTTGCTACCGCATTAAAGTCTAGATATATATCTGGATTGTCTTTATGCACGGTACCATCTTTTTTAATGGCTACTTTATTAAAACCGACCAAAGCCCTAACACTATCCAAAACCCGAGCATTTATGGTCTCCAGGTAAGGGGTGTCTCCAAATCCGTACAAATTACGAAGGCTACCAATCGTGGGGTCAAAATAGCCCAAAGAGTTTGTATGTACCCTCTGAGATATTTGCCATACATCTTTAAACAAAGCGTCTACAACAATGGTGCTATCACCTCTATTTATTTTTGAAATATCACTCTGGTAAATATAGGTGCTCATAGACTTATTAACCCTATATAATACTGAGTCTATTTGCCTTTGAGCATAAAAATTTGAATTGGTAAAATACTGTATGGTGTAGGTAGTACCAAAGGCATTTCCCTGCAATACTTTTTTTTCTAAAAAATGGGTGTCAGTACAAGAAATAAAAACTACAAAAAATAAAAGGGCAAATAATTTTTTCATTTGATTTCCTGTAATCCTTTATAAACCATAGTATACTCTTGATCTTTTAAAACTGGTTTTGCGTAATCAGTACCATGCCCAAGACCAACACCAGCGTAATAAGTTTTAGCCTCAAAACCATTGGCGTGTTCTTTTATGGTTTGCATAAATACAGGATCGTAGGTGTTGGCATCATCGGGATAATGACTAACGCGTACAATAACAAAATGTAAATCTTTGTTTTTTAAACCTACAAACTGGGGATCTTTACCAATTTTACTATTGACGCCCAAAAACTCAAATCCCTGAGATTTCATATCCTCTCCTACAATATTCATGGCAAGATTGTGCAATTCTTGTTTGGTAAGCTCTTGAGGCATGTAAGATTTTTTAGAGTAATTCAATACAAAAATACGGTAATGTGATTTATCTAGGAAGGCATGTGAAAAATATCTTCTTATCACCTTTTGGATTAAAAAGAAAAAGTTTTTTTAACTTAACGTGATAGATAGCATTAATTAAATAGACTAAATAAGTATTATTATTAACTAATAATAAAAACAAGAATAGTTAAAAATACACCAATAAAAAAAGCCAAGGTAATACACCTCTCATTTCTTTTGGCATGCTCCTCACTACGACCTTGTCTAAGTTTATTATTTAGTTTCATAATTTAACTTTACTGGCTTATTCTTTTCTAAAGAGTTTATACAAACAACATAATGCCAAAATAGCTAATAATGAAATGTAAATATAATCGCTATAGTTGTTTGAGTCTTCATCCAAAACACTTTCGCTAAAAATAACATATCCTACCCCATTGTTATAGGAGTTTGATAAAGGAACAGACAAACTTGTATTGTTAATTGGCACCATTTCTATCAAATTTTGAGCTACCAAAATTGAGTTACTAGTGTTAAAATTCTGTTGAGAATAAGCACATAGTGATACAAACAATAATAAGAATATACTTAAACAAGCAGTAGAGTATTTATTCATTTTATTTGGTTTTTAAAATATGTGTAAACATGTGTGTAAACATGTGTGTAAAATTTGGGTAATGATTAGAATAAGGCATTTGAAATTATGTTCAAAATTTTATAAAGTTGAGCATTTTAAAGACAAAAATATTTTTATCTTTTTTTAAAAATAGATGTAATTAAAGACAAAAAACAAAGACTCTCAAGTTATTTCTGTAACAAAAAGTAACAAGATGTTGTATTTGTGTGTATATGGTATATTACAAATAAATACTAGAGCCTCATTGCAGAGAAAAAATTTATTTGAAATAACAAATTACGATTAAAACTATGTTGTGAATGAGTTAAAAAAAATTAGAAAAATAGGGAGAAATAAAGCTATATACCAAGAGGATATTAATTGCTAAATTAATAAAAGTAGTTTTTCTAAAGAATCTGTTGCTGTTAGCTGAAGTTTAGCTCTTGTACGCCCCCTAGTGACTCTAATACTAGCACGACCTACTCCCAACATTGCAGACATCTCTTTGTCAGACAAAGAAAGATAACTAAGGCAACAAAACCGCAGTTCTGCCTTAGACAGCTTGGGGTATTTCTGCTTTATGCTCGAGAAAAAACTGGGATATACTTTATTAAAAAATTGAAGAAACTCTCTCCAGTCTGCATCAGTTAGTATTACTTTTTCTATGAGTAATTTTTGCTGAGTTTCTTTTAAATATATGTTTAGCTGTGATGTAGCATCCTCAAGCCTTCCTTTAAGTTGTGAGTTGCTTAAAGCCAGGCTTTTTTCTTTTAAAAGTTTTCTAGACCTAAAGTTCACAAACAATAGCAACGAAAGAACAATAGTAAAGATACTGGAAATCACCAAAATCCATATGACTTTTTTTGACACCTCTTGTTGTTTTTGTTTTTGTAATAGCTCTAACTCACTTGCACTGAGCTTGACTAATTTATCTGCTTCAAATCCAGAAAATTCATCAAACTTAATGTGTAACTGTTCGCTCACATATTGTAAAGAATCACTATACAAAAGCGTTTTATTAGCATCTCCCTTGTAAGCATACCATCTAGCAAACTGCTTGTAAATGGGCTTCATTCTTCTCAGTTCGTTGTCTTTTTTTGCGAACCGATAAGCCTTCCACATAAATTGTTCTGACTTAGCTGGCTCATCTAATTCCAAATAACAAGCAGATATATAAATTAATGCATTTGAAGCATTACCAAACCAATTTTTAGATAAAGAATAATTAGCATCTGCTACAAGTAAAGGTAATGCAGCTTTAGAGTTACCTTTTCGATAAAGGTTCTCACCAATATTGCCATTTACTATAATAAGAAAATCATCATCATTTTCAGAAATAGCAAATTGTTTTTCTAAGTTAAAATAATAATTTGCAGAATCTAACATCTTTAACCTAGTATAAGCTAGTGCTAAATTATTGTATGCCCCTAGTTTTTTATACTTTTTTGTATCAACAGCCTTTTTAAAATAACGTTTACTAAGTTGGTATTGTTCATGTTTGTAGGCTAGCAAACCAATATAGGAAATAACATCATAGGTTGTTTCGGGATCTGACAGATTATTTTCTAGTACATAGAGTGCCCTAAATAAGCTATTAAATCCTTTAGACACACGATTAGATCGAATATATAAAATTCCTAACTGGTAGTCAATTTTAGATTGTAACCAATATAAATTTAAATCTTTGGCAGGGCTATGTAGGGCAAAATAATGCTGCTCTAATGTTTTTTCAGAAAGGTTATCTAAATTCAGTACTATTTTTGTGTACATCATAAAAAAACCTAATGTAGCATCATTCTTTTGCTTGGCATATAACTCGATGCTCTGTATAAGGTCTTTTAGTTCTTCTTTATCAGGAGAATAATATTGTAAAGATTTTTTGTTATATAATTTAAAAAATATTTTTCTGAGCGTTGCACCGTCACGATTTAACAAAGAATCATTGACTGGAATGCTTAGAGCTAGTCGCAGAGAGTCCCGCTTTTTTAAATTAATAGAATCATTGGTTGAGCTAAGCGCATCTGTTAAGCCCTCTGTGTTTGCAGTAACAAAAACACTTAGACACATACATAAAATACCTATTATAAAAAGACGCAGCTGTTGCATTATAACGGAGTTAGTACCACGAAAATAGCAAATATTTGAAAAACATACCCATACATTGTCTAGGCGTTTTTGTTATAATTTACTTTCTGCCAATAACACTATATAGTTTGTTATTATAATTTGACAAAAAAAAACCGCGATCAGAAATATGATAGCGGTTTTTTAAAGTTATAATACTAAGGGCTTTTATCCCCCAAAATCGTCAAAACGTATATGTTCATCAGGAATCCCGTAATCTTCTCCCATCTTTTGAACAGCTTGATTCATAAGAGGTGGACCACAGAAATAAAGCTCAATATCTTCAGGAGATTCGTGCAAATCAAGATAGTTATCTATAACCACTTGATGGATAAATCCAACAAAACCGTCTCCGTCTCCATCTATCCCATCTTTTACTTTCCAGTTATCTTCTTCCATAGGTTCAGAGAGTGCCAAATAAAATTTAAAGTTTGGAAAGTCATTTTCTAATTGCTGAAAGTGATCTAAATAAAACAATTCTCTCTTAGAACGCCCTCCGTACCAATAAGTCACTTTTCTTCCTGTTTTAAGGGTTCTAAAGAGATGGTACAAGTGAGAACGCATTGGAGCCATACCAGCTCCACCCCCTACGTATAACATTTCAGACTCTGATGGATTGATAAAAAACTCTCCATAAGGTCCAGAAATAACACATTTATCTCCTTTTTTAAGGTTGAATATATAAGAAGATGCAATACCTGGGTTTACATCCATCCACTGGTTTTTTGCTCTATCCCAAGGCGGGGAAGCAATACGAACGTTCAGCATAATCTCACGACCTTCTGCTGGGTAGGAAGCCATTGAATAGGCTCTCTCCACTACTTCTTTGTTTTTCATCACAAGTGGCCATAAACCAAATTTATCCCATTCTGCCTGAAATTTATCTGGAGTATCATGCTCCTGGGGATGTGCGGTGATATCCATATCTTCAAATTTTACTTCACACTCAGGAATTTCTATTTGAATATATCCACCCGCTTTGTAGTTCATGTCCTCTGGAATCTCTACTACAAATTCTTTAATAAAAGAGGCTACATTGTAATTTCTCACTACCACTGCATCCCATTTCTTTATGCCAAAAACTTCTTCTGGAATGGTGATATTCATGTTCTGTTTTACCTTTACCTGGCAAGACAAACGAGCACCGTCTTTGAGTTCTTTTCTGCTAAAATGAGGAGTCTCTGTAGGCAATGCTTCTCCACCACCTTCAAGAACGTGACACTCACATTGAATACATGTTCCACCACCACCACATGCAGATGGTAAGAAAATTTTATTATCCCCTAAGGTCGTTAGTAGGGTACTTCCACTGGCAACCTCAATTTCTTTTTCACCATTAATAGTAATAGTCACAGGACCAGATGGAGATAATTTTTGTTTTGTAAAAAGTAATAACGTAACTAATAAAAGTGTCAACACCAAAAAAGCGATGACTGTTGCCGCGATAACTCCTGTAATACTTGCTGCTAAAAACATATACTTAATTTTTTATTCTGAAACAACCAATGGAGTTGTTTCTATTTCATTTTCAATGGCTGGTAGTGTGTTTGTTTGAGTGCTTTGTCCTTGAGGGGTTGTCGGGGCATCTTCGCCACCGGTTAACATTCCTCCAAAACTCATAAATCCAATGGCCATTAGCCCTGTAATAATAAAGGTAATACCAAGCCCTCTAAGTGGTGGTGGCACATTACTATATCTTATTTTCTCTCTAATGGCAGCGATAGCAACAATAGCTAAAAACCATCCTATACCAGAGCTAAAACCATAATTTAAAGCCAAGGCTGCAGTTTCAATTTCTCTTGATTGCATAAACAATGACCCTCCTAAAATGGCACAGTTTACCGCAATCAAGGGTAAGAAAATACCCAATGAATTATACAATGATGGTGAAAATTTTTCAACAATAATCTCTACCAACTGCACCATAGTTGCAATGGTAGCAATAAATAAAATAAAGGATAAGAAACTTAAATCATAATCTGCGTAAGCGCTCAGTTCTGGAGTTTCACGATTGCCATCAAGCCAAGCCAATGCTCCAGGCTGTAATATGTACTGATCTAAAAACCAGTTTAAAGGAACCGTTACTGTTAATACAAAAATAACAGCTGCTCCAAGACCTACTGCGGTACTTACTTTCTTTGACACCGCTAGGTAAGAACACATACCCAAAAAGTATGCAAATACCATGTTGTCTACAAAGATTGATTTGAAAAATAATTCTATATGCTCTAACATATGTTCTAAAATTTTATTTTTTACTAGTACTAGTTTTCTTCAATTAATGCGCTATTTCTACTGCGCTGTACCCATATAATAATACCCACCACAATGAGGGCCATTGGAGGCAGGACCATAAAACCATTGTTTTCATAACCAATGGCATACAATCCGGTTTTCTCTACAGAATCACCCAATACTTTGAAACCAAACAAAGTTCCAGAGCCTAATAATTCTCTAAAGAAACCTACGATAATAAGTATTACACCATATCCTAACGCGTTACCTACACCGTCAAGGAAAGATTTCCAAGGTCCATTACCCAAAGCAAATGCCTCAAAACGCCCCATAATAATACAATTGGTAATTATCAGACCAATAAAGACAGATAGTTCTTTACTAAGCTCATAAGCGAATGCTTTTAATACCTGATCTACAATAATTACAAGTGTTGCAACAACAATTAGCTGCACGATAATTCTAATTTTTGATGGTATGATATTTCGCATCAGTGAAATAACTACATTTCCCAGACCAAGAACAAATATTACAGAAACTGCCATTACTATAGATGGCTTTAATTGTGCTGTAATAGCCAAGGCAGAACAAATACCTAACACTTGTATGGTAATTGGGTTATCATCTGCAAGTGGATCTAAGATTAACCGCGTGTCTTTTTTTGAAAGTAATCCCATCTTCTTAGTTATTTATAGTTTTAAAGTAAGGAACATACATAGCAATGTCCTTTTTAAGCATTGCAGAAACCCCATCTCCAGTAATAGTGGCACCCGCTAGAGCATCCACCTCATAATCGTCTTTTATCATATTCTTTGGGTCGTTGTTTCCTTTGGCAACTTTTATACCCTTATAGGTGGTTCCTTCCAAGAGTTTTTCTCCAATAAAATCATCCATAAAATAACGCTGTTTGATTTCTGCACCCAGACCTGGTGTTTCTCCTTTATGATCAAAATACACGCCTTGTACCGTCATGCTTTTGTCTACAGCCACAAAGCCCCAAATTGCATCCCAAAGTCCTTTTCCTCTTACTGGCATGATGTATAATTTCTTGCCATCTTTTTCACCGATAAACAAAGGAAGTTTTCTTTGATAACCCGCTTTTTTTGCTTTTGCACCCTCTTTTTTAACATCTATTAAATAAGCCTTGTCGTTTTGTGAGGAAGTAGCCCCTTCAATAACTAATTGCTCTTTGATATAGGTGTTAAAGGCATCTGCTACTCTATCTGTAGCTATAAAAGCCACATCACCTGACCCTACATTATCATTAACACCCATAGCATATAAGATGTTTTGTTGTTTTTCAAACTTTTCATTTGCCTTAATCATAGGCTTCAATCCGCTTGAAAATCCTGCCAATAATGTACCAACAACTAGTACCATAATAACGGCAAAAATCATTGTGTAACTGTTTTTATCTTTATTAACTGCCATAATTAAGCTGTTTTTAGTTTTAAACGTTTTGCTCTTTTCTTGATATTTCCTTCCAATACGTAGTGATCTATCGTTGGTGCAAATACATTCATTAGTAAAATAGCCAAGAATACTCCCTCTGGATATGCTGGATTAAACACGCGTATCATAATAGATATAAAACCTATTAAAAAACCGTAAATCCATTTTCCTTTATTTGTTTGAGAGGCTGTAACTGGATCTGTTGCCATGTATACTGCACCAAATAAAATACTACCAATAAACAAATGTTGCCAAAAATCAACGCTCATAAGCCCAAAGAATTTAGAACTCTCTGTAACCCATCCGGCGTTTACAACACCATTAAAGATAAGCCCCATGCAAAGAGCACCGGCTAGTGTGCTTAGTATGATTCTCCAACTACCTATTTTTGAAAGAATTAAAATAAGGGCTCCAACTATAATAAGAAGCTTTGAAGTTTCTCCTACAGAGCCAGGAATAAATCCTAAAAATTGATCCATCATACTCCAATCTCCAAACCCATTATTTTGAGCCAATGATCCTAAAATGGTCTCTCCAGAAATAGCATCAGGCTGCCCTACTGTATCTACAGCGCCAGTAACCCAAACTTTATCTCCAGACATCCAAGTTGGATAGGCAAAGAATAAAAAGGCTCTTATGGTTAAGGCAGGATTTAAAATATTCATTCCAGTTCCTCCAAAGACTTCTTTCCCTATCACTACACCAAAAATAACTGCTATAGACAGCATCCACAGCGGTATATCTACAGGAACTATTAAAGGCACGAGCATTCCCGTTACCAAATATCCTTCTTCTACCTCATGACCTTTTATAACCGCAAAAATAAATTCTACAATAAGTCCAACACCATAAGAGACTACCACAAGTGGTAACACTTTCCAGGCGCCAATAGTAAAGTTTGAGAAGTTCCAGAACTCTGTACTAAAAAAGCTGAGTGCACTAGTGACCTCTTCTGTTTGAAGATTGTATTGATATCCAGCGTTAAATATCCCGAACAGTAAACAAGGCACTAGTGACATGATAACCATGTTCATGGTGCGTTTTAAATCATCAGCTGCTTTGATGTGAGTACCATTATGGGTAGTCTCATTGGGCAAGTACAAAAAGGTATGGAACGCGTTAAACGCAGGAGCCATCTTGGTACCTTTGTACTTCATTTTTAAGGTATGTAAATTCTGTTTTAAACCCATAACTTATCCTATTTCTTTATACATTAAGTCTAATCCTTCTCTTATGATTTGTTGATGTGGCTGCTTTGAAACACATACAAATTCTGTCAAGGCGAAATCTTCTGGTGCCACCTCATACATTCCTAGGGCTTCCATTGCATCCAAATCTTTCACCAAACAAGCCTTTAAAATTTGTAGAGGATATATATCCAGAGGAAATACCTCTTCGTAATTACCCGTTACAACAAAAGCACGATGCTCACCATTGGTGTTTGTTGTTAAATCAAATTCTTTCTTGGGTTGCATCCAAGAAAAAGTTAACGCTCTTGATGGAGAGATTTTATCAAACACAGGCTTGTTCCAGCCAAAAAACTCATAATCATCACCCTGAGGAATAACTGTTATTGCATTGTGATAAAAACCAAGGTGAAGTTTTGGAGAAATGGTATCTCCGCTTAAAACACCTCCGCTAATCACGCGAACATTTTCTTGAGTAAGCCCAGAGTCATAAATCATGGTAGCAACTTCACTACCAATTCTAGTTTTATAATATTTTGGAGCCTTAATACAAGAACCTGCTAGTGCGACAATACGCTCTGCGTTGTATTTTCCTGTTAAAAATAATTCTCCAATAATTACCAAATCTTGAGCAGCTACCGTCCAAACAGTTTCCCCTTTATTAATTGGATCTATCTTGTTTATTTGTGTACCCACATTTCCTGCAGGATGCAATACATTTGTTTTGTGTAAAACAACATGTTTCAACTCAGATAACATAGAAACGCTATCTTTTGCAACAGTAAGGTGAATAGCACCATCTGTTAGTTTACTAAGTGCTGTAATGGCGGTTTGCACTTCTTTTTCTTTTCCTTGTAAAACAAAATCTAGATCTGCATCTAAAGCTCCAGTAGCCAAACCAGAGATAAATATTGCTTTTGGCTTGTTATTTGGATTTGCAATAACATCATAAGGACGTTGTTTTACAAAAGGCCAGCACCCACAGGCAAGTAAATGATCTTTAATTTCTTGAGATGAAAGGCTTTCTGGAGTTTTTACTCCATAATCCATAAAAGTGTCTTTTTGATCAGCTTCAATGGTTATAGATGTAATTACACGTTTTGGCCCTCTTTCAATCTTGGTAAGGGTACCGCTTACTGGTGATGAAAAAGTGATTGCCTGGTTTTGTTTGCTGTAAAATAAGGTCTCTCCAGCGAGCATTTTATCCCCTTCTTTTTTCACCAATTTTGGTGTAAACAAGTGGAAATCTGAAGGACGAATAGCAAAGGTGCGTGAACGCGGTGCGTTTGAAAGTGATTTATCTGCTTCACCCTTTAGGCGGATGGCAAGACCCTTTTTAATCTTAATGTCTTTGGACATAGGATAGTCGTGTTAAAATTGTCTTTTATTTTCTTAAAAAGCATCCAAAATAGTATGTCTTTTTAGGGAACGCAAATTTAAGAATTAAAAGAGCAATTTTCCAATTTATTAAGATATTTTTATCTCTTTACTGTCCCAAAAAAATGTGATGCAATTTTAAGGCGTAAAATTTGTTTATATTTAGCACTTACACCAACAAACCATGCGCACCATTACTCTCTTATTTATTCTCTTTTTTTATCAAATCCCGGAAGGAGTGGCTCAAGTAAAGCAAACAATTGAGCCTGAGTATATTAGAACTATTGAGCTAAAAGGATCTTCATCACAAAGCACATTGCCTGTAATAGAATTGGGGCAAAAACTGCAACTTTCTTTTGATGATATCATTGGTAATGAAGCAGATTACTTTTACACCATTGAGCATTTTAATTTTGACTGGACTCCTAGTGATTTATCAAAAGGAGAATACCTAGATGGCTTTGATGATGTTAGGATAGAAACCTATGAAAACAGCTTTAATACCCTACAGCTTTATTCAAACTATAAACTAAGTATTCCAAACAGAGAAACCCGGGCTATTAAAAAAAGTGGAAATTACTTATTGAGAATTTTTAATGATGACAGCGAGATTGTTTTTTCTAGAAAATTTATGGTTTTAGAACGCCTTTTAAGCGTAGCGGTAGAAATCAAAAGAGCAAGAAAAATAAAAAACATAGACCAACAACAAGTAGTACAGTTTAAAATAAACTCCCCTGGTTTGCTTTTGATAAACCCAAAGCAAAATGTGAAAACAATTGTTTTTCAAAACAATAATTTAAAAAATGCCATCACTAATTTAAAACCACAATATACCATTGGCACTGAGCTCATTTATCGGTATGACCAAGAGGCAGCATTTTGGGGTGGCAATGAATTTTTATTTTTTGACAACAAAGACCTCAGATCCTCCACAAACGGGGTGAGATCTGTAGCGCTTAATGAACTGTATGAAAATTTTCTGTTTACAAACATAGACAGAAGCGTAAGGCCTTATACTTACAACCCGGACATTAACGGTAACTTCAGGGTTAGAAATCTATATGCCTCTCAAAATCAAAACATAGAGGCAGACTATGTCCTGATGCATTTTAACCTGCAGCATTATGGGTCGTTGGGTGATAAAGAAATACATATCTACGGAAATTTTAACAACTGGACCATAGACCAAACCACCTACATGCGCTACAATGAAAAAACAGATACCTACCAAAACGCAAGACTTTTTAAACAAGGTTTCTATAATTACAAATATGTAATGGTAAACAGAGATGGCAGTGTAGAGCAAGGACCAATAAGCGGTAATTTCTGGCAAACAGAGAACCAATATACGGTGCTGGTATATTACAGGGCTCCTGGGTCTAGGTTTGATAGACTCCTTGGAAAAGGCGCTGCTAATTCCAGTAAAATTTCAAATAACTAAAAAAACATNNAACATCTTTTAGATTTAGAGTTAAAAAACCTCTAAATCATAACACCTTTGAGTTCCTTTAGGCACCTTTTTACATTATATTTGTATTAAACTAAGACCTTCAAATGCAAAAAGAACTTTTACTGTTTCAAAAATTAGCTGAAAAATTAATCGCCGCTGAAAACCAGGAGCCTATAACCACTCCAATCCCACCTAAGGAACTTTTCAATATCTTACCCCTAGCCCTCCAGGAGCAACCCGCAGATGATGCTTTTTTTGAAAAAGCACTAGAAAAACTTGTTTTAAACACCCCCCGCACTGCAACAAACCTATTTTTTAATCAGCTCTTTGGGGGCAGAAATCCAAAGGCCACCTTAGGAGATTTACTGGCCGTACTACTCAATAATAGCATGTACACCTACAAGGTTGCTGGACCTCAGGTAGGAATTGAAAAGGAAATTTTACGCAAATCTTGTGATTTGATTGGCTATGGCAAAGATGCAGACGGAACCTTTGCTCCTGGAGGATCTATGAGTAATTTTATGGCCATTTTAATGGCCCGTGATGCCCACAATGAAACTATTAAAAACCAAGGGGTGTTGCAAAAAATGACAGCTTACACCTCTATAGAATCTCACTATTCTACCTCAAAAAATGCTGCATTTATCGGCATTGGGCGTGAACAAGTTAGGTATGTAGCCACCAATGAGTATGGGCAAATGGACCCTGAAGACTTGAGCGCTAAAATCAATGAAGACATCACCTTAGGTTTGCAACCATTTTTTGTAAATGCTACTGCTGGAACAACCGTACTTGGAGCCTTTGACCAGATAACACCATTATCTAAAATTTGTAAAGAGCACCAACTCTGGCTTCATGTAGATGGGGCATACTGCGGAAGTGTTATTTTCAGTAAAAAATACAAGCATTTGGTTGAAGGGATAGCCCTTACAGATTCTTTTAGTTACAATGCCCATAAGATGATGGGGACGCCTCTTACCTGCTCTATTGTACTTACCAAACATAAAAAATATTTACACGAAAGTTTTAGTAATGATGCCTCCTATCTATACCAAACAGATGGTGATGATTACAATCTTGGAAAAACATCTATTCAGTGCGGTAGAAGAAATGACGCACTAAAATTTTGGACACTTTGGAAATCTGTTGGAACTCTGGGATTAGAAAAAATTGTAGATCACCAATTTCATTTGGCAGAAATAGCCAGAAATTACATAAGAAATAATCCAGATTACACCCTCTATAGTTTTGATGATTCAATATCTATTTGCTACAACTATAAAGGAATTCCTGCCCAAGACCTTTGCACATTGTTATATCAAAATGCAGAAGCAATGGTAGGTTTTGGAATTTTTAGAGAAACAGAATTTGTCCGTCTTGTTACCATTAATGCTGGAAATGATGACAAAGACATTATTAACTTCTTTAAAACTTGTGAAGAATTTGTAACAAATAATGACTCTTTATTCTCTTTAAAAGCCCAGGAGAATTAATTTTTTGTGTGTGATTTTTAACCTCCTACTTAATCATTGAGACCTTAATTTTATATATAATAATAAAATTTGTATTTTTATGTTATGTATATTTAACAACAACTGTTTACTCAATATAATTAAATGACGCAAAAAGTTACCCTAGGTATAAAAGTTTCTATCAAAACCCGTTTTGAGGACGCTTTTGTATCTAATGGGAAACAACAGTATGCATTTTCTTATATCATCCGTATTGAGAATAATAGTAAAGATGTGGTACAACTTAAATCTCGCCACTGGAAAATAAAAGATGCCCTAAACGACATTGACATGGTTTTTGGAGAAGGTGTTGTTGGCAAAAAACCAGTTATTAAGCCTGGTGGCTCTCACACCTACAGTAGTGGTTGCATATTACTTAGTCCTTTTGGATCTATGAGCGGTTATTATGAAATGGTTAATTTTTCTTCTACCGAAAACTTTAAAGTAAGCATCCCAAACTTTAAATTAAGTGCTCCATTTTCTATGAATTAATTTAAGTAAAGCACTTTCAAAATTCATTTTTATTTTAATGTGCTCACCTAATACAGTGTAAAACCGACCCCAGTACACGCTATTATAGGAGCATATTTTTTGTATCTTCGCAGTTCAAAATTTTGTCTTAAACAAATCGCAAATTGCCAAGCAATTGCATAAATAAACTCACTATGGGAAAAGGATTTTACAAAGTTCCAGTTGCTGTTAACGAACCAGTAAAAACATATGCTCCAGGCTCTTCTGAACGAGCAACTGTTGCAAAAACATATACACAAATGTATAATAGCACCATTGATGTGCCAATGTATATAAATGGAAAAGATGTTACCACTGGGGACACGGCAACTATGTCACCGCCGCATGATCACAAGCATATCTTAGGGACCTACCACAGGGCTGAGAAAAAACATATCCAAGAAGCTATTGATAGCGCTTTAGAGGCCCGTAAAATGTGGTCTCAAATGCCATGGGAGCAACGTGCTGCTATATTTTTACGTGCTGCAGAATTAATTGCAGGACCTTACAGAGCCAAAATAAATGCAGCAACAATGCTTGCGCAATCTAAAACCATTCATCAGGCAGAAATTGACGCATCTTGTGAACTGATAGATTTCTTGCGGTTTAATGTACAGTACATGACCCAAATGTATGCTGAGCAGCCTGCATCAACAAGTGATGTTTGGAACCGTCTAGAGTATAGACCACTTGAGGGATTCATCTACGCAATCACACCTTTTAACTTCACTGCCATTGCAGCCAATTTACCAGCAAGTGCTGCAATGATGGGTAATGTTGTGGTTTGGAAACCTAGTGATAGTCAAATATTCTCTGCCAAAATAGTTCTCGATGTATTCAAAGAAGCAGGAGTACCTTCTGGAGTGATACAAATGGTTATGGGTGACCCTGAGATGATTACAGATACAGTCCTAGATAGTCCAGATTTCAGTGGGCTTCATTTCACTGGATCAACCTTTATCTTTAAAGAGCTTTGGAAAAAAATTGGAGTAAACATCCACAACTATAAAACCTATCCTCGTATTGTTGGAGAGACTGGCGGTAAAGATTTTATTGTTGCGCACAAATCATCAAATCCTGCTCAGGTGGCTACCGCCATCTCGAGAGGTGCTTTTGAATTTCAAGGTCAAAAATGTAGTGCAGCCAGTAGAGTATATGTTTCAAAAAGTATTTGGGAGGCTACACAAAAACATCTAAAAGCACAGATGGAAACTTTTAAAATGGGATCTCCAGAAGATATGAGCAACTTTATCACTGCTGTAATACATGAAGGATCTTTTGACAAACTTGCAGGGTTTATAGATCAAGCAAAAAAAGACACTAATGCAGAAATCATTGCAGGTGGTGGTTATGATAAAAGCAAAGGGTACTTTATTGAGCCCACTGTTATTAAAACCAATGACCCAAAATATACAACTATGTGTACAGAGCTATTTGGCCCTGTAGTTACCGTATATGTTTTTGAAGATGACGCCTGGGAGGACACGCTCCACCTTGTAGATCAAACAAGTGAATATGCCCTGACGGGAGCGGTATTTAGTGAAGACCGCTACGCCTTAGAAGTAGGTGTCAAAATTTTAGAAAATGCAGCAGGTAACTTCTACATCAATGACAAGCCTACAGGGGCCGTTGTAGGACAGCAACCCTTTGGAGGTGCCCGAGCAAGCGGAACCAACGACAAAGCGGGTAGTAAGTTAAACCTATATAGATGGTGTTCTCCAAGAATGGTAAAAGAAACATTTGTAACACCTACAGATTACAAATACCCTTTTCTAGGATAAGATGTTATCATTTTAAAAAAAAGCCTCGTTATCTATAACGAGGCTTTTTTGTACCTTGGGGCTATGAAGTATTTTGTTCTTATAATAGTACTATGTATTCAAACTGCTGTAGGCCAAGGGTACAACAAAACTACTCAAACCCCATTATCTGCAAGCCAGTTTATTGGTTATGATAGCTATGATAACTTTTACACTATAACAGATCAAGTGTTAAGTAAAGAAAATGCAACGCAGGGATATAAATTCACAGATTTCCAGTTAGGAAACATCACTAGTGTAGATATTATCAATCCTTTTAATGTAGTAGTCTTTTATGCACAAACCAACACGGTCATTTTACTTGACAACAAACTCTCCCTTATTGAACAAATTAACTTTAATCTATTAGAAGATATAGCTAATATTAGTAGCGTGAGCAACGCTGGAGGAAATAAGTTATGGCTTTTCAATGCAGATTCACAACAATTAGAACTCTACAATTACAGGAATAATACAAAAAATAGCATCTCGCTACCTATTGCTGAAATCCCTACAGATCAAGCCAGTGATTTTAATTACAATTATCTCCTAACCCCTAGTGGTGTAAAAGTCTATACAGTTTTTGGAGGACTTGTAAAGAGTGTTGCGTTTCAGGGAGGTGAAAAAGTGATAACTCACAAGGGAAGGGTTTTGGTAGTTAAAGATAATATGATCTATGAAATAATAGAAAATAGCTTCAAACTCTTATCTATAAAAACTACTCAAATAAGCATACAAGACTTGCAAGTGTTTGAAGATTTCTTGTATATTTATGATCGAGAAAATATTCACTCATTTGTAGTACAAAAACCAAATAAATAAAAGTATGCACGTTGCCATAGCAGGAAATATTGGTTCAGGAAAAACCACCCTTACTCGTTTATTATCAAAACACTACAAGTGGAAACCTCACTATGAGGATGTGGAAGACAACCCATACCTAGATGACTTTTACAATGAAATGGAACGTTGGTCTTTTAACCTACAAGTCTATTTTTTAAACAGTCGTTTTCGTCAAATTTTAGAGATAAGAGAGCAGGGTCAAAAAGTAATACAAGACAGAACCATCTACGAAGACGCATACATATTTGCTCCCAATCTTCATGCCATGGGACTGATGACCAACAGAGACTTTGAAAACTATAAATCACTGTTTGATTTAATGGAGAGTGTTACCAAAGGACCAGATCTTCTAATTTACCTGCGTAGCTCCATACCCAATTTAGTAAAGCAAATTCACAAACGTGGGCGAGATTATGAAAACTCAATAAGCATCGAGTACCTGAGCCGTCTCAACGAGCGTTATGAAGCTTGGATTACTACCTACAATAAAGGAAAAGTAATTATTCTAGATGTAGATGATATTGATTTTGTTGAAAACCCAGAGCATCTTGGTGAAGTAATTAGTAAAATTGATGCAGAGATTAACGGGCTGTTTTAAAAAAAACAGCAACATGTAATAACCCTCATAAAAAAAGGGCTGTCTTTAAAAGACAGCCCTTTTTTTGTAATTATAAAATTGGGTATATTACTTGTTTTGTGTTTCAGAAACAGTAACTGGAGGTGCTGGAGGTACCACTTTCGTAGCTTCCAATGCCTCAATCTGGGCTGTTACTTCAGCCATAGTTCCCTTAAAAATTTTACTCATTTTTGTTGTGTACCCATCTTCTTGTGTTGTAATGGTAACGGTGGCTGTAAATAACCCATCATCATCAGAACTCATCTCTGCGCTCACTTGTTTTTCAGCATTTACCTGTATGGTATTTTCTTGAGTGGCATCTGCTGAGGTATCTGCTACTGCATGACCCCCTAGAATTGGAGCAATAACAAGGCCAATCAAACACGTAAGTTTAATTAGGATGTTCATAGATGGACCAGAAGTGTCTTTAAATGGGTCTCCGACAGTATCTCCAGTTACTGCAGCCTTGTGAGCCTCAGAACCTTTGTATGTCATTACACCATTAATTTCAACACCTGCTTCAAAAGATTTTTTAGCATTATCCCAAGCTCCACCAGCATTGTTTTGGAAGATTGCCCAAAGTACACCACTTACGGTAACTCCGGCCATATAACCCCCTAACATTTCAGCAACCAACATATTATTATCTGGATATACCAAAAGGCCAACAAGTACAATAACAATTGGAAAACCAATAGTTAAAATTCCTGGCAACATCATTTCTTTTAAAGATGCCTGAGTAGAAATGGCAACACATTTATCATACTCTGGTTTTCCAGTACCTTCCATAATACCGGGGATATCTTTAAATTGTCTCACTACTTCATTTACCATTTCCATGGCAGCTTTACCAACAGCATTCATAGCTAGTGCAGAGAATACCACAGGTACCATACCACCCACAAATAACATTGCTAGCACTGGCGCCTTAAATATATTAATTCCGTCAATACCAGTAAAAGTAACATAGGCAGCAAAAAGTGCCAATGATGTTAAGGCAGCTGATGCAATAGCAAAACCTTTACCTGTTGCAGCGGTTGTATTACCAACAGCATCTAGAATATCTGTACGTTCTCTAACAATAGGATCTTGTTCACTCATCTCTGCAATACCACCTGCGTTATCCGCAATAGGCCCGAAAGCATCAATGGCCAATTGCATAGCTGTTGTTGCCATCATAGCAGAAGCTGCTAAAGCAACCCCGTAAAAACCAGCCAAGGCATATGATGCCCAAATTGCCGCTGCAAACAATAAAACAGAAGAAAATGTAGAAATCATACCTGTTGCTAAACCAGCAATAATGTTTGTTCCAGCACCGGTAGATGATTGTTGTACAATTTTTAAAATTGGCTTAGAACCAAGTCCTGTGTAGTATTCTGTAAAAGCAGAGATTCCTGCTCCTACAACAAGTCCAACCAAACAAGCATAAAACACTCTCATTGAAGAAATGTCTTGAAGCCCCTCACCAAAGAAGTCCATCTGCATTGTTTGTGGCAACATCCATGTAACTAATCCGTAACATGCTACAGCAACCATTATAATTGATGCCCAGTTACCAATGTTTAGTGCTTTTTGCACATCCGCTTCTTTTGCATCGTTTGAAGATATTTTTACTAATAAAGTTCCAATAAGTGAAATAATAATCCCTACACCTGCAATTGCCATAGGCAATAAAACAGGGCCAATTCCACCAAAGGCATCTTGTATGGCGCCGCCCATGTCTTTAATAACATAGTTACCAAGTACCATAGCAGCCAATACTGTTGCTACGTAAGATCCAAATAAATCTGCTCCCATTCCTGCAACATCACCTACATTATCTCCTACATTATCTGCAATTGTAGCTGGGTTTCTAGGATCATCCTCTGGAATGTCTGCCTGTACTTTCCCTGCTAAATCTGCACCAACATCTGCAGCTTTGGTATATATACCGCCACCTACTCTTGCAAAAAGAGCAATAGACTCTGCTCCCAAAGAGAAACCAGCCAGTGCCTCTAACACGATGGTCATATCCATGGTATTGGTCCATTGACCACCCATAAACATTTGATAAAAAACAATAAAGAAAAGTGTTAACCCTAAAACGGCTAATCCTGCAACACCAAGACCCATTACAGTACCACCGCCAAAAGAAACTTTCAGGGCGTTTGGCAGGCTCGTTTTTGCAGCTTGCGTGGTTCTTACATTTGTTTTAGTTGCAATTTTCATACCCATATTTCCTGCAAATGCGGAAAAGATAGCTCCAATAATAAAGGCAACAACTATAAGGTAAGTAGTATTCATAAAGAAAGCAATCCCTGCTAAAATGATACTTGCTCCAACAACAAAATAAGAAAGTAATCTATATTCTGCATTCAAAAAAGCCAAGGCTCCTTCGTATATATGATCTGAAATTTCTTTCATTTTACCATCACCTGCATCTTGCTTCATCACCCAGGATTTTTTAATTAGCATATATACTAAACCTATTAGTGCCGCTGCTATTGGCATGTAAATCATCATTGCTTCCATATATTATTTGATTTGTTAATTAAGGCGGTAAAAGTAACAAATTAAAGACAATTAAAAAACCTCTTTTTTATAAGTAAAAATAGGACGTCTAAATTACTAGTTATGAGGGATTAAAGAGTAAAATTAGCCTTGGTTTTATGGCTCATAGCGTTGGGTAACTCTAGAAGGGATACTTTAAAACAGTAATAACCAACTTTAGAGGGGTTAAAACAAGCATCAGAAGTTAAATCCAAAGGTTCCTGTAAAACCAAATTTTCTGGCATTGGGATACTCAAACTCATTTAAGTAATTACCTCTAAAATTGACATCTAGCCTAAATACTTTAAAGATATTTCCTATACCAAAACTATATTCATAGTAGGGCTTATTTGGAGATTGATACACAATATTAGACCTGTTAATATCAATATTTTCTTGACTTATACTACCCAAAACCGCTCTAAAACCGATTACTTCTCTTAAATTAAAATCTCGTAGCCAAGGTATGCGCTGAAAAATTCTACCTCCAAAGTTGTGCTGCAAATGTAAAGACACATATTGGTCACTCACAAATTCATAAAAATCTAACTGAGAAAACGTATTGTAAATACTAAAAAGTGTTTGGTTTCCTGGTATGGGGTTTAACAAACTTAAATTTACCTGACCAAAAGTTTTACCCGCCTCGATGGTTGATGTCAACCTTCCAATACCTCCAATATTCCAGGGCTGGGTGTAAAGCCCCTGTATGCGTTGGTACTCAAAATCTCCATCCAAGAATCCTTTTATACCATAGGTGTAGCCTACAAAAATACTCGGAAAACTCCCTTGGTTTACAATTGTTCTCTCCACTCCATAGCCAGAGAGTTTTCTTTTTGGAGTGAAAAGAGTTAAGAGCCGGACCTCTGGTTGTTGTACATCATTGCCGGTAGTTCCATCTTCTTTTAGATAATCTACAGAAAAGGTATCTGTGGCAGAGCTTAAAGACCTAAAAGATCCTGTAAGACGTATGTTTAAATTTTTAACGGGTTCTAGTGAAACTCCCACAGTTGCCAATTTAACACGGGTTAGCTTATCATTTGTGCCAAAAGTAATAAGGGAGGAAGATGCGAGATTTCTACCCAAAATATTATTGCTTGAGGTAAGACTTGCACCGGTTTGTTCTACGTCTTTTCTATAGCCGGCATAAAGGGTAAGCCTGTTTTTTCTGTTGAGTAATACCTTTGCAGAGAGCCCAAATTTAAAACGATCATCTTTAAATCCGTAAGCGCCAAACCCCTCAAGTCTCCACTGGTCGTTTTGAGAAAAATAAGTCCTACCGCCCAATCGAACCCTTAAACCTTCAGCCTCATTATAGCCCAAAAGCGAAAACACAGGTCCAATATCAAAATTTTCTATCTCATAATATCCAGAGGCTAAAACAGAGGCAGCGCTATACAGGGCCTTAAATCTTGGCACTGTTTTTAGCGTATCCAACATTTTATAAACACTCAACTCATCTTTATTTAATTGCTCTAGACGGTTTTGTTTCCAGAAGGAATCTGGTCTATTGTACACCTCATACTGGTAAGGGTCTACTTGTATTTTATAAAAATCTTTCTCCTTGGGGGTGTCAAAAACATAATTATCATACAAAGTAGTTCTTCTGCCATAGACTCCTTTGGCTTTTTCTTTGTCCTGGAAACTAAAATCACTCATAAAATAATCTCGAGTAATCAAGAAGATAGAATCATTTAATACATCAAATTCTTGCTCTATATACACTTCTCTTATCCAGTTTACATTAGCGCTTTTAGAGGCTTGCAGATTGATCTCTTTGATAGCCCAAGTAGAGTCATTTACCCAAAAATCTCCCTTGAAAGTAAGTTCGTTTTTTCGTCTTGGATAGTAGGCTATGTTATAACACCACTTATCTTTTATATAGGCGCTATCTAATAGTACATAATTGTAAACATCGATACCCGTTTTAGACAAGGGGCTGGTGAAGGCTTTATCAAAAAACTTGAGGTAGTTGTCATACACATCATATTGGCTGTACAAATCTTTTAGAAATGCAATAAGGGTATTGTTATTTTCAAAGCCAGAATTTTTATTTCCTTGAAGGACTTCTCTCTCTTTGCTTAAAAGATTATCTCCATAGACCTTGGAGAGGGCCTCATTAATAAAAATTGGCAAGTAGGTTTTTCCTGTTACTTTGGAGGTGTCTATCTCTTGAAAGATAAACTCCATGCCTTTAAATATTTTATTTTCTGTGAATGTACTGTCTATAGTATTTAAATCAAACTCTAGCTTTTCGTATTTATCATAAGCGTATTGATTGAATTTTTTAACTCCATTTTGCCTGCGGTTGTCCCAAATCTTTTTGAGTATGTCAATGGCTGGGTTGTTTTTCTTGGAGGTCTTGCCGGTAAAGATGACTACCTCATCTAAAGATGCAGCCTCTTGCTCCAAAACAATACGCATGTCATAGTTAACCTTTTTATCTAATGTAATTTCTTTGTTTTGAAATCCTAAAAAAGAGACCACAACCTTTGAGTAGGTCTCATTACTTTCTAGATAAAATCGACCCTTCTCATTGGTTATAGTGCCTTGAAAACTGTTTTTAAAAACAACGTTAGCAAAAGGCACAGAAATCCCCTCTGAGTCTGTGACAAACCCACTTATTTTGGTTTGGCCAAAAGCGCCAACGCAAATTAGTAGTAGTAAAAGAAAAAAAGAGTTTCTCATCAAAACAACAGAACTCATTATAAAAAACATTATAAGGTAATGACAAATACAAAACTAAAATGTCTCCCACACAGACTTAAAAATATATTATTTTTTGTACAATACTTTTTTCACTGCCTTTACAACATCGGTGTGATTGGGTAACCATTGTTCTAACAAGGCAGGAGAATATGGAGCAGGGGTATCTGCAGTATTTATTTTTTCAACGGGTGCATCAAGATAATCAAACGCCTGGCTTTGGATTTGGTAGGTAATCTCTGTTGCTACATTTCCAAAGGGCCATGCTTCCTCTAAAACCACCAAACGATTTGTCTTTTTTACAGAATCTAAAATAGCATTAATATCTAAAGGACGAACCGTGCGCAAATCGATAATTTCGCACGATATGCCCTCTGCTTCTAATTGATCTGCAGCTTTGTAGGCTTCTTTAATTATCTTTCCGAAAGAAACAATGGTTACATCGCTCCCTTTGCGTTTTATTTCAGCAACACCTAAGGGGATTAAATATTCTCCCTCTGGCACCTCTCCTTTATCACCATACATTTGCTCACTCTCCATGAAAATAACTGGATCGTTATCACGTATAGCACTTTTTAATAATCCCTTGGCATCTGCAGGATTACTTGGCACAACCACTTTTAATCCTGGAGTGTTTGCAAACCAATTCTCAAAAGCTTGAGAATGTGTAGCAGCCAATTGCCCAGCACTTGCTGTTGGCCCCCTAAATACAATTGGACAGTTAAATTGCCCACCACTCATTTGTCTTATTTTTGCCGCATTGTTGATAATTTGGTCAATTCCAACCAAAGAGAAATTAAAAGTCATGTATTCTACAATTGGCCTGTTTCCATTCATAGCACTACCAATAGCAATCCCAGCAAAACCAAGCTCAGCGATGGGAGTGTCTATCACTCGCTTTGCGCCAAACTCCTCCAACATTCCTTTACTTGCTTTGTATGCCCCATTATACTCGGCTACTTCTTCACCCATTAGGTAGATAGTATCGTCTTTGCGCATCTCTTCACTCATGGCCTCACAAATGGCTTCTCTAAATTGAATTGTCTTCATACTCATTGCCCACATTTGTGGGTACATTAAATTATACTTTACGATCTTTTTGTTTCTGAAATAGTTATACATAACTACCAACAAAATCTAAAAAAGCAAAAATAGTATTATTATCTTATTTTCTATACCACAAGTGAAGGCATTTAACATTTTATAACCAAGTATTTTACTATGCGTGCATAGTAAATAACAATATTATTCACTATCTTTGTAGTCGGAATTTTGGGTTAACTAGATTCTTGAAATTAAATAATAGTACTACCATTAAAATCAAAGATTACTATGAAAATATTAGTGTGTATTAGTCACGTACCAGACACTACTTCAAAAATAAATTTTACAGATAATGATACAAAATTTGACATCAATGGTGTGAATTTTGTCATCAATCCAAATGATGAGTTTGGACTTACCCGCGCGATGTGGTTTAAAGAAAAGCAAGGAGCATCTGTACATGTTATTAATGTTGGAGGACCACAAACAGAACCTACACTGCGAAAAGCATTGGCCATTGGAGCAGATGAGGCCATACGCGTAGACACACCAGCTACAGATGGCTACAGTGTTGCATTGCAACTGGCTCACGTTGCAAAAGAGGGTGGTTATGATTTAATTATTGGAGGGCGTGAGTCTATTGATTATAATGGTGGGATGGTTCCTGGAATGGTAGCTAAAATTATTGGAGCCAACTTTATAAATACCTGTATTAGTCTTGAGGTAGAAGACACCAAAGTAACGGCTATTAGAGAAATTGACGGTGGTAAAGAAACC
>ENA-UZWU01021001-UZWU01021001.1-metagenome-genome-assembly--contig:-Day-4--1m-contig-21001_pt1 | contig 23951 bp, 35 predicted proteins | sample MGYA00260345_ERZ794905 | MGnify/ENA metagenome assembly ERZ794905
AAGAAACCAGTAGAGGTAGATAACGATTTGAAGTACGCAATATACGCTTTCACATTTTTAGCAGCCCTCGTTGCTTTCGGCTCTTTAGGTTTGATTTTAACAGGGACAGTATAGATACAAAGGAATTATTAAAATGTCTGAACAACGGTTCGATAGATTAGAGGGCAGCATTGATCGTTTAGCTCTTAAAGTCGATCAAATGTCCGAAGTAGTAACAGCTTTAGCAAGGATAGAAGAAAAACATGTAGCCGTATCGCAACGCTTAGACCACCATGATAACCGTCTGAATAAACATTCGGACGCTTTGGACGAACTGTACGTTTCTGCGGCTAGGACACAAAAAACAAGCGGTACCAATGAATGGTTTGTACGTTTATTGATAGCCAGTATGGTAGGCACTGTGGCTTATCTAATGAGAGGTTAATACACATGAAATTATTTTCAGTAGTTGATATGGTTCAGGGTATTTTTAAACCAGCCGCAAAACTTGTGGACGAACTACATACCTCAGAAGAAGAACGTATGGATAATAAGCTGCGTATGCTTGAACTACAGGCTGCTGCGGTTGACAAAGCTACTGAGTACCATCAAGCACTATTTGAGTCACAAGCTAAGATAGTTAATTCTGAGGCTTCCAGTAGTAATCTATTGACTTCAAGCTGGAGGCCCATAGTTATGCTGACGTTCACAGGTTTAGTCGTAGCTCGTTACTTAGGGTTTGAGGCTCCAAACATGACCCCTGAAGATCATGAGAATCTTTGGACTTTAATACAATTAGGTCTGGGTGGTTATGTCATGGGACGTAGCGTAGAGAAAACAGTTAACACTTGGAAAAAGTAGAATGAAAACATACTTAGAACTTATAAATCAAATACTCATACGCTTGAGAGAACGACAGGTTTCTTCCGTTGACGCCAATGACTATTCCTTGCTCATAGGTTCCTTTGTGAACCAAGCTAAAGAGATAGTAGAAAACTCATGGGAATGGTCAGGTCTACGGGCTACTTTAACTGCGGATACGAGTGCTAATGTTTTTAACTATGTACTCACTGGTTCCGGTAATCGTATGACATTATTGGACGCTATAAATGATACGTCAAATACTTTTATGTTGTATCGTACAGCAAAAGACTTTGATAACTTATTTTTAAATGGAACACCGGCAGAGGGTTCCCCAGTGTACTATAGTTTTAACGGTGTAGACAGTAACGGGGACACAAGGGTTGATGTTTATCCTATCCCTGACGGTGCCTATGCATTACGTTTTAACTTAGTTAGACGCACTGCGGAATTAGAAACGTCCACGGACGAGCTATTTGTTCCCCACGCACCTGTAGTGGCTCTGGCCTACGCCATGGCTGTAGAGGAACGTGGGGAGGACGGAGGTATGTCCTCTACAAATGCCCACGTACTGGCCAACAGGCTCTTAAGTGACGCAATAGCTTTTGATGCCGGTAAGCACCCTGAGGAATTAATCTGGGAGGCTGTCTAACATGGCTAAACAACTAATGTCGGCTTCCATAGCGGCTCCTGCTTATCTTGGCTTAAATACCCAAGAGTCGGGGACTACCTTAGAGCAGGGGTTTGCTGTTGAGGCCAACAACTGTATCATTGATGAATCAGGTCGCCTAGGTTCACGTAAAGGCTATAAGTACAAAACAACCTCAGGTGGAACAGGTGTCGAACTAAGGGGTATCCATAACTACATAGGCAACGCAGGACACGTAGGTTACGTTTCTTGGGGCAACGGTGCAATATACAAAGGTGACGCAACCCTCACAGCTTTAACCAGTACTATATCCAGTATTGACGATAATGATTGGAAAGCTACTAACTACATGGGTAATGTTTATTTGTCTCAGGACGGATACGACATACAAAAAATTGACTCAAGTTTCAATGTAACTACGATAACAGGGACACATGGGGCACAACAATGGGGTGTTCTAAATGCTGCCTATGGTCGCCTATGGGGCGCAAGGACTACTTCCGATAAACACACAGTATACTTCACGGCTATAGGTACTGAGAAGTTCACGGCTCAGGCTGGCTCAGGTGAAATAGACCTACGACACGTATGGACTTCCGGTGGGGACGAAGTAGTACATGTAGCTGGGTTTAACGGTTATATTGTCATCTTTTGTAAAAACTCTATTGTTATTTATGGGGACGCTAATAGTGGTGACATAACGATTGAAACAGCTTCCTTAGGTCTTGTTGAAGTTATAGAAAACGTGGGTTGTATTGCACGTGGTTCTATACAGGACACAGGTACTGATATATTATTTTTAACTACATCAGGTCTGCGTAGCTTAAACCGAGTCATACAGGAAAAATCAAACCCCATTAGTGACCTATCCGCTAACGTTAGGGATGACTTAATAAAACAAGCCAGCTTTGAGGACTTAGAGCATGTCACAGGTATTTATTCGCCTGTGGACAGTTTGTATCTTTTAGTTCTCCCAGCTACTGATATTATATACTGTTTTGACACCAGAGGGCGCTTAGAGGACGGTACGTTCCGTGTGACACTTTGGAATGGCATGGGCGTCCTTAGTGGTTGTATTTCAAATAACAATGAACTATTCTTTGGTATGCTTAATGGTGTCTCAAGGTACGGTGGTTATTTAGACAATGGTTCTTCTTCCTATTATATGTCATACTATACTAACTACTTTGACTTTGGGCAACCAACGGTTAATAAAATCCTTAAACATTTAGGTGTTACTTTAATAGGTGGTAGTGGTCAAGGTTTTAAAATAAAAACTGCTGTGGACTATACTGACGTACATCACACCTACATAGCTAATGTTAAGAAAACGTCAGTATCGGAGTACGGTACTAAAATTCCTCCTGAGTTAGCGTTACAGGCTATTGCTGAAGAACTACTCGCAGATCTGGTTGGCTCAGTAATAGAACAACCATTACATGATCTACTGAACCAAACCGTTTCTGGCTATAAGCGAGGCGATATAGACAACAGTGGGTCTATTTCTATGGGTGATGCGCGTGACGTGCTAGATTACATTCAAGGAATTGGAAGTACAACAAGTAATGCTTGGATTGACGACAATATCCTTGCTCCTATGCAAGCCGATATGGAAACATATGGGTCTTATTTCTTTTCGTCAGGCGGTAGCAGTGGTACTCTCTCGTTGCGTGAATATAATGACCCCGATACGTACTCTGTAGGGAACACAGCTAATTCCGATACGAACACTGATGACTTTTTTGAGGCCGCAGAATATGGGGCTGGTAATAATACTGATAAAGTAAAAATAGCTATTGGAGGCCAAGGAACTGTGGTACAGTTAGGTTTTGAGGCTGAAATACAGGGTGACCCTCTATCCCTACAAAAATTAGATATATACGTTAAACAAGGCAGGTCTTACTAATGACTCATACTACTTTTACACGGCTGACCAATTTTGAGACAAAGGACGCATTGCCCTCTGGTTCAGCTTTAAAACGCGTCAAAGGTGTGGAAATTGAGGAGGAGCTTGAACAGATTGAATTGGCAGTGAATGCTAAGGCTGATCTGAACTCCCCCGCACTTTCCGGTACTCCCACGGCTCCTACTGCCACAGCAGGGACTTCTACTACTCAGGTAGCTACTACGGCTTTCACAACAACAGCCATTGCAAACATACCTGCACCCTCTGCTATCACGGCTGCTGAGGTTAACGCCCTTGCCTATCCCGTAGGTTCTATCTATACGTCCATCAGCCCTACTAATCCAAGCACTCTTTTGGGCGTAGGCACTTGGGTAGCTTTTGGTTCAGGTAAGGTACTATTAGGTGTTCAAAGCGCTACTCATGACAGTACGGCTACTGGTGAGGATGTTGATTTTAACGCTGTTAGAGCAACTGGCGGTGCTAAGACACATCCGTTGACTGAAGATGAGATGCCGGTTCACGACCATGCTAGCAACCTCCGTGTAGAGTCTAACTCTGTTGTGGTTGATTCATCCAAGCTCTCCCAAGTTACTTCTGGTTACGAGCTTGACCAAATAAATTCATACAGCACTGTCTCAACCTCTACAGGTGACGCTGGCTCCGGTGACGCACATAACAACCTACAACCATACATCACCGTGTACTTCTGGGAGAGGACTGTCTAATGGCTAATTTAAGTGATATTACGAATGGGTCGGGTCAGTCTTATAACTCTAATACAAAAGACCCAAGAGATATACCATCAAACCAATGGCGTTCTAACAGTGGCTCCCAACCTGCTGGTGACGCTGTGGGCCTGATGGGTAATGCTTATTCCACGGTTGTCTCGCCCACAGGTGCCTATTACCCCGAAATGCAAGCCCCTCAGTCTACTGGTTATGATGGTTTACTTGGGTACATGGGCGGTATACCTTTAGAGGTTGGTTCTAAGTTTTTTAATCAAGCTCAGTACGGGATGAATGAAGCCGCACAGCAAGAGTACTTAAGATTAGCTGGTACAATGGAGGGCTGGGATAATCTTTCTGAGGTAGACCGAGTGCGTGAAGCACGTGCGCCACAAATGGAGAATCAATTACCACATGCGTACACACAGCATGATGTTAATATGAACAACTTAACGGAATCCCAGAAAGCGCACTATGCAGCAAATCCTAATTACTTAAATGATTCTTCTGGCTCCGGTGGTGCTTTACAACAGGACGGAGGAAGCGTACCAAGCAGCCCTACTTACGGGGAAACAGGGACAACAGGTGAATTTAAGCCCTACACAGTAACTACAGGCGCTACATCGACAACCTATGGCCCTGACGGTCTTAGCTCAGAACTTACGGGTACTGCGGCTGACTTAAGCCAACAGGCAGGACAAGATACTGTGGACTATGCAACCCGTATGCGTGGTTTGTTTGATCAGGACGTATCAGGTAGAGCCTCGGAGATTATGTCCCGTCAACAAGCTCTTTTAGACCCTACACTTGCTGCCCAACGGAACGCTATGGAAGAAAGCATTTATGGCGCTGGTCGGAGTGGCCTTGGTTTAGCTGCTGAAACTTTTGGTCACAGTGGCGGCATGGTACAACCAGAACGCTTGGAGGAATCCATAGGTCGTCAACAGGCTTATGCTACCCTAGCCTCTAATGCTGACCAACAAGCTATGGGCGAGAGAGCGCAAGAGATTGCCATGGCCCAAGCAGCGCAATCCGGTATGTTCAGTCAGTACGGTACTTTGGCTGGTTTGGAACTTGAGGCTCTTGACCCTGCACTGAAAGCTGAAATAGCTCGTCAGAATTATGAGGTTACTAAGCAGAACCAACCGTACCAACAACAGCTCTGGCAAGCACAGGTAAACAGGGAAAACTACCAACCTGACCCTTGGTTAAACGCAGCCATTGGTTTAGGTACTTCTTATCTAGGAACTGAAGCTGGCTCCGGTTGGTTATCTGGTTCGCTTGGTTCGCTGAAAAGCTTGTGGTCATAATTCAAAGAGATTAAAGAGAGAAATATTATGTCAAACGGTTTATTTACCTCAGGTTCTCAGTTAACAGTAGAACAGTTACTACAACAAAGAGCCAAAAGAGATACGGACTTACAACGTCAATTAATGGCTAGTGCGGCACAAGGGGCCAGAGACCCAATGAGAGCTAAGGCGGCTAGTTTCCTTGGTTCTGCTTTAGGTCGTGCCTTAGCTGGTGTACATGATGACCCTCAACTGGAGAAAGTTAAGGCTGCTGAGGAGAAACAAGCTGGCCTACAGGGTCAGTATGCTGACGTTGTTACGCACAATGACCCTAAGCGTATGTTAGCTTTAGGTAACCAATTAATTAAAGCTGGTTATGCAGCAGAGGGTGTTAACTTAATACAGCAAGGTAAAACTTTAATGGCTGATGCTCAGGATAAAGCTGAGGAAGAACTAGCAGCTTCAATTACTAAAGAAGATAATTATCAACTAGCAGAGCAAATACGTACAGAGAATCCTCGGTTAGCCGCCATGGTCGAAGCAGGGCGTCCTGAGGCTATTAAGTTAGCTGTTAAAAGTCTGTCCGGTGGTGATGAAGCTACAGTTAAGAACCACGGTATTTATAGGATCGGTGATAAAATGGTATCTGGTTTCACTCAAGGTACTAGTCGTTATACTTATGGCCCTAACAACGAATTAGTTCTACTACCTCCCTCTGCTTTGTACATAGGTGACAACCTCGCAGACGTAAAGAGCAACACAAGCCTCACCGCTGCTGAACAGAACCAAGCGGCTCTGATGGTTCGTTATAAAGAAATTGAGGATTCTGAAGCTCAAGGGCTACTTTCTAGCGAAGAAGCAGCGACTCAGAGAGCTGTGGCTGACAAACTGTTTGCTGGTTATACTAATCCTACTACCGCTGCGCTGGCTAAAGAACGTGTAGCAAACTTAACTAAGTTTTCTGATCAAGTTCACGCAGACGCTAAAGGTGCTTCAGAGAAAGAAGCAACCTTACGTCAGTCTTTACATATTGTTAACTCTGGTTTATACACAGGCGTTGGTGAGGAGTTTGTTGCCTTTTCACGTAAGACCGCTATTGCTTTTGGTCTAGCCGACAGGGACACTGTAGTTAACCAAGCTAACGCAGAACAACTCTTTGCTAACTCTATTCAAGAGGTACTAGGTCTAATTGAACAAACTAAAGGTGCTATCACAGAACGTGAAAACACTATGTTCATGCAAGCTTCCCACGGTTTATCTAAGACAGTCGAGGGTAACCGTATTATCTTAGAGACAGCTCTTAAGGTTGTTGATTGGAAGCGCAGACGTTCTGATGCCCTTAACCATTGGGTTTTAGACCAACAGGATGCTCAGGCATTAAGTGGGGCTGGTGCGCGTGATTTCATCCATCGTTGGGAAGAACAAAACAAGATAAACCTACGGACTTCCGAGGATATAAAGACCGCTCAAGAGGGTAAGCAAATGTTTACTACGGCTGGTAACACAAAAGAACCTGCGGTAACGGCTAATATGTCAAATTATGAGGATACACATTTAGGCCGATTGCTAAAAGATAGGCCACAATAAGGAGCTATTATGTTTTTCACAGCACAACAAGAGGCTGATAATCAGTTAAAACAAGTAGATGTTTTTAACGATACAGCCGTATCTTATTATGACAAAGCCATGACATATGACCCGCAAGACCCTCGTCGTTTTGATAATCTGAATAAAGCTAACGAGTTAGCCACGGAGGGCGCTCGTTTGTCTTTTGTAACTTATAGTCCTAAAGATCGTGCGTCTTTACATCAGATTCTACCGGAAATGCAACAGGATGTTGACGAAGCTACGGCTGTGTTGTCTCAGAACTTAGGAGATTACCAATACACACCACCCTCGCATGGTGGGTTTGTAGGTACTAAGAACGCACGTACTTTCTTAGCGGAAGTTGTCGAACCTGCCGTTGGGCAATATGGTTTAGCTGGTCTTAAAGCTGCCGGTAAAGCTATTGGTGGTTTAACGCCTGACGGCATGGAAAAAACTATCGTAGAAGCTAGTAAAGATTTAGCTTGGGATATAAAAGAGAACCCCCTAGTTCAGGAGGGTGTTGAAGTACTCTCTACTGCTTTTACACAAGGTAAAGAATATATCTGGGACGATTGGGCTGAAAAACATCCTGAACAGGCTAAAGGTATTAAAGATACCTTTTTAGTTAGTACGCTTCTGGCTCCTAGAGTTAAGCCAACAGCTTCAGCTACAGAATGGGCAGGGTCTAAGTTAGAGAAATCAGGAACGCGTCAAGTAAACACAAAGACTTTTTCAAACGCTTCCAAAGTTTTCTGGCCTGATCGGTCAGCAATGTTTAAGACTAGTCAGGTCACTGGTGGTAAGCCAGTTCCTGATAAAAATGGTATGATCATAGAATATCATCTGGATGATCGTCAGAAACGTGCAGCCGCTCGATTAATGCAGGTACCTCATATTGACTTTACAGCTCATCCTAGTTGGAACTATAGTCGTGTTACAGATGAAATAACAAACACAGCAGAGGCTTTAGTCGCTGGTATTGAGAAAGCAGGTAACCCCCGTTTCGATAAAGAAGCACTAACGAAGCATTTATATGGAGAAGCAGAGGCTCTTTATGCGAGTAGAGGTTTTCAGCATATCAGCGGCAACCCTAAAATTGTTCAACCTTTGATGGATGAATGGGCTTCACTGATTAAAGAATCGGACGGCACAGCCTTAGGTTTGTTACAGGCCCGTAAAGACTTTGATAAATGGGTAGAAGCTTGGAAACCCTCTGATCTTCAAGGTGACGTTGTTTCAGCACGTGCCTTTGGTATTTCAATGTCACGTAAGTTGATGAACGATGAAGTGGCTTCTTTAGTACAAGGCAAGGTTCCTGTTAAAAATCTACTACGTAAACAACGTGACCTTTATTATGCTAGGGACTTCATACAGCCAAGAGCAGACGGTGAAAAAGCAGGGCGCATAGCACGTATACAACGGCTCCTAAACTTTAGTCCCTCAGTTTCTTTACCTAAGACGCCAATGGCTATGGGAGCTAACGTTGCTTTTGCTGGGTCTATAGCTACAGCAACATGGTTCTTACCTGCTCTAGCCACCGTAGGCGCTACAGGTTTAGCTGCTGGTGGTTACACGTTCTTACGTAGTCCTCAGGCTCGTAAGTTCTATGGTCAGGCTCTTATATCTGTTAGTGATGCCATGAAGAAGTCCACAGACGTAGTAGAAAGAAACATGCTTAACGCTGACCGTGTGGCTTTAATAGAGTGGATTAGGGAGATTGATCGTGAGGCTGCTTTGGAAGATGAAGCAGAAGATGAAACTCAACGCGTACCTGTGAGGGGAGTAGCCAACTAATGAACTCTTGGATACAGAAGTTGGTAAACGAAACTCTACGCCATAATAATGATATGGGAGAGGAATGGGGAAAACTCACCGACAACTATAATGCTCAGGTAGCTAAGGACGAGGAAAACAAACGTCTGTTAACTTCCGGTAGGATTACTGAGGGTGAGTACGCACTACGGAAACTAGGGGCGGCTGGGGCTACCCTCGGTGACGCTGTGGCTCGTACAGGTGACGCCTTAACTCCTGATTTTATTACTGACCCTATCGCTGATAAAATAGAACAAGGAATTACTTGGGGCATGGACGCCTCAGGCGCCACTGACTATCTACGGGATAATCCTAGATTCGCTGGTAATCTTGAGGGTGGTCTCGGTCTATTGGACGCTGCGGGTCTTAAGGGCGTAAAAGCTTTTAATACAAAATCCAAAGACAGGGGCGGTGTTTTGTCAACCCCTAGTAACTATATTGACAACTTTTATGGTATTGACAGACCTGATTTACCTAATTCACGCGCTGAGGACGCTGTAGAAGCAGCGATAAGTGGTGCAACCTCTGTTAATGATAGCTCTTTGGGGATAGGTTTAAAACTACCGTTGGGTAAGGCGGCAGTACCTTTAAGTAAACGCTTAGACCTCCTTAATAACCCAGAAAAAAAGACTGCGTTAGCTCGTAAAATTGTTGGTTTTGCTAACTGGGGTAAAAACTCTGTATTTCCTTTGTTAAAGAACTTAGGTTCTGCTGAGGCTAAAGCTCTCTGGCGTGAACAAGGTATTAACAAGAATGGTCAGAAACTAATCAAAGACCTCTTAGACCAAGCCGAGGCTAAAGTAGCTTCCGGTAAAACTACAGACATTTTATCAACTAGGGAAATGGAGAAAGCCGTAGCTCAAAGTATCTATATGCGATACATAGGGGAACAAGCAGGGCGTAAGGGAAACTACTCTAAGGACTATCAAGAAGTTTTTGATAAGTCAACCTTTGGTGGTATAATGCCCAACTCTAAGGCTGCTTATTTAGAAGCCTCAGGTGCGCTTGAAAACTTAGCTACTAAAGGCAAAGGCTATCGTAGGATTAATGTCCCCGAAAATCAAAGAGCGAGAGCTTATGATCACGTACAGGACATTTGGGGTATGGACGAGAATAGTGTTCTTGTTGTGAAGAAACCTAAAGGTACTGGTGGTGATCATGCTTCATCAGTCTATTTTAGTAAAATGAATGGCCCTGTAAGGTCTCTCTTGTCTACTGTAGAGGGCAAGGTAAAACGCCAAGCCACCACTGAGGAACTATACAACGAACTAATTAACAAAAAAGACCTTAAGAAGTACAAAGGCATTACCGTTTTAAATAAATCCCTAGAGGACGCTATGGAGAATGGTCTATGGATAACCCAAAGTAGCTCAGGCAGGGCTGTTGTGGAGGGAGGTATTAACCGTGTGAGCTTGTTGAAACCTACTGGTGAAATCATTAGTTTCATATCGGACGAACATAACTTCATGGAGAATCTGCCTATTCTTGGGCCTATCCTTAAGAAGTCTTTACCTATTCGTGAAATAACCATAACGCCTCCTATTGTTGGTCACATTAAAGGAAATAAGAAGTACACTACTCAAGAAGCCATAGGTGACGAGGGAAACAAAGTTGACCCTGAATCCCTAAGAGCCTTAAGTGAGGCCAAGCCTACACCGGAGGGCGTAGCTCAAGCCAAAAGGGATATTCGAACCACTCAACAGGACGTTGGTATGTTAACAGGTTCCTTAGCTCTTGACCCTGTGAGTAAGACGGAAGCTGAACGGTTAGAGGAAGAACGGATTAACTCTTTGTTGAGTCAGTTACCTAACTAAAAAAAGAAGCCCCAAGGAGCAATCCAAGGGGCTTCAAAGTGCCTAGTAAAGGGGAGAAACTAGGGTTTTATATCTCGCAGGAACCACCAACACACGCAAGGGTCTGAGCGCCCTCGGTCACATCGGAAGCCTCCACTATATCCCAAGACATTTCCTTGGGCATTTCTTTCAGCAGTTCTTTATACTGTTCCTCATTTATGGCTTCATAGGGAGCCTGTTCATAAGAATGTTCTGAGTAAGGCAAGAAGCTAACTCCCGACACTTCATCAAAGTTATTGTACAACCAATTACCAATCTCTAAGAACTCCTCGTCCTTATAATAAACTGTAATGGATGGTTTATGTTCACACCACTCTCTTTGGTACATATCCCAAAGCTTTAGCTGGGCCATGCCCGTTTGGTCTGAGGCTTTCACAGAGCCTCTAGGAGCCTCTTGTGGGAAAGAGAATACCAATGTAGCGGGTGACACCTTATCTGGCTCTGACGGGACTCCTGCGGCCTCTAAGACACGACACAGAGGGTCATTGGCAGAAGCACGAACACGACGAATGTAATGGTCAGAGAAACGGCCATGGATACCGGATGCAGAATCAACGAGCTGGCTGACCGTCCCTGATGGTTTGACACAGGTGATGGCGGCTGCTTGGGGGATTCCAATTTTCTTTGCCCATTTCTTGTTTTCATCAACTGCTGCATCACGTAACCTATTAAGTATACTGGGTAGCTCAGGGTTGTCAATGTTAGACATCATCATGTTGTCCAGAATACCAGTTAATGACACACCCAATAATGATTCTTCCTCTGTGTTCTGTTTCCATTTAGCCCGTAAGTAACGGAAGTCCGTACAAGTAGCCTGTAGAGTACCTAAGATAGCCGCTAGGCGTACTTTTTCCTCTAAGGACTCCACGGTATCGTCGTGACGTACAACTACTTCAGATAAATTACAAAATTGGTTAGGGCGTAAAATTATCTCCGAACATGGATTAGTCCCAAAGTCATAGTCTGCGTCCCTACGTCCATTCTTAGCTGCTTGTTTCTGACTAGCGATACGACTAAAGAACCCACGTTCCCCTGAGCGACTCTCATAGAGCGACTTCCACTCACTTAGGAATGCCTCAAAGTCAGGCTTCTCAGTGTAACAAGCTGAGTTATTAGCTAGACCTCGGTGTGGAGTGTCTACCCACCATTGCCCATGTTTAGCTCGACGGATACGATCGTCAGTCAAGTTACTCAGGGAAATCAAAGCACTCCTACGGACTCCTCCGACAACGACAATCTGTGCAATCTTACAACAAAGATCATGACATTCGATACTTTGTAGCTTACGTCCTGCTGCATTCTTGAACACTTCAACAGTAAATTTAAATAGATCAACTAAAGGCTCAGGGCCAGAGGCTCGTCCACCAAAGGTTTTCAAAGGCGCACCTGAGGCCCGTACTCTACTTACGTCCCATTCCGGTAGCTGACCTGAGTACAACAAGGTAACCAGTTCTCGGTACGCCTTAGCCCAACCAATCTTACTGTCGGCCACATGGATAGTAGTGTCAGTCTCATGAAAGTCCTCAGCAACTTCAGGTAGCTTAGAAACGTACTGACGTTCTACAGAGAAACCACAACCTGTGCCACACATTAGAATGTACATCATTTCGTCAAAGGAACGAGGATGGTCTATGGTGATGTAGGAACAATTAAAGATTGACACATTATCTCGGTCAGCCGCTACGCCAGCCGTCATTAAAGCTCGCATACTGGGCATAACCTTAAGATTAAGGATAGCATCATATAATGTTTTATAGGTCTTATCGTCCAGAGAACCACGCTCTTTGAAATAATCAAGGTAACGTGATACTGTCTCAGGCCATGTTTCTCGTCGCTGTTCTGTTGGTAAATAACGAGCGTAACGTGATTTGTGTATGTATTCTTGGTATGCGTTCATCATGCTAATAAATCCACTCCATAGACGGTTTTCCACTTTAGGTACTCATCGTCTGTTAAAAAATCTCTTAGAACTGTCTCAATTGCTACTATTGTTCTTAGAATGTCAAGTTGAACATCAATCTCTAACTCTAGTTTCATGGCTTCCTTTAGGTCATCATGATACTCTTGTAGCTGATAGACCACCACTTGATCGCATTGTGCGTATGTGAGCCGTATGTGTGCCTGTGAATTTAGCATAAGTTTCTCCCTCTAGGTCAGTTTCCGTATATTCTAGTTATCATCCTACAAAAGTCAGAACGTACAATATCATTAGGGTTAAAGAACCCTGTTATGCCCATGTATTCCTGCAACTCTTTGTTTCTTTCATGTAAATCAACAATGTTTGCCAAGCCGCTAGAGTTACCCTTGGCTGCTTGTCGTAAATCACCGCTTATGACTACTTTAGAGTCAGTCCCTATACGCTTAAGGAACATTTCCATTTCCTTAGGTGACGTATGTTGTGCTTCGTCGAGCATTATATAACTATTATCCCATGAACGTCCCTGCATGTATTCAAAGGGAACGACTTCTATTGTTCCATTGGCGACATATTCCTCAAACCTACCGTTCAAATGCTTCCTAAGTACGTCCGTATATGGAACAACCCATGCTGCCATTTTCTCGTCCATGTCACCCTTAAGGTAACCAATGGTTCTACTGTCGGATATATTAGGCCGACATAAAACAATCCTACCGTCCTTGCGGTTATCTATCTTAAACTGAGCCGCTAAAGTAGCCGCTATGTACGTTTTCCCTGTCCCTGCGTATCCAAGCCCGATAGAAACTACTTTCTCTTTGATTGAATTAATATAATCAGACTGTGCTTGAGACAAAGGCTCCAACAGTACCGAATTGGAACTGTTATTAGTTCTCGGTTTCAGTGGTTTCATCCTTGGCGCTACCTATTTCTAAAGTTACGGGTTCACCTGTTTTCTTGTGTTTCTCTATAGCGTCCTGTATAATAGTTAATAATTCCACTTCTTCGTCCAGTGCGTGTTTGTGGATTTTAAATTCTTCATACATCGGCCCTAGGAAAAACAAAACAACAGAACCTAGTACAGCTAGGCCAGCGGCCAGCCATATAACTTCTGTGAACATTGATAACATTTTACCTCAATCCTCCCATGCTGTCCCTCGTTGGTACATCTGTATCGCTGTGTTCAAAGAACATTTGTATCCTTTCATGATTTCCTCAAAATGATTCATAAACAACATCAGGTTTCTCCATAAGTTATTTTCTTATTCCATGCAGTTATAGCGTCCTCAATCCCGAACTCACCTGAACCCTCTAGCTTACAATCACGGCACAATACATAGTCCATCGTGTAGTGACTAGTACCAGTACATTCGACACTCAGTATAGTAGAGCCACACTTACAGGGTTCTAGCTCTGTTTGTTCATTTTTCATCTACCCTCCTTTGTATATTCAAATGTATACTACAGTATACACTTTATGGTACATATTATAGTATATAGTGTACACTTTATGGTACATTATTCTGTCAAGGCCGCCCAAGAAACTGGGAACAATGGTTCGATAATCTCGGAAACGTGTCGAACAAGCTCCTGAATTTCGACTTATGCATGACACCTGTACGCTGGTTAAACATACGGGCAAATCCTTAATTAAACCACCAAATAATACCTACAACCACAAAGACGCTGACCCAAAACGCCAAAACTTCCTCATTGCTGTCAAACATATAAATCCTCTAAGGCTTCTCTGGTATGCTTTGCTCCCATAAGCAAGGGCTTACCCTCTGCAATTAAAACAGGTATTGAACGTAAACCTAGCCTAGCTACTAGCTCGTTACCCTCGTTACTATAAGCGTCCACTGTTCTTGTTTTATCAAATAAATTATAAGTTTTTAAAGTTAGTTTTAGCTCTTTACAGGCCGAACAACTTTCTCCGGTTAACATAATCACTTGGGTACTCATGAGCCACCTCCTAGGTTTTCGTCGTATTCTCGGTAATATTCCATAAGGACTTCCTTGGCGGCATCTAGGGCCATATAAGCTGGGGGATACTCCATTGAACTGTAGACTCCCATGACACCCTCAGTATCAATAGTCAACAGGAAAAACTCTTTGGTATTATCCTCAGCATAACAAGCGTCCAAACATTCCTTAGCTATTTCATAGTTTGCTTTATGTTCTGGCGGGTTAGTTGTAATATCAACTATTTTCATTTAGTGCCTCCAGTTCTATAAGTAAATCTACATAGTGTTTAACTTTCTTTAAGTCCTCAATGCCGTTCTTATAACGCCACCTAGTAATATATTTTATTACGTTTCCCTCAATAAAGCCAAGGTTATTTTGATGAATAAACTCTATTGGTTGTATTTCAAAATCCTTGTAGTGTCCACCGCCTACCTGTACGTCTAATGAACACCTAGACATTGGACACCCCCTCTTTATCCTCATCCTGTGGGAATTTGTCCATGTTCTTCATTAACAAATCTTCAAATCTATCTAAAAGCATTTCACTGTCTATTTCTAAAATTTCTAAGAGAAAATCAGCGTCATACTCTCGCAGTATGTGTTCTTTCAATTCTTCGTAAGTTGCCGACATTCTATATACTCCATCATTGATTTACATGAAGCCTCGGTAAAGTAAGCAAAATTCTCTTTGTCGCACCACTGTCCTAATGTCATACGAGAGCCTTTCCTTAGTTTCTTTTTGGGGTCACTGAATAAAAATACCAGTTCCCAACCACTAGCTTCTATTGAATCCCTAATTGACTTGTACTTTTGAGTGTCTCCTACTCTAAAGAAACCCTTAGCTTCCACCAAGACCTTTGATGGGGCGTATACAAAATCAGGTGTATATTTCCTGTTGACAATATAAGGGACTGCGTATGGCTCATAGAGATAATTAGTCCCCAGAGCCTCCGCTAAACGCTCCTCTAAGCCACTTCGGTATTTAACTTTACTCAAGTTTTAACTCCTGTACTTTAGGTTCGTTTATTACCTTTGTTAAAAACCTTGGTGCGTAGCTGTAGGCAAAAGCCCTTAGCTTTGGGTAACAAGACTTTTTGTAGGAACAATAAGAACATTTCATAGGTAATTTCATGTTCCCAGATTTTCCGTCCGGTATTGGGTCTGAGCAAATTGATGGGGGTTCCGGTTGCTCTACCATCTTTTTTAGGTTTTCAATCCGTTCCTCAATGTCCCAGTTGATGTATTTATGAATAGGTGCTTGTGTGTCCTGTTCATCATACACCAATAAAGCTAAACTACCTACTGACTTGTCCATGGCTAACCAGCCGTACTTTGTGGCACCCTCGGCCCTTGCGTAGCCTTTGTTCTGCGCTACATAACCAAAAGGGTCGTCCATTGCCAAGGTTCCGTCCTTAAACTTCTTAAAGCCAAAACTACTGGTAGATTTTACGTCAATAATTGTTCCGTCTATTTTACAGTCCATATGGCCCTTGATTCCAGCCACCTGTACTTCTTTCTGTTCGTCAGTTACTGCATGACCACTAAGGCGTACCAGTAATAGAACCATTTCCTCAATTAAATGTCCATACATAAATTTAATATGGTTGTGAGGCTGTAGTTTTTCTTTGTCCGTCCCCTTGCAATGATGCCAAAGGACACGATCATCACGCCCAATGTTTGACATTCTTAACTTCCGGTTGTCTATATAACCTTTAGAGTCGAACTTGTCCCGCATCAGTTGTTTACAGTTCTCACCAAATTTTTCAATCTCTGCCTCAATATCCACAGACTCATCGGGGGTTGAGCTTTCCATGAGTTTGTAAATATCCGGTACTAAACTATATAAGTTTTTACTCATTTTTCTGCCTTAGTTCGTGGTGTCTGATCTTATGACAATTAGCACAGAGCAGTTCACATTTAATTAATTCAGCTTCTAATGTTTCCTTAGATAAACCTCGTCCTCCTACATGTTTTTTGTTTTTATCCTTAGGGTTCTTGTGGTGTACTTCATAGAGAGGATAATCAGATTCCAGACCACATCGTTGACACTTACGCCCTCCAAAGAACTCAAAGATACGTTCCCATCCTTTTTTGGCTTGCTCAGAACTTTCTTTTCTCTGGCATATTTTACAAACGTACTTTAAACCGTCCTTAGCTGTTCGTTGTTTATTAAAAGACTCTAAGGGTTTTTCTAAGAGACAGGTAGTGCATTTCTTAGTGGGTCTCAGCCCAGTTATTTCCGATTGCATAATCACCATCCAAAGGACAACGTAGTCCTAATTCAATCCCTGCTGCTACAATAGAAGCAACGGCTAATTTTCCAAATTGTTCCGCTTGATGTGCTATGACCTCCACTTGAAATTCATCATGTATGTTACCTACAAATTTATAGTCTATACCCCATAGTATAGCATATTCATTCAAAATACACAAGGCTTTTTTCATAACAATAGCCCCTGCGCCCTGTAAAAGTGTATTAACGGCTGAATGCGGTGAGCGACAAAAGAGCTTACGTTTATCCAGCCCCCTAAGGAACCCACGTTCCGAGGCAGACACTACGTCCTCCCTGAGCTTCTTAAGGGCCGGTGTGGAGTTAAGAAACTTCTCCTTTAACCGTTTACCCTCCCTAGCACTACCGTTCACTATCTGGCCTATCTTAGCGTCACCGGCCCCGTAAAGGAATCCGTAGATGAAAGTTTTACTTTGGGAACGAGAATCCAACCCTGCTGCTTTCATGTTAACTGTATGTATGTCACCATTCAAAAGCACATCAGTATACTCCGCATCGTCCATGTAATGTGCAAGCATTCTCAATTCTAAACCAGAAGCATCTATCCCAACGAGCTTGTAGCCCTTAGGCACTATCCAACAGCTTCGACATTCTTCCCCGTAGGTACTATAGGACGCTGGCACATTTGCCACATTAGGGCTGCTATGCGTCATACGTCCCGTCACGGCCCCATTGGAGTTAACGTAACCATGTACACGCTCATCTGTATCAACCTTGTCAAGCCACCCTTTGACCTGTGCTAGGCGTTTATGTACTAACAGGTAGTCAGCTATTAGTTTAGCCTCAGGGATGCCCTCAACGCCCATCAGGACTTCCTCAGACACTATTACACGGCCCTTGTCTGTATGTTTTGTAGGTTTCCAACCAAAGTACTGCAAGTACCTAGCTATTTGCTGTCGTGACGCTAGGTTAAACACAGGCCAATCGACACGGCTGAAATCACCAGCGACTTCAGTCCAACGGTCTCCAAGGAACTTAAGACCAACAGTGCTGATGGTACCGTCCTTTTTAACCTTAGGTTTAATTTCTTTAATGAACGTGGGTAGTGGTTTAAATACCTCATGTACTTTTTCCTCGGCTATGAATGAAGCCTCCTTTAGCTCCCCAATCAACTCATAGCATTTCTCTTGGTCTAACAGCCAGCCATTCTCTATTTGCTGGCATATAATATTTTGTACTCCATGCTCAAGACTAATACTTTCGCTTCCAAAGCTATCAAGGTCACGTGCGAGTCGTTGGTATACTTGTTCACTAAGTTTAACGTCCTGCTTGCAATAGTCAAGCATTTCCAAGCTATAGCATGACCAATCTGTATGATTACCTTTCTCATTGTTTAACTCCTTACCATAACTGTCCAACGAATGAGAATCACGCTGGGGGTTTGCTAATCTTGACATAACTAATGTATCTGTGACTTTGATGCCTGTGAAGTCTGTATCCAACAGTCGTTCACAAACAGGTACGTCATAGCCAATTAGGTTGTGTCCTATTACTTCGTCAAATCCTCGTACAAAACTATTCCAACCGCTAAGGTTAGAAGTATCAAATACGTGTAGTTCATCTTTCCCAATCTCCTTGGCAACAATACACCATACTACTGTCGGTTTTAAACCGTTTGTTTCAATATCAAAGACTAACTGTTTCATGTTCGTTACCTATAAAATATATGGGAACCTATCCTCCCTACTTCAATGTAGGCACTTGACCACCAAGGTTTCATCCAGCTTGCATGGTAATGTGTAGCCCCATCGGTGAAGTCCGTCACCAAGCCATTTTGTATTCGATAACTAAGCGTTACAGCCTCTGACCAAGCTTTGTTATCCTTTGGTAAATCGGGTTTACCGTCACAATACCACGAAAAATTACACTTGTTCCGAACTGGGTGACCTTTCCAATGTTTCCCTTGCTGCACTACTCCACAGACGGTGTTAGGGAACCTTGAACTCTCAACCCGATTCATTGTGACAAGTCCTACGGCTAACCGCCCTGCCAATGGTTCGCCTCTTGCTTCATGGTATATGTTCATTGTAAGGCATAACAAAGCTTCTGTCAACATTTTATTTCTCCAATTTACTAAAAAGCATCACCATTGTATGCCGGTGAGTCATTGGTAGGCTCAGGCACTTCCAACATACGCCCTGTGTCGCCATTGTAACCTAACCAACAACAGGCACCCGTTAAACCAGCAAAACGATTCTTTAGTACCCTGACGGTTGTTGTGTTCCGTATTTCAGGGTCAGGGTGTTGTTGATTACGTTCTAAACCAATAACCATATCGGATAACTGGGCAATAGCCGCTGAACCCCTTAGTTCCGATAGGGATACCTGTGCGCCCTCCTCATGACCTTTGGACGGTGGACGCTTCAAATGAGAAACTAGGAACAAACCCACGCCTGTCTCCTGTACTAGCTGGCGTAGCTTGGTCATAATAGCGTCAATTGCTTTTCGCTCGTCACCCTCCGCTTGGTCTGACACCACGATACTCAGGTGGTCCAGTATAATCCATTTACAGTCAAGCCCTTTGGCTAGATAACGAATTTTATTTAACAAGTTGTCCTCACCCATAGAACCCCAGTGGTCAAACATATAGAAACGATTAGTCCCCATTGTTTTTTCCCAGACTTCTCTCCTGTATTCATCAGTAACGTCAGTAGTTGGTAAATGTAAAGGCTTGTTAGCCTCAATTGACATAACCCCTGTAACTGTACGTTCTATTGATTCCTCCAGAGCCAAGATACCTATGTTGTCCTGTGTGGCTCCTAATAGGTAATGCTCTAGCTCCCTAATTATCTGTGACTTGCCCATACCGGAACCACTTGTGATGGTCACTAGCTCTTTAGGTCTAAAGCCATAGGTTACACTGTTTAAACCAGCCCAAGGGTACGGGGTACTTTTAACGTCCTTAGTGGCGTTTAGCAGTTCCCATGTATCCTGCCCACCCACAATTCCATCGGGGCGATAGGTTTTAGCGTTCCACCACTCACTTGTAAACTCCCGTATGCGGTTAGCTTTCAACATTTCCCCAGCGTCCTTTAGGGGTAAACAGCAATTCTTTGCCTTGTTGGGTGAGAATAATTGTAGGGCTGCCTTGGCTGCCTTTTGTCCTGCTTCATCTGTATCAAAACAAATAACTACGTTCTCAAAGCTTTCTAACCACTCAAGCGAGTTTTTTATGTCCTTTACAGCACTAGCGGCACCAGCCTTGATAGACACCACGGGCCATTTGCCGTCAAACATCTCAGCAACAGCCAAGGCGTCTGCCTCACCCTCTACCACTGTGACGTACTTACCACCCTCCTTAAATGCCTGTTGTCCAAATAGCCCTGTGTTCTCATATGTGCCCGTTGCATAGAACTGTTTGTTATCTACAACACGTACCTTAGAACCTGCTATTTTACCTGTCGTTTTATCATGGTAAGGGTAATGGTGTTTTGTAATTTGACCATCAGTCCCGTACTCAACTGTTACTCCAAACTTCTCACAAATACCCTGTGAAATACGCCTTTCAGGTAAAGCCGCAAATACTCCACTCATTTCTAAACCCCTTGATGTACCTAGTGCAGCCTGAGAAGCCTGTATAGGCTCCCCATTCGCATGTTCATAGTAATTACAGCCCATGCCAAAGCATGTTGCGTGACCATCTGTATACCGTGCTAGATTGTTGTTACTACCACAACTAGGGCACGCTTCATGCCTGACAAAATCGCTCATGGTTTAGAAGTCCTCGTCAGTTGAACCTGACGCTTCAGCCAGCTCCAGTACACGTACTTTTTCAAGGTATGGTGGTGTACCATGTACAGGATGTGGGTTGCCTTTCTTCCACTGAATGCGTACTTTGGAACCCCTTGTTACTTGACCAATAAAAGGTTTACCCTCTAGGTCAAACACTGGTACTGTGTACTGAGTGGAAAACTTACGTTGGGCATTGCCCTCATAGTCTTTCAGTTTGACACCCTCAGCCTCTAAGGTTTGAGCTGATGTTTCATCTAAAGTCAGGGTCAAGGTATACTTACCTGTTGACTGACCATTAAAAATATCATGCTCGTTTAGGGATTCAAACGCTACTGTGCCTTGTGCAATCATTGGTAATTCTCCTATAGGTTACCATTAGTTTGGCTCTTAGTTCTTAAGAACCTTTAATTATATATCAAAGATAACAACTTAATGTGTCTTTGGTATACTTAATATTATACCAAGCTTCTACTTAGCTGTCAACTATTTATTTAAAATATTTTCTATTGGCTCTCCTGTTCGTTCTGTTGTCGTGCTATAGTTTAGCATAGCTTCATTACTGGTTGTCAAGCATCTACCGCATAAATCTAAAAATTCTCCACTGTCACGGTCTTTGCGGGATAACTCATAGTCACTTAATATCTCATTACAGGCTTTACAGCGCATTGTGTTTCTCCTTAGTTGATCAAGCTTGTTTGTGGGTGGTCACTCCATGAGTCGCCCGTGTAGGCTTTGAACTCAGCAAGTAATGCAGAGTGCTTAGTGGTCATTAATTCCTCACAAAGCACCTCCTTTAGCATTTCCTCAACTTCCCAATAACGTAGATTATCCATTTTAATTTCTATTAGGGCTTCAATGAGAGGCCAGTTATACATCGTATCAGTTTTAATTTTCATTGTCAACCCCTTTTTTAGCTTTTCGCTTCTTTTCTCGCTGTTTTTCTTCGTACTCTATTGGGTCAGTTACCAAAAAAGCAAGCACTTTATACATTACATAGGTAAATAATACCAATGACATCAACCATCCCATGATAATACCCTCTCTCTCTTTGTTCTATTCTACATCATAGCTATCATTAATTAACATATTAGCTAGCCTTTCGGAGCGTTTGCCTACTTGGCGGCTCCAGCGACTGTCTAAAAACTCTAGGGCTGCTTTGTCATAATCACCAGCATCTAAAGCGGCTATGGCCCTGACAAATTTCCTTAGTCGGGGCAAACCTATGTTAAAACATATGTCTATAATAACGTCTTGTCTAACATTTGTCAACCCCTCAAACCAACTAAATGCATTGATTAATTCGGCCTCGGTGCGCTGTATGTCATTCTCTAGCATATAGTCAACTTCATGGTCACTCAAGCCTAACCCGCTTCTGTCGTCTATATTGCGCCCTACACCTATAGTCCACTGCCCACTTGTACACTTATAGGCGTGATGTTTAACGCCCTCATGCTTACGTAATAGGCTCTTTAAACGTGTTCTTTTAGTCATTGCTATACTCCCTTGCTTTTTCAATGGCTTCACTAGCCGCCATTTCGTCTAAATTAGCCGCAATATTTAGGGCTTTTCGTAGTTGCTCTATGTCCTCGTTAAAAATACAAAAATTATCCGTGTACGCTTCATTGCTAATAACTATGTCGCCAGTTTCTGGGCTTCTTTGTATGTGCATGATGCCTCCCATTCTTTAGATAAATATACAAGCTCTAAGCCTTTTAATGCTAACATATCTTTGGCGTAAATGTCAACATGTTGAAATATGTTTCCTTTGGCTTCTGTTTTTTCACAGACAGTCCAACGAGCTTTAGGGCCAAAGGACTTTGCCTGTACTACCCTGTATTCTGTGTAACCTAATGGCGTGTTACCGGCAAAAATTGCGTAGGGTCGTTCTACGCCTCGAATGCTCTTACATTGATTCATTTTAGTACTCATTGGTTTTATTCTGCCGTTGGTAGTTTTACAGGTGGCCAAACAGCCAAGTGCATATCATTTAGTTTTGCCATATCACAGGCAAACTGGTAGCCAAAAACCTTTAGGGCTTTCTCTGGGTCCATTGTGCGCCCATGGTGCGGGCTATTCGGTGGTGATGTTAAATATAGACCACTATCAGGACATTGCAGTAAGAAGTAACGTGTGGCGTCCATTGTCGTGACTGTGGCACTAGGACTGACACCTAGTTTTACCCGATCTTTGAATTTTTCCATTGTTCTAGCTCCCTCTTACGCGTTAATGTCTGTTAAATAATACTGTGTGATGGGCTGGCTACCTTGACAGTTAGTGACCACTGTTAGCAGCATATCATGCACTGTTGAAGTTGTACGTGTCCAACCATCACCCGTTTCCATGGAATATAAATGCTCAAACCATGTCGCATCGTTGACCCCTGTGTCGTAGGCTTCATCAATTGCCGCGTCAAAGGATTCTTTGATTAGCGCTTCGAATGCTTGCTTGCTTATTTCTATTTTCATTGTCTTATCTCCCTTGGTTTACCATAGAAGCCTAGTATACACTAAGCCCCTAGAATAAAGCAACAACTTTGTTTATAATTCTTCAGCTTTTAAGATAAAGATTTTATCACAAAGCAATACTTTATGTTTGCTATGGCGTTTCAAACGAATACCCTGAGCTACACAAGTAACAATTACCTTGTTTTCTATATTGCTAAAGTTTTTCAGGTAGCTTACAGCATCATTATAATTAGCCAGTACATGTATGCCGCTATTGTACACTGTGCCACCTGAACCATCTTTTACCGGCTTTATGGTAGCTTCTAGCCATTCACCGGCTGGCACTGTACGCGTGCCGTTGATGCCATGGAATAAGGTTTTAAAGTGATCTGGCTTGTTGGTCTTTTCCATTATCTTAAAAGTAATCATAGCTTTATTCCCTTTTGTTTTACTGTTGTCAAAAAGTTTCCCTATAGTACCCTACTGCGCTAGTCGCTAATGGCTATTTCTTCATCCTTGCTTATTATGTAGCAGGAACCTGAATTACTATAATTGCAGCAATATACCCTTTTCCATCTATTATTATGTTTTACTTTGTAAGACGTGGGTATTTTGTGACCATAGTCACGTGTTGGCCTACTTAAAGGTTCAAACACAGTCGGTAGTTTAGTCCAAACATGGCCCGTGTTATCGTTTTTTCTCACTACTGTATATAATGTTTTCATTGTTCTATTCCTCTTTATTAATGTAAGTGATAACTAACATGGGTAACAGCACTGGACCAACACTGGCGACAATCACCACATGAGCCAGCATTGTGCTGCGCTGGGCAATCAAAGCCCCGTGACGGCTTATCAGTGCTATGGACACCGCTAGTGTTACCCTTGTATTTGTTGCTTACTTGGTCCACCATATCGTCACTAACCCGAACCACCACATTAGGC
>ENA-UZWU01006470-UZWU01006470.1-metagenome-genome-assembly--contig:-Day-4--1m-contig-6470_pt1 | contig 23692 bp, 20 predicted proteins | sample MGYA00260345_ERZ794905 | MGnify/ENA metagenome assembly ERZ794905
CCGATGCGGCAGCGCGTTGAAAGTCTGATTGCGGAGTTGCAGGAAAACGCACCAAAAGTAGAGCAGCTAGAAGAGTCCCTGGAATTTTTACGCTGGATCTACAATGGCTATTTTACCTTTACTGGCTGCGCTGAATTTGATCTAGAAGCGGATGGTGAACGTGTTTATTTAACCGAAGTGCCCGGTGGTCGGCATGGGTTACTGAAAAAATACAGCGGTGCTCAAAAAGAGGAATTAGTCGAAGAATTGGGTTCTGGAGTGCGTGCACTCTACGAGGGCGATGATCTGCTCACGATTACCAAGTCATCGAAACGGTCTCGTGTGCACCGTGATGTGTACTCAGACTATGTGGTAGTCAAACGCTTTGATGCGCAGGGTGAGCCCTGCGGTGAGGTGCGTTTTATGGGTCTGTACACCTCGCAGTTTTATTCCTACAGCCCACGCCGCATTCCAATGTTGCGTAACAAGGTTAACTGGGTGATGGATAACTCTGGTTTTAAACCAACCAGTCATGATGGCAAAGCGCTGATGGCAATTTTAGACTTTCATCCACGTGATGAACTGTTCTTTGTTAGCCGTGAAACTCTGGCCGAGACAGCCATAGGTATTTGGCAAATTTATGAGCGCCGAGTTATCAAGGCGTTTATGCACCCAGATCCTTTTGATAAGTTTGTCAGCTGTATTATCTATTTGCCGCGGGAATCCTTTAGCACCCAGTCAAGGATGAAAATTCAGCAGGCCATTGGCGTTGAGCTGGATGCCATAGAAACTGAGTTCACGACTCAGTTCTTGCCGGAATCGGTGCTGGTCAGAATCTATCTGGTCTACCAGATTCGCAATAAAAAGTATCTTGAAGTGAGCACCGCTCAGCTCGAAGACATTGTTCGCCAAGTCACTCGTGACTGGGCAGGTGAGTTTGCTGAAACAGCGGTGAGTGCAGCGGGAAAAGATGAAGGTACAGGGTTGGCGCGGCGTTTTCAGCGCGCATTTCCGGCCGCCTATCGAGAGCTTTATAGCCCTCAGCAAGCCGTAGCCCATATTTCATTATTTGATGCCCTTGAAAACAATGGCGAATTGGCTATTGAGCTGCAGCATAAATACGCAGAAGAGAATAATCATCTGCAGTTAAAGCTATTTCATCGTGACCAGCCATTGCAGCTATCAGATATGATTCCGATGCTGGAGAATCTTGGTTTCCGCGTGGTGATGGAACATCCATATCTAATTGAACCAGAAAACGAAGGTCAGGTATGGCTTCAGGAATTCGAGCTGTCGTTCTCTCTCGATGTCAATGTCGATGTAGAGGCAGTGCAGGGCAACTTTAAAGAGGCCCTCAGTACAGTGTGGAAAGGAGAGGCAGAAAATGATAGCTTTAATCGCCTAGTGATTGGAGCGCGTTTGGATTGGCGCGCAGTGGCCATGTTACGACTCTATGCCCGCTACTTAAAGCAGCTGGGTATTTCCTACAGTCAGTATTTTATTGCTGACACGCTGTCGCGCTACTTAGATATTACTCGCAATCTGGTGGCCCTGTTTAAGAGTTATTTTGACCCGCGCTATGCCGGCGATAGCCGCGCTGAACGCTCCGCAGGGTTGGCTAGAAAAATTCTAGAAGCGCTGGATAATGTGGACAATATTAGCGAAGACAATGTTATCCGCAGTTATCTGGAGGTGATTCAGGCAACCTTGCGCACTAATTTCTTTCAGACCTTTGAAGACGGCACCAATAAACCTTACATCTCGGTAAAACTCGAGTCAGAAAAGATTTCACTGGCACCAAAACCGCGGCCTGCTTTTGAGATTTTTGTCTATTCTCCAAGGGTAGAAGGTGTGCATCTGCGTGGTGGTAAAGTCGCTCGAGGTGGTCTGCGCTGGTCTGACAGGCTGGAGGACTACCGCACCGAAGTGCTGGGTCTAGTTAAGGCTCAGCAGGTGAAAAATGCAGTGATTGTGCCCACTGGAGCCAAAGGTGGCTTTGTTGCCAAGCAGGCTTCTATGGCAGAGGGGCGCGAGGCTTGGCTGCAAGAGGGTATTGCCAGTTATATGCTCTATATACAGGCTCTTTTAGATATCAGCGACAACCTGATCGAAGGCGAAGTGATACCTCCAGAGGATGTGGTACGCCGCGATGGCGATGACCCCTATCTGGTGGTTGCAGCTGATAAGGGTACGGCTACGTTCTCCGATATTGCTAACGAGATATCCGAGGCCAATAACTTCTGGATGGGCGACGCCTTTGCCTCTGGTGGTGGCAATGGCTATGACCACAAGGGCATGGGTATTACTGCTCGTGGAGCCTGGGTCGCGGTGCAGCGACATTTCCGGGAAATCGGAATTGACATTCAAAAGCAGGACTTTACCGTGGTCGGTATTGGCGATATGGGTGGCGATGTCTTTGGCAATGGCATGCTGTTATCTAAGCATATTCAGCTGGTGGCAGCCTTTAACCATCTGCATATTTTTGTTGACCCCAATCCAGATTCGTCGGCAACCTTTAGAGAGCGCAAGCGCCTTTTTGAGACACCTAGAACCACCTGGGATGACTTTGATAAATCATTGATGTCTGAAGGCGGGGCAGTTTATTCCAGGTCCGCGAAGTCTTTAAAACTGACACCGCAAATTAAAGCGCGCTTTAATATTGATCAAACCGATGTCACTCCGACGCAATTAATGACTGCACTATTAAAATCTCAAGTCGATTTGATTTGGAATGGCGGCATTGGCACCTATGTAAAATCTACCGCTGAGAACAATGCAGAGGTGGGCGACAGAGCCAATGACGGCCTGCGTGTTAATGGTAAAGAACTGCGCTGCAAAGTCTTTGGTGAGGGTGGCAATCTGGGTATGACCCAGCGTGGACGCATAGAGTTTTGCCTAAGAGGGGGGCTGTGCAATACCGACTTTATTGATAATGCCGCTGGCGTCGACTGCTCAGACCATGAGGTAAATATTAAAATTCTCCTCAATAAAGAAGTTATGGCTGGTCGCCTGAGCTTGGAGGAGCGAAATACGTTTCTCGCCTCTATGACCGATAGCGTAGCTGATTTGGTGCTGAATAATAATGCCCGCCAAACTCAGGCGATTAGTTTGGCCATGCACCGCAGTGATCAACAGCATGCGGAATACCAGCGTTTTATGGGTTGGCTAGAGGAGAGCGGTCGGTTGGATCGAGAGCTGGAGTTTTTGCCTACAGATGACCAGCTTAACGAACGCATTAATCGCAACCAGCCTGTATGGACAAGACCAGAGCTATCAGTCTTGGTGTGCTATGCCAAAGTCATGCTTAAAGAAATATTATTAGAAGCAGACCTGCTATCAGACCCCTGGTTGGTTAAGTCTGTAGACAATGCATTTCCACCAGAGCTTATCCAGCGCTATGGCGATTCTGTGGCAGATCACCAGTTGCGACACGAAATTGCAGCGACCCAGCTGGCCAATGATATGGTCGATAGAGTTGGATTTACCTTCTTCTTCCGCCAGATGGAGTCTACCGGTGCCGTCGCCAGCGATATTATTCGCGCCTATACCATTAGCCTGCATATTCTGGATATTGAGAGCCTGTGGCAGACCATAGAGCTTAATCAATCCAATCTTCCCGCATCTACACAGCTGGAACTATTGCATATTCTTATGCGGCTAGTGCGCCGCACCACGCGCTGGCTACTGCGTAATCGTCGTCTTAACCTTAATTGCGCTGATTTGATTGGATCTATGAGCGCGCCAATTAAAACGATTCTTGGGCAGTTGCCAGACCTACACGAACAGGAATGGATCAAATTGTGGACTCATGAAAAAGAAAAGCTGATGGAATGGGATGTGGATGAGGCTATGGCCGGTACATTGGCAGCAGCTGACAGTATGTTCCTAAGCGTGGGTACCGCTGAGATGGCATTGCGCCTAAATCGTCCAGTTGCACTGGTTGCAGAACTCGGCTTCAAGTTGGGTGAAATGTTATCTCTGGATTGGTTTATGTCTCAGATTGTAGCGCTAAATCCCGATAATCGCTGGCAGGATCTGGCTCGAGAATCCTATGTGGATGATCTGGAAAGTCAGCGGCGTCAGCTGACGGCCTGCTTATTGAAAGGACATGATCAAGATGATATTTCAGCTCTGATCGATCAGTGGCAGACTCAGCAGGCTGCTTTAATAAACCGTTGGAAATCCATGGTCAAAGAACTGCGTCGCGGTAGTACGCCTGATTTTGCCATGGTGTCTGTAGCTCTACGTGAGTTATTGGATTTGGTGCAGGCGTCGGTGGATAGCACCCAGTCCTAAAACCCTCGAAACAGAAAGCCAGAATAAAAAAAGGCCGCAAACTCGCATGAGTTGCGGCCTTTTTGGTGGCTCAGTAAATATTTTTTCTGTGAGCCGGAAGCAGGATAAATTCCTGCTTAAGTTTATTTTGGGAGTTACTATTGGGTTATTGCCCAGTAATTTAGTGAGAGACCCGTTAATTTAGAGCTATTAATTAAAAGGCTCCAGTTTAAGTGTTAAAAGCTAGCGACTTTTTGTTGGAAAGAAGCCTGGTTAAATCCATTCCAGTAGTCCTCGCGTCCTTCGCGCCAACCTCTTGACCAGTGATATGCCATTATTGAATGTTCCTGATAGGGGCATGTTGCCAATGAACGTTGCTGAACTGCGGCTTGATAGCCTTTTACGTACGAGCGGTGGTCCTGATCTCTTTTGTGTTTTTTCACATCATCTCCTAAGGGTTTATTTAGGAAACTGCTATTCAGCTTATAAAACCTGCTGAGAGCAGTTTTTATCAAACAAAATTGTGTAAAGAGCGATAGAATGAGCGCTTTTTAGCGCCTGTACCAGTTGACCAAAAACTGTCTTATATGTCGAAGACCTAGATGGTCTATTAAGGGGGTGCTTTATTCCACAAAGTAATCAAAGGAAATTTTTGTGTCGCAAACGCACGCACATCAAGACTGGCTAGCTACCTGCCCCAAGGGGCTAGAGCTACTTCTAGCCGAAGAATTGCAGGCTCTGGGTGCCACTGGCACCAAGGAAACTGTGGCGGCCGTGCATTTTGAGGGTTCTTTAGAGCTGGCCTATCGCGCCTGCCTTTGGTCCCGTTTGGCCAACCGAATCCTTATGCCACTGCACAGTTTTATGCTCAATGAGGCAGATGACCTATATCAACAATGTAACGATATAGCTTGGGAGAGCCACTTTACAGCTGAGCAGAGTATAGCGATCGACTTTATTGGCACCTCGCGACTTATCGACAACACCATGTATGGCTCCCAGCGGGTTAAAGATGCCATTGTTGATCGTATTCGTCGCGTTGAAGGCGAGCGCCCCAATGTGGATACCAAGAATCCGGATATTCGTATTCAGGTGCGTCAGCACAAGGGCCGAGTCACTGTATCCCTCGATATTTCCGGCGAAAGCCTGCATCGCCGCGGCTATAGAACCGGGCAGGGCAGCGCACCCATCAAAGAGAACCTTGCGGTGGCACTGCTGTTGCGTGCGGGTTGGCCAGATATTGCTGCCGAGGGTGGCGCACTGCTTGACCCCATGTGCGGTAGTGGCACCTTAATTATTGAAGGCGCCATGATGGCCGCCGATATAGCGCCGGGCCTGTTGCGCGAACGCTATGGGTTTCAAAACTGGTTACAGCATGATGCCGCACTTTGGGAAAGCATTATTAGCGAAGCCGAGCAGCGCAAGGTTACTGGTCTAGAAAATCTCGAACTGGATATTCGCGGCTACGATGCCAATCCCCGCGTGTTGGAATACACCGCTGCCAATATCGAGAATGCCGGATTGGATGACCATATCCGCCTGGCCCATAAACCCATAGATCAGTTTGGTAAGCCCACGGCCGAAAAAGGCTTGCTGCTTACCAACCCTCCCTATGGAGAACGTCTGGGTGAAGTGGACGAGCTGATTCCTCTGTATCAAAAGCTAGGTATCGTATTGCAAAAGAATTTTCAGGGCTGGCGAGCCGCGGTATTTACCGGCAATGTGGATCTGGCTCGAGAAACCGATCTAAGCCCGCGCAAGCAGTACAGTCTATATAACGGTACCATTCCCTGTAAATTATTAATCTTTGAAGACATGACTTCAAAGTCGGCGCAAATAGCTGCGCGATTACAGCAGCCAGCACCGGCGCGAGAACTCAGTGATGGCACATTAATGCTGGTGAATCGCTTAAAGAAAAACCAGCGTCGCTTGGACGGTTGGTTAAAACGCAGCGGTATCAGCTGTTACCGGCTCTATGATGCCGATATTCCCGAATATTCAGTGGCCATTGATATGTACGAAGGCGCTATTCATGTGCAGGAATACGCGCCACCGGCGACCATCCCCGAGAAAGATGCGCGTCAGCGTTTTGCTGAAGTGAAGGAAGCGGTTAAAGCCTACGCGCCCAAAGCTGGCCGCAAAGTATTTTACAAAGAGCGCCGCCGTCAGAAGGGCGACAACCAGTACCAGCGTATGACCGAAGAGCAGGGCGAATCTATGATTGTTGGCGAGGGCCGCGCTAGATTAGAAGTTAGCCTGTCAGACTATCTGGATACCGGCCTATTCTTGGATCATCGCCCAGTGCGCAAAATGCTCGGTGAGATGGCCAGGGGGAAAAAGTTTTTAAACCTATTTTGCTACACCGCTGTGGCTACGGTTCATGCTGTGCTGGGGGGTGCCAAAGAGTCCCTTAGCGTAGATATGTCCAACACCTACTTGGATTGGGCAGGGCGCAACTTTGAGCTAAACCAGCTCGACCCAACAGCCCATGAGGTAGAGCGCGCGGACTGCCTGCAATGGCTAAAAGCTACCACCTACAACGACTACTTTGATTTGATTCTGCTCGATCCACCGACATTTTCAAACTCGAAAAAAATGGAGTCGGTGCTGGATGTGCAGCGTGATCATGCTGAGTTGATTAGAGATACCATGACCAAACTGGCGCCGGGCGGCACGCTGATTTTTTCCAATAACTTCCGCAAATTTAAGATGGATGAGCTTATTACTCGTCAATTTGCGGTAGAGAATATAACCGCGCAGGCATTGGATATGGATTTTGAGCGAAACCCCAGAATTCATAATGTGTGGAAGATAACTCGGCGCAGTACCTTTGGTTAATCAGCTTACTCTGTATACCGGTCCCAACTGCCATCTCTGTGAGCAGGCCAAGGCAATTCTTTATCCGCTATTGACGGAAAAGGGTTGGCAGCTAGCAGAGGTGGATATTCAGGGAGATGAAATGCTATATGAAAAATATGGCATCCGTATTCCGGTGGTTGTATTGCCAGATGGCCGTGAAAAAGGCTGGCCATTTACCAGGGCTCAAATCTCTAGAATGCTCGCCTAGCTCCGGTGCTGCGCAATATATTTATCCAGCGCATTGGCAAAATCCATACGATCGCGCTGGGATAGTGGCGGTGGCCCGCCGCCCACCTGAACGCCGCTATTGCGCATGCTGTCCATAAAGTCGCGCATATTGAGTCGCGCTTTAATATTTGCCTTGGTATATAACTCGCCTCTGGGGTTTAGCGCTCTACCGCCCTTATCAATAACCTCTGCTGCCAATGGTATATCTGCAGTAATCACCAGATCATCTGCCTCTACGAGGGAAACAATATGATCGTCGGCCACATCAAACCCCTGACTGACCTGAATACTGCGCACGGTTGGAATTCTTGGGGTTGATAGGGGTTGGTTAGCCACCAGAATCAGTTCAATACCGGTGCGTTGCGATACCCGGTAAAGGATATCTTTAATCACGGTAGGACAGGCATCGGCATCGACATAGATTTTCACGGAATCACTAAGCTCATCAGATTGGATCTGCGCATTGTAACCTATCTCAATCATGGGAAAGGCTTGTATCTAGGGCTGTACAGGGTAGAATGCGCGACAAATAATTTAACTCATGTGGCCTCTGGTATGGGTCACCACTGACAAGGAAAACTTATGCCCGCTATTACTCTGCCTGACGGTTCCCAACGACTTTTCGACAACCCTGTTTCTGTAGCCGATGTGGCCGCTGATATTGGCGCTGGTCTGGCCAAAGCTACCCTCGCTGGTGTGGTCAATGGTGATGTTGTCGATGCGTCCTTTTTGATGGAGCAAGACGCAACTCTGGCCATTGTTACCGATCGTTCCGACGAAGCACTGGATATTATTCGTCACTCATCAGCCCACTTACTGGCCATGGCGGTTAAGCAGCTATTCCCTTCAGCGCAGGTCACTATTGGCCCAGTAATCGAAGATGGCTTCTACTATGACTTTGCCTTTGAGCGCGCATTTACGCCCGAAGATTTAGAGGCGATTGAAAAGCGGATGGCTGAGCTATCCAGCGAAGATTTTCCAGTGACCCGTGAAGAGTGGAACCGCGATGAAGCGGTTGAGTTTTTTAAAGGCATTGGCGAAGAATACAAAGCTGAGATAATTGCCAGCATTCCCGATGACCAGGCCATTGGCCTCTACCGTCAGGGTGACTTTATCGATCTTTGTCGCGGTCCCCATGTGCCGTCGACCGGCAAATTGTCTGCGTTTAAATTGACCAAGGTAGCTGGCGCCTACTGGCGTGGCGATAGCAATAATGAAATGTTGCAGCGTATTTACGGCACTGCCTGGACTAATAAAAAAGAGCTTAAAGCCTATATCAATCGCCTGGCAGAAGCTGAGAAACGCGATCATCGCAAGATCGGCAAAAAGCTCGACCTCTACCATATGCAGGAAGAGGCGCCGGGCTCGATTTTCTGGCATCAGAAGGGTTGGAGTATCTACAAAGCCATCGAAGACTTTATGCGCAACAAGCAGATTGAGCGGGGTTATCAGGAAATTAAAACCCCTCAGGTGGTTGATTTTAGCCTGTGGGAAAAGTCTGGCCATGCGGATAAGTTTGGCGATGATATGTTTACCGTTACCACCGAAGATCGTAACTATGCCATCAAGCCGATGAACTGTCCCTGCCATGTGCAGGTATTTAATCAGGGCCTGAAAAGCTATAGAGACTTGCCCCTAAGGCTTGCTGAGTTTGGCTCCTGTCACCGCAATGAGCCATCGGGCTCGCTGCACGGCATTATGCGGGTGCGATCCTTTACCCAGGATGATGGTCATATTTTCTGTACTGAAGATCAGATCCAGTCCGAGGTTGCCGAGTTTATTGAGTTCCTGCATGAGGTTTACGCAGACTTTGGCTTTGATGAGATTATCTATCGTCTGTCTACTCGTCCCGAACAGCGTGTGGGTTCTGATGAAGATTGGGATCGCGCCGAAGAGGCATTGGGCAAGGCGCTGGATGCTAAAGAGTTGCCATGGCAGGAGCTGCCGGGTGAGGGCGCTTTTTATGGGCCAAAGATTGAGTTTTCCCTAAAAGATTGCATTGGCCGAGTTTGGCAGTGCGGCACCATTCAGGTGGATTTTTCTATGCCGGGGCGTCTGGATGCTCAGTATGTGGCTGAGGATGGTTCACGCAAAGTGCCGGTGATGTTACACCGTGCGTTACTGGGGTCATTTGAGCGATTTATCGGTATTTTGATTGAGCAGTACGAAGGTGCATTTCCGTTCTGGCTAGCCCCAGAGCAGGCCGTTGTGATGAATATTACCGACTCTCAGGCCGATTATGCCCAAGAAGTTGCTAAATCATTGCAAAATAAAGGCTTTAGAGTGATTTGTGACTTGAGAAACGAGAAGATCGGCTTTAAAATCCGCGGTCATTCTATGCAACGGGTACCTTATATTCTCGTTGTGGGTGATAAAGAGAAAGAATCGCGCACTGTGGCGGTCCGAACTCGGGATGGAAAAGACCTTGGCAGCTTGCCAGTAGATCAGGTTTTAGCCATGTTTTCCGAAGACGCGGACAAACGCGGGCGTATTGGCATTGAAGAAACGGAGTAAAGCTTATTAAAAAAGGCAGCAAGCGGGCGCGTCTTAACGACGATATAACGTCCCCCGAAGTACGATTGGTCGCATCTGATGGCGCTCAGGTAGGCGTAGTAAGCCTCAACGAAGCCCTAGAAGCAGCACAAAAAGAGACTCTTGATCTGGTGGAGATTTCTCCAGATGCAGCGCCTCCCGTGTGCAAGATCATGGACTACGGCAAACATGTCTTTGATGCCAAGAAGAAAGTCGCTCTGCAAAAGAAGAAGCAGAAGCAGACCCAAGTAAAAGAAATGAAATTTCGCCCGGGAACGGATCAAGGCGATTACGACATTAAGTTGCGTAATCTGACCCGTTTCTTGGAAAATGGTGATAAAGCTAAGGTTACGCTGCGTTTTCGCGGACGTGAAATGGCTCACCAGCAGCTCGGTATGGATATGATGAAGCGTATCGAAGCAGACCTTGCCGTCTTAGCTCAAGTAGAGCAGTTTCCAAAGATGGAAGGTCGCCAGATGATTATGGTCTTGGCACCTCGCAGTAAAAAAGGCTAAAGGCTAGCAAGAGCAGTAAAAAGAAGTAACTAGTAGCACCAGCAACAAGATGTACACAGCGCGACCCGCGCTCAGCCAAATGTTTTTGGCAGGCTGTCCGGGCGTCTCTTGTTGATTTATTAAACCTCTCACTATTGGAGAACAGCAATGCCAAAAGCAAAAGTACATAGTGGAGCGGCAAAACGCTTCAAAAAGACGGCTTCAGGCTACAAGCATAAGCACCAGCACAAGAGCCATATCCTCACCAAAATGACTACTAAGCGCAAGCGTCAACTCCGTGGCACCAGCATTCTCAATGCTGCTGATAAACCACGTGTAGATCGCATGTTGCGAAATGTTTAAGTCACTTAACTAATTTTTGGTAGGAGAATACTATGCCTAGAGTAAAACGCGGTGTTGAAGCAAATCGTCGACATAAGAAAATTTTAAAGCAAGCTAAGGGTTATTACGGAGCGCGCAGTCGCGTTTATCGTGTAGCAGTTCAGGCCGTTACTAAAGCAGGTCAATATGCTTATCGTGACCGTCGTGTTAAGAAGCGTACCTTCCGTAGACTTTGGATTGCTCGAATCAATGCACAGTCTCGTGTGGAAGGTTTGAGCTACAGCCGTTTAATCAATGGTCTGAGCAAAGCAGGAATCGTACTTGACCGTCGCGTACTTGCCGATTTGGCCGTACATGACAAAGCAGCTTTTGGTGCGGTAGTAAATCAAGCCAAAGCCGCCCTAGCTTAAGAAAGAAAATCTAGTTAAGCGCTTAAACTCGCTGCAATTATGTAGTCAGTAAAAAGCGAATCGAATAGGGAAGGGGCTATCGCTCTTTCCCTATTTTTTTATCAGTAATAAGATAGCCAACACAGAATAATGTGGTGACCAATAATGATTGAACTGGAACAGATTGCCAGCGAAGCCAGAGCCTCTATCGCAGCCGCGACAGAGTTATCGGCGCTGGACGATTTGCGCGTCGAGTACCTGGGTAAAAAAGGCCGTCTTACCGGCCTATTGAAAGGCCTAGGTGCGCTTTCTAATGAAGAACGGCCTGCAGCCGGTGCCAAGATTAACGAGGTTAAGCAGACATTGCAGGCGCAGATCAATCAGCAAAAAGAGCAGCTTGAAAGTGCGGCTCTAAATGCCAAACTGGCGGGTGAGACTATAGATGTCACATTGCCGGGCCGGGGTGAAGAGGTGGGTGGTTTGCATCCAGTGACTCGCACTATGGAGCGCATTGAAGCATTCTTTACGCGCATTGGTTACGACGTAGAGACCGGTCCAGAAATCGAAGATGACTACCATAACTTCGAAGCGCTCAATATTCCCGGCCATCATCCAGCACGTGCCATGCACGATACCTTCTATATAGATCCCAGCACGGTACTGCGAACTCATACCTCGCCAGTGCAGGTGCGGACCATGGAAAAGCAGGCGCCGCCCATTCGCATTATCTGCCCCGGCCGAGTTTATCGCTGTGACTCCGATATTACTCACACACCTATGTTTCACCAAGTTGAAGGTTTAGTGGTCGACAAGAATATTAGTTTTGCTGACCTAAAGGGTGTGATTGATCAGTTTCTAAAAGCCTTTTTCGAAGCGGACTTACCGGTGCGTTTTAGACCGTCTTATTTTCCCTTTACAGAGCCAAGTGCCGAAGTTGATATTCAGTGCACTAACTGTGGTGGCGAAGGTTGCCGTGTCTGCAGTCACACTGGCTGGCTAGAGGTAATGGGTTGCGGCATGGTGCATCCCAATGTATTTGAGAGCTGCAATGTAGATACAGACCAGTACACCGGCTTTGCCTTTGGCATGGGTGTAGAGCGTTTGGCGATGCTGCGTTATGGCGTTAATGATTTGCGACTGTTTTTTGAAAACGATCTGCGTTTTCTTAAACAATTTTAAACTGGGGTAACTTATGAAATTCAGTGAATCCTGGTTGCGACAATCAGTAGATCCATCTATCTCAACCGCAGACTTAGTTGCGCAAGTGACTATGGCCGGTCTCGAGGTCGATGCGGTACAGCCGGCGGCACCTGCAATGTCTGGGGTAGTGGTGGGCGAAATTATTGCAGTAGAGCAGCATCCAGATGCCGATAAGTTGCGTGTCTGTCAGGTTGCAGGCGGTAAAGAGGGCGAGCAGGCTCAGGTAGTTTGTGGTGCCCCCAATGCCCGTGTTGGTATTAAAGTGCCATTTGCGACTGTGGGTGCAAAACTGCCCGGCGACTTTAAAATCAAGAAAGCCAAGCTGCGCGGTGTTGAATCCTTTGGCATGCTCTGCGCCCAAACTGAACTAGAGTTGGGTGACGATGATGATGGTCTGTGGGAGCTGCCAGCCGATGCTCCAGTCGGTTCTGATCTGATTGAATACCTTGATCTTAACGACAATATTATTGAAGTTGATCTAACGCCTAACCGGGGTGACTGTTTAAGTATTCGCGGTTTGGCTCGTGAAGTTGGTGTGCTTAACCAAGCTGCGGTAGCAGAGCAAGCCTGTGAGCCTGTGCCTGCGACGATCGATGATAGGGTAGCTGTGACCCTAGAGGCAGAAAATGCCTGTGCGCGCTATGTAAGTAGGGTTATTCGTGGTCTTGATCTCACCCAGCCAACACCCCAGTGGATGCAGGAAAAACTGCGTCGCAGTGGTGTTCGCAGCTTGGGCCCGGCCGTTGATGTAACCAACTATGTATTGCTTGAACTGGGCCAACCCATGCATGCCTTTGATCTGTCCAAGATTGATGGTGGCATTGTGGTGCGTATGGGGCGCGACGAAAAACTAAAATTACTCGACGACTCTGAGGTAACTGTAGCCACTGATACCTTGGTTATTGCCGATCAAAGTAAAGCCTTGGCCATAGCCGGCATTATGGGAGGTGATGAGTCAGCTGTTGGTGATAACACCACTGATATTTTGTTTGAAAGCGCCTGGTTTAACCCTTTGGCGATTGCCGGTAAGGCGCGCAACTACGGTAAGCATACAGACTCATCTCATCGCTTTGAGCGCGGTGTAGATGCCGAACTGCAGGCTGCTGCTATAGAGCGAGCAACGGCACTTATGTTGGATATTTGTGGCGGTAGTGCCGGTCCTGTTGTGATAGAGGAGTCTATAGAGCACCTACCGCAGCCTGCAACCATTACTCTGCGCGACAGCAGGCTCACCCAGCAGTTGGGTGTGTCTATCCCGCCAGCGGATGTCGATGACATGCTAGTAAGGCTAGGCCTAGTGCTGTTAGGGCGCAACGAGTCTGGCGCAACCTGGGTAGCGCCCAGCTGGCGCTTTGATTTAATCATTGAGCAGGACTTGATTGAAGAAGTAGCGCGTATCTATGGCTACAATAATCTGCCTACCTCGACACCCAGTATGGCGCTTGAGTTGGAAGCCAACCCGGAAACCATTCAGGGCCTGGCGGCATTTAGAGATAACTTGTTAGCAAGAGGCTATCAGGAAGCAGTGACCTATAGCTTTGTTGATCCTGCAATGCAGAAGATGATTGACCCTGATGTAGCCCCCGTGGCGCTGGCTAATCCCATCTCTGCGGATATGGCCGTGATGCGTACCAGCCTTTGGACAGGCCTGTTACAAACAGCAATCTATAACCTTAATCGACAGCAGAGCCGTGTGCGTATTTTTGAAGCTGGACAGTGTTTTGTTCCCGCCGGTGACAAGCAGGCCGATTCGGTATTAGGTCTGGCACAGAATATGGCGTTGGCAGGATTGATCTGCGGCACCCGCACACCAATCGGCTGGACAGGCAGCAAAGACAGGGTTGATTTCTATGATATTAAGGGTGACCTTGAGTCGCTGTTTGATATCACGGGGCTTTCTGCAGAGTTTGCCTTTGCCTCAGACACACACCCTGCATTGCACCCAGGACAGTGTGCGGCACTGGCGCGCAATGGCCAGCGCATCGGTTGGGTAGGGCAGTTACATCCGAAACTACAGGCTGATCTAGGGTTAAATACCGCCGTTTATCTATTTCAGGTAGATGTTGATCAAATAGCGCAAAGCAGGCTTCCAAAGTATCAAGAAGTAAGCAAGTTCCCAGAAGTTAGCCGTGATTTAGCGTTTTTTGTTGACAAATCAGTGGCGGCAGCCGACCTGGTATCTGCCGCGACAGCTGTGGCAGGGGAGCAGCTGGCTAGTTTAAAGTTATTTGATGTATATCTTAGCAAAGATGTTGAAAACAAAGGAAAAAGTGTTGCGTTAGGCTTGACGTTTCAGCATAGTTCACGCACGCTTACCGATGAAGAAATAAATCAGGCAATAGATCGAGTAGTTGTAGAACTCGGTAATAAATTTAAGGCTGAACTCAGGGGCTGACTTTTACAGGGTCGCTCTTAGAGTCTAAATTTTAGGTAATAGTAAATGGGTGCTGTAACCAAAGCAGATCTGGCAGAAATGCTGTTCGATGAACTTGGCCTCAATAAACGAGAAGCCAAGGAGATCGTCGAGATGTTTTACAGCGAAATTTGCGCAGCGCTAGAGAGCAACGATCAGGTCAAGCTATCTGGGTTTGGGAACTTTGAGCTTCGCGATAAGAAAAGCCGTCCCGGCAGAAATCCCAAGACCGGCGAAGAAATTCCCATATCTGCACGACGCGTAGTCACCTTTAAACCAGGGCAGAAGTTAAAGGCACGAGTAGAGAGTCATGCTGGAACCAAGTAACAATAACCAACTTCCGGCTATTCCGGGAAAACGCTATTTCACCATTGGTGAAGTCAGCGAACTCTGTGGCGTAAAGCCTCATGTACTGCGTTATTGGGAACAAGAATTTCCTAGCCTTAGCCCGGTTAAACGCCGCGGTAATCGACGTTACTACCAACGCCAGGATGTTGTGCTGATTCGCCAGATCCGTTCACTGTTGTACGAAGAAGGTTTTACCATTGGTGGCGCCCGCCAGCGATTGGAAGGTGAAGCCCAACAGGAGCAAACGCCCTACAAACAACTGCTAGACCAAACTATTATTGAACTTGAAGAAGTCTTGGCTGCATTGAAAAAAGGCTGATCTTCATAGTCTGTATGCCCTTACTACTTGTTGCAAAAAAAGGCCCGATCTGTATGATTGCGCTTCTTAAATCGGGGCGTAGCGCAGCCTGGTAGCGCACTACACTGGGGGTGTAGTGGTCGCAGGTTCAAATCCTGCCGTCCCGACCAATTAAATAAAAAAGGCCACCTAAAAGGTGGCCTTTTTTATTTAACCGTCGGAACGACGGGTTTTCGAGGGTTAAAGTGCCAGGTTCACAAAATTATTAATAACAATTCCTGCGGCACCCAAGCCACTTCCTGGGGCAGGCTCCCCTATCAATACGCATACTGGTCCAAAGCCTTATTTAATAACGTAAGAGCTCTGAAATTAAATACTTCTGGTACCTTACATGTCCGGCCTAAAAAAAGCGCTCTTACCCTATGGAACAACATCAAGCGCACCCTCTATCGTTTTACCCGACACTGCCTTATTCCTCTCAGAACGTGGTTCACTCACTAAGAACTATTTCGAGAATGCTGTTGAGCAGCTGAATAGAGAGTACGACGCCATAAGGAATCTTGCAGAATTAAACGAGCTAGCCTACAGCGCATCGTATAATTTTGTGCCACGCGTTGGTCAAATCTACCATTTATATAAAAAGACTGACGGCCGGTATCTGCTAAGCATGATTGAAAATTGGACAGCGCACGAGTTTGTAGTGTCGTTGGAGTACACTGCAGATAGTGTTTGGAAGGATGTCACTTCCCATTAATAACTGCCTGTGATGCTCCTTAACCCTAATAATTAAGCCTCCGCGGTTATCTGCGCCGGGTCTGTGTGCCATCGCGGTTTATTTGAGATTAACTCCTGTCGTAGTTTAGAGCTCAGTCAGCCTGCTAGACGGGCCTGTGAGGCATTCGACGTTAAAAACTCCCCATACCTCCCTTCGAGGCACTATAGTTTATCGCAGTAAGCGATGATTTATAGCTAGGTTGGTCTTTGATATTGCTTGACAATCTATACAAAAAAGTATAACAAGCGTAAGTATTAAGTTTTGACAAAGTTGTTCATTAGTGTTATCCAGAGGTGTTCAGCTATGAAAGGAATGTTATTCACTGCCTTGCTAGGATTAATCGAAGCAGAATTTGGCGCAGATATGGTTGATAGCGTGATCGATGAGGTGAAGCCTGCCAGTGGTGGTATTTACACCACCGTGGGTACATACGATCATACTGAGCTAGCCGCCATGCTAGCTGCGCTGAGCAAACAGACCAAAGTGCCTTTAACCAATCTCACTAAAACATTTGGTATGTATCATTTTGCTGAATTTACAGCGGCTTACCCCTATCTCTTTGACGGCCTTAACTCATCCTTCGAGTTGCTAGAAAAAATCGACTGGTTTATTCATGCGGAAGTGCGCAAGCTCTATCCGGGTGCGGCCCCGCCTAAGTTTGAATGCAATTTATTAAGCCCGACAAGAATGGAGTTAATCTATCAGTCGCCGCGTTGTCTTGGCGATATCGCTGAAGGGTTTATTTATGGCTGTGCATGGCACTATGGCGAAAAGATATCGGTGCGCAGAGAAAAAATGGGTGATATGACCGGGTCTAAAGAGCGGTTTCTACTGACATTACAGATAGCTTAAGCGCCTTTAAAAGCGCGCCTGTAGCCATTTTAAAATATCGCCATAGACTTCAGTCCGATTGGTCTCATTGATCATCTCATGGCGGCCTTCGGCATAAAGTTTCAGATCCACCTGTTTGCTTCCTGCCCGCTTTAACATTTCTCGGAACTTTTTAACCCCTTTCCCCTGTTTGCCTACCGGATCTAATTCGCCTGCAAAGAGATAGACTGGGAGCTCTTTGTCGATTTGTGCCAGAGCCTTTGGTGTGAACAATTGCGCTAGCCCACTAAGAAAGTCATACCATGACTGAGTGCTTATCGCGCCACCACACATTGGATCTGCTATGTAGGTATCAACCACCCCATGGTCTCGCGACAACCAGTCTTTTTCGGTGCGGTTGGGTTTAAATGCGCGATTAAAGGCGCCAAAAGATAAGGTCTCTAGCAGGTTGCTAATGTTGCGGCCACCGAGTCTAAGGCGCTCTATTTTTGCCAGTCCTGCGACTATTTTGAAGGCCCCCGGTGCATCATAGTTAGAGCCGGAAAGGATCAATCCCCTTAGTTGTTTGCTGACTAACTCTTTGGCGTAGCGCTGGCAGAAATGGGTTGCCATAAATGAGCCCATGCTATGACCCAAAATGACTAGCGGTAAGTCATGCTCGGCCGCTATATGATTAATCAGCTGCCACTGATCATCAACCATCTGGTTCCAGCCATCATTGTCGGCGACATGATAGAGGCTATCGACTGCACTGCCGGTGAGCCCATGTCCGCGATGATCTCCAGCCGTTACCATAATGCCCTGTTGGTTGAGAAATCCGGCCAGATCGGCATAGCGAGCCCCATGCTCAGCCATACCATGCATGATATGCAGCCACCCTATAGGTTCTTTGGTGGACCACTGATGATAATGATGGTCACCTGCATCGCCGCTATTAAATGCTAGTGTTTTCTGTTGGCCGTTGGCCATATCTTGCTCCCCTAGGTTCGCTATCTAAGTGCAGCGATACTTTTGGCTGATATTGTCTCGTTGCAATACTACCATGGTGAAGGCTGTGGTTTGGTCGTTATTATTCGTCGTTAAAGGCCGATTTGCTAGTGCTAGATTGGAGCATGCCTATGCTATGCTTGCGCAAAATTATAATGGCGGTCGAGTGCTTCGGTGAATATTTTCGTCGCTATGGTTTTCCTGCTTGCTGTTTTACTACTGCCCTTTAAAGCGCTATTTTCAAAATTGGCGCATTGGCTGCTGTCTCTTCAGGATTGGCGCGCTCTGGCTATGTGCGAGGGTATCTATCCGTTACTAACTGATAGCAATGTTTATAAGGGCCACTTGCAGTCCGTTATGAAACATTATTACCGCATAGCCATACCTATGGCGCTGCTGTGTTTGGGTCTGTCGGTATTTATTCTGGGCCGTGCTTATATTGGTCCGGTTGTTGATGTTTCGAGCTGTGAATCAGGTGAGCAACTGTCGTTTTCCTGTGCGGTTAGCAATCCCGAAGATCTCGCGGTTACGCCAGATAATCAATTTATTGTTTTCTCCGAATTTGGTCGCGTCAAGCCTAGGGGTCTTATCAAGTCTATAATAAGGGCGACTCAGAGGAGTCGCCCTTTTTTGTAAAGCAAATAGCTGCATCTAATCGCGTTGCTAGCTTACTGCTGCGGCATTACCTGACCCTGACCATATCGCGCATAGGTCGCTGCTAGCTTGGAAGGCAGAATATTTACTTTACTGAGATCACCCTTAATATGGGGTAGTTCTAACACGCGCTTATCCATCACTTTAAACCAGAGCCAGGGAATATAGGCGAGCAGATACATGCCGTAATAGCCATTTGGCAGCTCTGGAATGTCGTCAAAGTTGCGCAGACTCTGGTAGCGTCTAATAGGATTGGCATGGTGATCTGAATGGCGCTCTAGATGAAAGAGTGCCAGATTGCTCATAATATAGTTAGCGTTCCATGAATGATGTGGTTGGCAGCGCTCATAGCGTCCGTTTTCATTCTTCTGACGCAGCAGACCATAGTGTTCAATATAGTTAGCTGAGGTCAGCTGATACCAGGCCCAGAAGTTATGTATGGCCAGAAAAGGCAGCATAATCCAGCCAAACATATAAATAAGTGAGCCCTGTAGAACAGCGGTAATTAGGTACGACTGCAAAATATTATTGTGTACAGACCAAGTTGATTTGCCCTGTTTATTAAGGCGGGTTTTTTCGAGATTCCAGCCGCGCACAAAGGTGCCGGGAATTTCACGCAATGTGAAGGCATAAATAGACTCGCCGAATCTTGAACTCGCGGGGTCATCTGGCGTAGCTACCAACACATGGTGGCCACGATTATGCTCAACACAGAAGTGCCCATAGGCGGGAACGGCCAGGGTTATTTTAGCCAATAGCTGTTCGATGGCAGTCTGCTTATGGCCCAGTTCATGGGCTGTATTGATACCCAGGCCACTGTAACTGCCGGCAACAATAGCCACGGCAAGGACCGACCATGGGCTGAGATCATTAGTACCCACTACATAGGCCAAAACGCCCAGCACGGCAAAATGAAAGGGTACGGTAAGCATGGTCAGAATACGGTAGTACTTATCCGCGTCTAGCTGTGCCACTAGTTCTTCGGGTGGATTGTTTTCATCGCTACCGATCAGATAGTCGAGAAGGGGCATAATTAGATAGCTAATCGCCAACGGGATGCCAAGCGTCCACTCCATACCGGTCTGATAGAATATAGCTACGCCTGCCAATGGTATTGCTGGCATCAGCACCGATATTAGCCATAGGTAACGCTTCTTATCGGTGTAGGTAATCAGACCTTTGTCTGGGTGTTGTAGCGAATAAGTCGTCATTGTTATTTCCTATTTTTGGGGTCTAGCGAATTTAACTGACATCATTGTAGTTGACAGTATTCCTAAAAGTGATGTCAAATACCGTCAAGTAGTAGGTCATTTACCATCAATTAGTGGTTCATATGCCGTCATCCTGAGGCCTTTTTATGCATTCTTTTATTTTGCCTGTATTGGTAGATCTGCTGACTGATCAGGGTATAACTGAAAATCAGTTATTGGAAAACACGGGGTTGGGTCAGCTCGACCTGAGCACAGCGCAGTTTTTAAATGCTCGCCAAGCCGATGAGGTGTGCAGTAAAGCGATTAAGCTTTCGGGTGACCGGCTGCTGGGTATTAAGCTGGGCCTAAGATTGGATATGGTGTCGCTGGGTATTCTCGGCTATGCCTTGATGACCAGCGCTACCGTAGGCGATGTACTCAACTTATTAGTGCGCTATAAGCGGGCGCTGCTGCCAAGTATGCGCATTGAACTGATAGCCAGTGCTGGCTCTGTGCAGCTGCGCAGCGCTGCGGCACATTTGCCACAGTCCTTAGAGCAGTTTTATAAAGATGCCCTCTATACCGGGTTGGTGACCAACTTAAATGTGCTGACCGACAATCCTGCCGCAACGGCAGCTCTTGAACTCAATTACGGTCAGCCAGAAGACTGGACTTTTTATGAATCGGTGTTTGGTTCGAATATTCAGTTTAACTCAAGCCGCTGCGGACTGACTTTCGATGCAGAGAGCCTGGCGGTAGCCATCTCTACCTCTGATCCTGTGGCGCAGGATATTTTTCGGCGTGAGTGCGATCGCATTTTAGCCAATGATAATCATGGAGGTATGGTTAGTGAGCGGGTTAAGCAGGCGCTGTTAGCTGCAAGATCAGAGTTTCCCACGAGTGCGGCTGTAGCTCAACAGATGCATATGAGTGAAAGTACTTTACAGCGCCGACTGGCTAAAGAGGGAGCCAGATTTCAGCAGTTACTCGATCAGGTGCGCTATAGGCTGGCACTGGAGTATTTACAGGGAACTCAGTTGCCGGTGTCAGAGATCTCAGCTCTTTTAGGCTTTAGTAATCCGGCTAACTTCCGTCGTTCGTTTAAGCGTTGGTCAGCAGCCACTCCTGCACAGGTGCGCCAGCGCAATACTAGTTAATCGCATCTGCAATATAGCTAACGAAATCTGCATCACTCCAGGAGTTGGGGTTATCTGTGCGGTGCCAGTTGGAGCCTGTCCGTATCGTACTATCCCCAGTTCTGGTATAGATGCTATTACGGACTATCACAAGATCATGTTGCGGAAAAATATAAATATGGTTTTTACTCGCGCCCGCCGAATAAAAATAGTCCAGCTGAGAGTTTATCCACCACTGCAGGCCATAACTCTTATCTGCAGTCAGAGTGACCGATTCTGCCGTTGCTTCATCTACCCATGCTTTGGACACCACCTGAGTGTTACCCCATTTGCCACCTCTTGCGATAAGTAAGCCAAAACGGGCAAAGTCTCTGCTGGTAGCATCAATACAGCAGTAGGTTAGGGCATGGCCGGCCTCATCAGTCCACCAGGTAGCGGTCATACCAATTTTGGAGAATAGCTTTACATCGGCATAATCGAGCACATTCTGCCCGGTTGCATTTTCAATAATGCCGCTTAGTAACATTGAGTCGCTATTTTGATAAACCCAATTGTCGGTTCTGGGGGTGGATGCTGGAACTCTATCTAAGGCATAAGTAAGCTGGTCGCCATTGGTGCCACCACTCACATAGATTGCGCTATCAGTCGGATCATTAGACGCCAGTCCAAGACCAGAGCGCATTTCTAAAATAGCGCGAACGCTAATCGCCTCTCGGTCAGTATTGACCCATGGCGACAAATAGTTTTCTGCAGGCTCGTCAATAGAGCCGATTAAACCCTCGTCTACAGCAATTCCAATTAATGTGCTGGCAAAGGATTTACCGGTTGACCAGCTGGTAGCCATGGTGTCCGCACTGCTACCCGCGGTGTAACGCTCGCCGATGATAACCCCATTTTTGACAATCACCACGCCCTGAGTATTGCGGCCATCGGTGAAGGCGTAGTCCAGTGCGGCTGTAACACCCGACTGGGCAATGCCCAGATCGGCGGCAGCATAGGTTTGCCAGCTTGCGCCGGGGAAGGTATTGCTATCTGGAAGTGCAGGTTCAGTATCAGGTAGGGCTGGAGTGGACGATCCATCACCGCCACCACCACAGGCCGATAAAAGAGCAAGTAAAGCTACCAGAGAAGGGTATTTCATAGTTTGATTACTTTCTTTTTTTATTCGGCATGACTATAGCGTTTTTCTTAATCAAGTCCAAAGGTAAACAGTTTAGGTGCTGGTACTTTGATTGATACAAAAAATACTCAGATACGTAAAGTAAAAAAATATAATAATTTTCTGGAGTAAGCTATTAACAAAGCAATGCTAGGACTGCAAAAGACCAATGCTAATTTCAAACCTGATGAGGTGTCGCGCATTATTGAAATGGCCTGGGAAGATCGCACGCCCTTTGAGGCTATAGAAAACTATTTTGGACTCAATGAATCCGCTGTGGTAGCCCTTATGCGCAGAGAGATGAAAGCCAGCTCATTTCGCATGTGGCGCAAGCGTGTCACCAGCCGAAAAACGAAGCATCTATCTCTGCGATCACCAGATATCAGTAGAGGCTATTGTCCTACACAATATAAACGAGGCTAAGGCATATGGCATTTTTACAGATCAAAAAGCGACTAAAAGGCTTATGTCTTTTTACAATTGCATTAAGTGCAACGGTTGTTGCAGATGAGATGATATTGGAAAACTTTGAATCAAATCCGGAGCAGCGATGGAGCTACGTCAGCGATCAGGTGATGGGTGGCGTATCTACTGGGAAAGTAGTTTATGCTCGGCAGGGCGATGTAAGTTATGCCCATATGACCGGTAGCGTGAGCACTGAAAACAACGGCGGCTTTATTCAGTTGCGCAGTAATATTGCCAAGGGCACCACATCACAGGTGGCAGGTGTAACACTGCGAGTGCGCGGTGTGCCGCAAAGGTACTTTGTCCATCTGCGTACTCGCGGAACGGTCCTTCCCTGGCAGTACTATCAAGCTGGCTTCGATATTGATGAACAGTGGCAAACTATCCGCTTGCCGCTCTCAGACTTCGAGCGCTCTGGAAAATGGCTGGGCGCTGCGATTAACCCCAGTTCTATACGCAGTATCGGCGTGGTCGCTTTTGGCCGCGACCATACCGCCGATATTCAAATCTCCGAGGTCGGCTTTTACAACTAGATATCCTGACTTTCAATTGACATAGTTCGGTGGCTCGATAATCATCTACGCTCAACGTTATTTTGATTTAATTGATCATCAATCTGAGGGAGAACAGGCATGTCAGATACAGAAGCACGCATCACCGAGGGGCGCGGCAAACTCTACGGCAGTATTTTGGATACCATCGGTGATACACCGGTTGTTCAAGTCAAAAAATTGGCCCCAGATAATGTGCGGCTGTATGTCAAAGCTGAATTCTTTAACCCAGCAGGGTCCGTTAAAGATCGACTGGCGATCAGCATAATTGAAGAGGCTGAGCGCAGTGGAGCACTCAAGCCTGGCCAAACGGTGATTGAGGCGACTAGCGGCAATACGGGGGTTGGTCTGGCGATGGTCTGTGCGGCCAAGGGCTATCCTTTTGTAGCCACAATGCCAACCAGCGCATCGGTCGAGCGTCGCAAGCTGATGCGCTTTCTGGGCGCCAGCGTCATTCTTACACCAAAGGCCAATAAAGCCATGGGCTGTTACCTAAAAGCGGTGGAATTGGCGGAGGCCAATGGCTGGTTTTTGGCGCGTCAGTTCGAAACCGATGCCAATGCGTTGGTTCATGAAAACACCACAGC
>ENA-UZWU01004131-UZWU01004131.1-metagenome-genome-assembly--contig:-Day-4--1m-contig-4131_pt1 | contig 23618 bp, 18 predicted proteins | sample MGYA00260345_ERZ794905 | MGnify/ENA metagenome assembly ERZ794905
GTAATTCATTTCCCCCTACACTTACACATTCAATAAATCATGATTTCTCGTAATCCCTTGCTCGCCGCTTTATCTAGCCTCACTCTTCTCTCCACCCTGCCATTCGCTAGCGCCGAGCCCAACAAAGCCGAACAAACTGGTCTCGTTCCAGACGCTCCTGCAGCTAAACCACTCAAGGCTTTGCTCATTGCTGGTGGTTGTTGCCACGATTACGCGCAGCAACACAAAATTATCTCCAAGGGCATGCAAAGCCGGGCTAATATACGAGTTGATGTACTTTGGACTAGAGACCAGTCCGTTGATCCACCTTTCGATTTCTTTAAGAACGCTGACTGGGCTGAAGGTTATGATGTTGTCATCCACGATGAGTGTGCTGCCGGCAACAAAGATCCTCAAGTTATTGCCAATATACTCAATGCTCACAAAACCATCCCTGCTGTTCACCTTCATTGCGCAATGCACTCGTATCGCACCGACGAGTGGGCTAAACATATCGGCTTACTCTCTAATCGACACGGCCCAAGAGCTCCCATCTCTGTAGAAATCGTCGACCAAGAGCATCCGATCACCAAGCCCATGAAAAGCTGGATCACTACCAAGGACGAGCTCTACAACAATGCAGAAGTCCACGATGCCCACACCCTCGCCATAGGCAACCAAACCTACAAAAAAGGTAGTAAAGATGTTACTGACTCCGCCATCGTGGCATGGGTGAACACCAAACATGGTGCTCCTTCATTCTCAACTTCCCTCGGCCACTTCAACGAGGTGGTTCAAAGCGAGGAATACCTTAATCTCATCACCCGTGGAGCACTCTGGGCATGCGGTAAAATCGACAAGCCTGCCTACATGACTCCTTACACTGGATCCAATACCATTACAGAGATCCCAGCTAAGGCTAAAAAAAAAAATAATTAAAGACATTGGCAAGAGAGTAGCACCCGCCAATGCAAGTTTTGTCAAAGTCACTGCCCAATCGGCTCAAACAAAGCAAGGTCATCTGCCTTGGCATGCTGTCGACAGCAATTCCAAAACCAGGTGGTGTGCAAACTCAGGCACTAAACCTGCATGGATCCAGGTTGCCTTTGAAAAACCCATTCATCTGAGTGGTGCAGAGATCGTTTGGGAAATTCCCGACCAGTGGATGCAATACTCCATCGAGACCTCCAGAGATGGCAAGTCATGGCAGCTAGCGTTCGATGCTTCTGATAACACAGCCACTGGCACCCGTAGGGATAAGTTAGGCAATGAAAGCATTCGCTTCATTAAAATCAATATCCTCGCCCAGCAGAATAAACTCTGGCCGAGCCTTTGGGAGATTCGTCTCTATGACCAAGACAACAAACAAGTGCCTTTGTTTGCTCTGCTTGAACAGAAGAAAGCTTCAGCTGTTGGAACGACTGATGCGACCAAGAAAAGCAAGGCAACAGGTAAGCTAGACCCCTACAAGGATTCCGGTAACTACAAACCACACCCACACCGACTCAGCGCTCAGGAAGAGGCCAAAATCCTCAAAGATGTAAGTGTTCCAGAAGGTTTCACCGCCAGCCTCTTTGCCCCATGGCAAATGGCCAATTACCCAACTTATGTGGCTGCTGCTCCCAATGGTGATCTGTATGTTTCCTCCGATGGTAACGCCTCCGGCGGACGTCAACCTGGACGCGGACGAGTGTTACGACTTCGCGACACTGATAACGATGGTCGAGCTGATGAAGTCACCGAATTTATCCGCGATATAGATTCCCCCCGAGGTTTGCTCTGGGATCAAGATCGCCTCTACCTACTTCACCCACCTCACATCACTGTGTTCCACGACGTAGATGGAGATGGTGTTGCTGATTCATCCAAGCGTCTCATTTCTAATATCGCCTTTGGTTTCAAAGATAGAGCTGCCGACCATACCACCAATGGATTAGAAATGGGACCCGATGGTTGGATCTACATTGCGGTCGGTGACTTCGGTTTTATGAACGCAACGGGTAGCGACGGGCGCAAACTCCAGATGCGTGGTGGCGGGGTCGTTCGTTTTCGCCCAGACGGAAGTGGTATGGAAACTTTCTCAGACGGTACCCGCAACACCTATGGTATTGCCATTACTCCCACTCTAGATTTTTTCGCTCGTGATAACACCAACGACGGTGGTGGTTGGAACGTGCGTTTGCACCATCTCTCTGGACTTGAGGATCATGGTTACCCACGACTCTACATGAATTTTGCTGATGAAATCGTAGCCCCACTTGCCGACTACGGTGGCGGCTCCGGTGTTGGTGCCTTCTACCTCGGTGAGCCCGGCATCCCTGCAGCCTGGAATAATCGCCCCTACACCTGCGACTGGGGTCGTCAGGGCTCTTACCGCCACATCCTTGAGCCTCATGGCGCTACCTTCAAGGAAACAGCTAAGCCTGAAATACTCATCAAAATGTCCCGACCTACCGACGCTGATGTCGATGGCATGAGTAATATCTACCAAGCCTCATGGGCTGGACCTGCCAACTTCACCTGGAAGGGCCCCGAGCATGGCTACATCGCTCGAGTCGCTCCCACCAACTACAAGCCCACACCACTGCCTGATTTTGCCCAACTCAGTGATATCCAGCTCATCGAGCTTATCCGCATTTCACCCAGTCATGTTCGTTCACTAGCCGCTCAACGCACCCTGCTTCGGCGCCCCGCAAATACAGAAATGACGAAAGCGTTGCTGCAGGCCACCAAGGACCAATCACTCGACCTCGGCAAGCGTATCCTCGCGCTCTACGCCATCACCCAACGCGGCCTAGACAGCCAACATAGCCAGTCCGTCATTGATCTTATTGTGCCTTCCTTCTCGTCCACCTCCGCAGACGACCCCATCCTACCTCTTGTCACCCGCGCACTCGGCGATCTCGCCATCGACTCCCGCACGGCTGGCCAGCCAGGACCGATACCGAATGACTTCCTCAAAAAACAACTACAGGCCAGCCATCCTCGTGCCATTCTTGAGGCTATCGTCGCCACTAGCTTCCAAAGTAAGCCGGAACTCGCCGCTGACATCGCGAAGCACCTTGGTAGTGAGGACCCATTAATCCGACACACCGCATACCGCGCCCTCTCCAAGCTCGGCACCTATAAGGTGGCACTGGCCAAGCTCGACTCCGATAATCTAATCACACGTATTTCTGCAGCACGCGCACTCATGCGCATGCATAAAAAAGAGGTGGTTGATGCTCTCATCAGTCAACTTGAGACTCAACACGACCCCGCCAAGCGAGAGCCCATTTTAGCTGTACTAACGAGGCTCTACCAACGTGAAGGTGAGTGGACTGGTGACTCATGGAGCACTCGACCTGACACTCGTGGGCCCTATTATCAGCCAACTACTTGGGAACAATCAATGCACATTCTTGAAGCCCTCAATGGCTTACTTGAGAACCCAGCCACCAGTAAAGAAGAGAACTCCACGCTTGTGTCCTTACTTGGAAAAAACCGCATACAGAACGACCGAGGCCTGCAACGCATCATTACACTCGCCGAGCAAGACCCTACCTTGTTGCCGACTCTTCTCGGACAATTAGCAGATAAAGAAAACATTCCAGCTGACGCGATACCGCTCATCATTCAAGCGGCCAACAATACCAAAAATCCTGCCGAAACTCATAAAGTAGCAATCCCTATACTACTCACCCTAAACCACCCCGATGCCTTTGACGCACTAATGAGTTCACTTGAGTCCCTCATCAATAACAGCAAAGCCGCCAAAATTCGTGATGATATCCGCCAGCACCTCATGGCATCACCCCAACTCGAAAATTATGTCGAACGCTTCATCGCAATCTATCGACTAAATCCTGAAAGTGCCAAAGGACGTTGGTCTGCTCAAGCTTTGCTCCAGCTCGCAACCGGTAAAAATATTGGTATTGAAGCTCGTGAGAGTAGCCGCAAGGCTATCGACTCAACTTGGTCAGTGAATAACCATTACAAGCATACCCTCATGGAAGCTGCCTTCTGGACTAAAATTCCCTACCTCAATGAACACATCAGACTCATGCTTAATTCAACAGACGCTGGGCTTAATAGACGGGCAAAGGGTGCAGCCAGTCGGCTTGGTATCCAAGCAACAGGCATTGATAAAACTCCAAAAATTGCTTCGCTCAATCCAGAGGAAGCTGTGACTCAAATCCTTAACCACAAACAAGGTAACTCCGTTCTAGGTGAGGCTGTTTTTGCTCGGGCTACATGCAATGCATGTCACACAGTCAGTGCAGATGAGCCACCCAAAGGTCCCTATCTCGGATCCATTGCTAACATCCTTCGTCCTCAAGATCTTGCTGAAGCGATCATCTTACCCAATAAAGCTATCGCCCAAGGTTTTAAAACCAACTTAATTACGCTGAAGAGCGGTACTGTTCACATGGGCTTTGTCACCGATGAAGCTGGAGAGACAGTCACCATTAGAGATATTACTAGCAAAAAATCCACGTTCATCAAGTCGGACATTACCAGTCGTGATACCTTGCCAAACTCCCTCATGCCTGCTGGCTTGATGAGTAACTTTACAGTGCACGAGACCGCAAGCTTACTTCATTATATTACGGGACTCGCAAAATAATTTGTTACAGATCAAAACTGTTTTCTGATTGCGAGCGAGCCAAAGCCTTGCGGATCACCTTGCGATTGATACTGCTTGCTTCGGTAGGTGTGAACGTAGCCAAACTCCCAATTACCGCGGCGTATACCGAATCCTATATAGACTTCGCCTACCAACGGCTCCTTGTTGATGCCGGTATCATAACTTCTAAACACAGGCCCATCGATCGTTATATCGTGATAAATGGCACTGCCCCGAGCACCAATGATAGCATAAGCAGACCACCTACCCTCGTTGCCCGCATCATTACTGAAAAGTCTCTGGGTGTGTGCTGTCTGATTGAGGCGCGCATCAGAAAACTCGACTGGTAAGTTCCAACCAATTCGGATCATTCCACCAACATGGATATCTGTGAGGAAGTTACCCAGAGATACACCCGCTTCATGAAATCCATCAACCTCCAAATCCATCGGCAACTCTGCATCCTCTAGGAGATGCCAACGCCGCTTTTGGTTAAAAACGATATTTAGGGTTGGCTCATTGGGCATTTGGCTGTCCCAACCTTGAAATTTCTCTAGGTCACGAATATCATGGATATAATCTTGGGTATCTTCAGCGAACGCGTGTGGACCCACTGTGCCAATTGATACCTCAACCGAGTTTAGGGTGTGTTGATCACGAGCATGCACCGAGAAACCAAGACCTAGCCAACCAACGTATGGTCGCTCTCCGGGATCTGGTACATCTGAGAATTTGTTGTCGGGAGTAAACATCAACTGAGTTAGGGCAAAGCCATAGCTGTAGCTAATATTTGGTGAATCATTCAGGCCCCACATTTTTTTCATTAACTCAGAGCTGTCCGCACCCCCACTCAGCAAATCAAGACTGTGTTGGATAAAAGCGATATCAACCGCAGGTTTTCCCGGTGTAATATATGAAAGCCTTCCCCCTGAGGTATAATTTGCATCCTCACCATTAAAAAGGTCGTTTTCGTAGTAGAACGTTAAATAACTTTTATCGTTCGTTTGATGTTCGTCTGCGCAAAGCTGTGGAAAAGAGCCAATGAGAGCCGGGCTAAAACATAGTAAAATTTTAGCAGCTAACAATTTACGCATTAATTTGAACATGATAAGTGATGCTTTGAATATAATAGGTTGGTTGGTTGAACGAGCTATTGTGGAGCTACAATCAGCTCATCACCCACTTTGACATCGATAGATCCACCAGGAAACGAGCCTGGCAGTGGATCTGCAAAATAATTATCATCGATGTCTATTCTAGAAACAACTAGCCGACCAATAATTCCAGTACCCCGTCTTATCGCAAACTCCCTACCCTCTCTAACTTGGTCTTTATATTTAACATCTAACACGATCAAAAATATACCCTGATCTTCTGCCACTTCTCCGACCTGAGCCATCACGGTTGCCATCGAAATACGTTTTGCACGACGTTGTTCCTTATTAAGTTTTCCCGCTTCACGTTCCGTCATTACTTGTGCCTCTTCTTCAGCGAGCTTTCGCTTTTTGATCTCTGCATCAAGCTGATCTTTCAGAAGGCGCCTCTGTTCCTCAAGTTGAGCCAAGCGCTGAGAGGTCATATTTTGTGGAGGTGTTAAGGGTGGGGTGGGTCTCTCGTTTACCTGACCAGCCTGTAGTCGGCTAATTTCTGCCTGTAAGCGTGCATTTTCATCCATCAATACTTTGGCATTGGTAATGCGAAAACCCTCCTGCTCGCCATTTCTCATTGAAGAGTAGGACAAGATGAGGGCCGCGATCAAAATAGCAGCAGTAGATCCAAGCAAAATATGCGTGATATTCATAACCCTAATCTGAACCATACCCCCCCACTTAACAAGATTTAATCTCAGCCTTTGGGGTGAGTTAACCTCCAGTTAGCTTACTTATGTAAATGCGACTACAACCTTGCAAAAAGTAATACATCGAGCCACGTTTCAGCCCATGGGTGAAGGTGGTATTAGTTTAGCTGTGCTGGGAAGCGGTAGTAAGGGAAACGCCGCCTTGGTTCGCTGTGGTTCCACACACATACTTGTCGATGCTGGTTTAAGTGCTAAGCAGCTTGTCCTCCGCATGAATACCCTTGGCATTTCACCAGACCAACTTGATGCCATTCTGATCACTCACGAGCATAGTGATCACGCTCAAGGGGTTGATGTGTTACTGCGTCAGCAATCTATTCCTGTTTTTGCCAATGCTCTGACTCGAGAGGCTTTGAGTCATAAAATGAAAAGCACCATAACTTGGAAAGTTTTCCACAGTGGCCAAGAGTTTCAAATAGGTGACTTTATGATCAACAGCTTTCAAATTCCTCATGATGCTGCCGAACCTGTTGGATTTGTAATTACAGCTGGTGATACCCGTCTAAGCATGGTCAGTGATGTTGGCTACGTTACCAACTTGATGCGTGAAAATTTAAAAGGATGTGCTGGGCTCTACATCGAAGCCAACTACGATCAAGCTCTACTAGAGAAGGATACCAAGCGCCCATGGGCAACCAAACAACGAATTGTCTCACGCCATGGTCACCTTTCCAACGATCAGACCGCCGAGGTTCTGACCGAAGTTGCTTGTGAAAAGCTCAAATTCGTCATGCTCAGCCATCTTAGCTCTGATTGCAATAGCCCTGAGATTGCATCATCAGCAATATCTGACGCCCTCAAACAATCGGGTTTAAACGAAGTCGATGTTTATTGTGCGCATCAAGATCAGCCAAGTCAGTGGATTAATATTCCAACAGCCTCCGATCAGCGTGGTGTTTTTAAAACCACACTATTCGACGAGTAAACGCATTGGAATCATATTGGAATGTTCGAAGCCCTCTTTTTTAAAGAAATGTTGAGACTCTTCGCCTATTTTATCGGTAAGCAGTGTGATTCTTTTAAAGTTTTTAAGCTTCGCAAAATCTTTAACGTAGTCAATTAACATCGTTCCGTAGCCTTGGGCGCGGTGATGGGGGTGGATGATAACATCCTCAAGAAGAATAACTAAGCCACCCATAGCTGTAGAGATCGTAAACAACAAATTCACCATACCAAAGATACGATCATCATTACGAAGCACAAAAATTCGGCCCCGGTTTGGCTGCTCAAGTATGAGAGCCAAGCCACGCTCGTGAGCCTCCCTATCTGGCATAAAATCGCCTTGTAAGTTCATCAAATCCTCAACGAGTTGGACTAGTTCTGGTAAATCCTCAATAGTGGCGGGCTCTACTCGAACATTTTGCCGAATGCTTGGCTCTTGATTAGTGGGCATATTTTCCATCTGATACGCTTTTTTTAGCATCATTTGGGCCTCTGTGGAGTTTTTTTTAATAAAATTGCAAGTCTGCACGAATGGCGGGTTGACAAGAGGCTAAAAATCCCTAGGTTGCCCGCCCGTCCACAGGTCTGATGTGGATGCAAATCACAATCACTGATTAAACTTCAACCACTTTCACCATGAAACGCACCTACCAACCTTCTAAGCGCACCCGCAAACGCCAACATGGATTTCGCGCACGCATGAGCACCAAGGCTGGCCGTGACACCTTACGTCGTCGTCGTCAGAAAGGCCGCAAGCGCCTACTTCCTAAAGGTGCTGAGATTCACTTCAAGCGCCACATCAAACAGCACACTAAAGCTGCTTAGATCACCCGAAGGTCGCTACTCTAGATTGTAGTATCTGTGAGCAACACTTTCACGGCCACCCTAACACAGGTGGCCGTTTTTTTATCTAGTTTTACCGATACCAGTTATCATGCGTCTAAGAAGAAAATACAGCATGACTCGTCATGCGGAGTTCAATAAGGCACGTAAACTCGGTGTGGCTAAAAGCGGTCGTTTTCTTGTTGTCAGCACCGTATCAGAAAGTGAACTACGCCGACATAAAGCGGGTATCATTATTACCAAGAAAATTGGTAATGCCGTCACTCGTAACAAGCTTAGAAGACGAATTCACAACATATTAGCCAAACACATCGACGAGATTGATACGGCACAAGGCAAACGCTACCTCGTTACCATCCTTCGCTGGCGTGCTCCTCAGGCAAGTAGTCATGAGCTTGAACAAGACTGGCTCAAACAAGCATCAAGGCTGGGCTTACTCAAAGCCACCCATATTTAATTCACCTTCCAGCTTTCTGCACAAATGCTCAGCAACTTTCTGAGCGGATTTATTTACATTATCATCCGCATTTACCAAAAAGTCATCAATCCAGCTATTAAAGCTGTTACTGGCCCTCATACTGGATGTAGATTCCACCCCACATGCTCCAACTATTTCCTGCAAGCTGTCAGAACACACGGTCCTTACCGCGGATCTTGGCTGGGAACCTGTCGAATATGTCGATGCCACCCTTGGGGTAAATCCGGAGACGACCCAGTCCCCCCGAAAAAATAATTTCAACTCACAAAATCAACCACTAATCATTACTCAGCATGGACCGTAAAGCATGGATCATACTCTCAATCTGCGGATTATTACTCGCGCTCAATTTTTATTATAAACCTGAGCCCGTTAAGCCCGCTCCTGTAACTACATCACCTGAGGCCCTCGATAATGATGGTTCAAGCGTGGACGAAAAATCTACGCCTGTTAATAGCGCAAACTCCGTGCCAAAAGGTGAGCTGTTCAATGAAACCTCTATTCCAAGCGTTGGTGAAAATATTGAAACGCTGACATCTAAAAATAAGGATGGTAATCAGGTTGTTGAATTTGCGATATCATCCAGTGGAGGTGGAATCAAAACAGCCACCCTGCTAGATCAATTTGCTGTCGGCTCAGATACAGAAAAAGTGGTGCTTAACATGCACTCCCCAGCAACCATCGGATCTATCTGCGATGGGCCAGACGACTTCTCTGGCCTGTATTATAATTTGGTTAAGGATAAAGACGCCATCTATTGCCAAGCAACAACAACAGAGGGACTCAAAATTACCAAGAAGTGGTCTCTGGATCAGGACTTGGAAGAGCCCGGTGCCCCTTGGACTATCAACCTAACAATCACTATCGCCAATGAAGGCCAAGAGCGTGTCCAATTGTCTGAATACTCACTTTACGCTGGTTCAGCGTCACCACTACACCCTAGCGAGTGGGAAAACCAAGGAGGTGCATTTTTCCTTGATAATGGATCACTGACCAACAAAGACAGTAGTTGGTTCAAAAAAGGTTTCTTCCGAGGCGCACGCCAACTCTTTAGCGAGACAGTTAATGACCTCGAATACGCAGGTGTATCTAACCAGTTCTTTACTACATTAATTCGCCCTGATCGGAAATACGTCTCAAACTTTTGGGCCAAATCAAGCAGTGTTCGCATCCCTGGTGATGATCCAGAAAGCCCAAAGTATGGTGTCCGCGCTGGTTTTTCATTGCCTGAGCGTAAGCTTGCCCCAGGTGAGCTTGAGAACTTTTCATGCAAGCTCTACATCGGACCGAAATACTACAGTATTTTGAAAAACATGGAGACCGACACAGCCGAAGTGATGAACTACGGCTGGTTCACTCCTGTTAGCGTAGTTTTAAATAACGTGCTCAACTGGCTACATGATATTGCCTTTTCTAAAACTGCAAGTAAGTGGGCTTGGGGGCTCTCAATTATCGCACTGACTATCCTTATTCGTATTACCATCTGGCCACTACACAATAAATCGACGCGCACCATGAAGCGCATGTCGAAGTTGCAGCCATTGATGAAAGACTTGAGGGAAAAGTATAAAGACGACCCTAACAAGCTCAATCAGGCAACCATGAAACTCTACAAAGAGTATCACGTAAACCCCATGGGTGGTTGCTTACCAATGTTTCTACAAATACCGATCTTCTTTGGCTATTACCGTATGCTTCAGTATGCAGTTGAATTGCGCGGTCAGAGCTTTTTGTGGGTTGATGACCTATCGATGCCGGACACAATCTATGAGCTCCCTTTTGGCCTGCCTTTCTTAGGTGATAAGGTTCCAGTGAACCTACTTCCCATTCTCATGGCTGTAACCATGGTCTTACAAATGAGGATGACTCCAAAGACTGGCGACAAAATGCAGCAACGCATCTTCATGCTGATGCCCCTGATGTTCTTCTTCTTCTGTTACAACTTTGCATCTGCTCTCGCCCTCTATTGGACGACACAGAATATATTCTCTATCGGTCAAACATGGCTTACCAATAGAATGCCTGAGCCTGAGTTGCAGAAACGCAACAAACCTGGCAAGCCTGGTAAAAAAACGTTCATGGAACGTATGGCAGAGCGCGCTGAGCAAATGCAGAAGCAGCAAGCCAACCAAGGCAATAGCAGCAAAGGAGCAATGCGCGACGCTACTCCAGCTGATAAAAAACCTGGCAAAAGGCGCAACCCAAAAACCGGGGGTTAACATTCACTTATAAGTGCGGTCATTTCTCATCGCTATCTTAAAGTAAGTAGTGTGGTTGCAGCTGAGACTTCAGTTTTCTATGCATTAAATTCAGCCGACTAGTATTAATCACTCACCCTACACTTGGCCTGTAGCTTGTGTTGAGCCTTATATTGCGCAGAGGCCATGACTAGCTTACCGCCCATACCACAGGGCACCCAATGACTTACAGTAGCGTAGGTAGCCTTCTAATGGCTAAAATCAACACGCGCTATCAAGCTTCAATTTCTGAGCTCGTGAGGTCGGCAAACACCATTGTTCCCGCATCTGTCTCAAGTGTGCTAATTACAGTAACATCCTGAGTCGTGTTGAGTTTGTTGCTGGCATTGTTGACCACAATCATGGATCCATCGGGCATGTAGCCAACTGCCTGGTTGTCGTCTTTACCTGTGCGCACCAATGGTAAACGTATACGTTCACCCACAGCGATTTTTGGTTTCAATGCGTGGTTAAGGTCGTTAATATTGAGGGCTTTGACCCCCTGTAAGCGAGCTGTCTTAGCTAATGATTCATCAGCTGTTAGTAATTTTGCCCCGAGCAGGCGACAGATAAACAGTAAACGAGCATCTGTGGATTCTACTTCGTCATCAGCCTCGGAATCTTGAATGCTGATTCTAAATTTTGAATTAGACTGTAAACGCTCTAATACCTGTAATCCTCTCTCTCCACGTGCTTGTTTACTTGAGCTCTTGGAATTTGCCATGATGTGGAGATCCTCAAATACAAAACGTGGTATTATTAAATTACCGTCTATAAAACCAGTATTGAGAATTTTATAGAGTCTACTGTCTGTAATAATATTAATATCGAGTAAAAGAGGTGGACCTGGTGCGGACTCTTGATGAAATCGAATATAGGGTATCAGTAGTGAAAAATCATCACGGCCACTACGTAACGCCAATACTGATCCTAAAAAACCTAAGCTTGCGTATAAAGAAGCATTGATGACTAGGGTAACTGCATCAAGTTGGTCCACTTTACCCAATAAAGTAGCTTCAATAAGTTTGACTAAGCCTCGAGATAATAACCATGCACAAAAAACACCAATCAAAAGGCCCACCGTAGCATTGGAAAAACCACGCAAGGTAAATTTCTTAGTTAAAGACTCCACCAAGATAAAAAACATGGCGAGAACAAGGCCTCCCAATACTCCAATCCATATTTTATCCGAACCAGCTATGTGGTTTGCCATTGCTGCTCCGGCTAACTCACAGATAAGCAAATAAAGCAGCCTTGCTATGTTTACTGATCGTATTCCCTTAAGCCGTTCCATGTAGGTGAGACTGCATGATACATTTAAACTCGGCAAGAATAAGTATTGATTACCCAGTGGGCAAAACGAATTACAAAACTTTCCTGTTGTTAAATATCAATGTTTGATTTCTTATCATCCTTCAACCAAACAATCAGCTTGAGCAACATGAAATTACCAGAATTTACAACAGATGAAGAAGTAATGTTTTTTGATACTGATTGTGCAGGAGTAATGCACAACATCGCATACTTGCGGATGATAGAAACTTGCCGCACACACCTTGGAACCAATATGGGTATGGATTTCAAAGTTATGGGAGCTACACAGCTGTATCCTGCAGTCTTAAGAACCGAAATTGATTATCGGCTTCCTGCCAAGCTTGGAGACAAAATACAAATTATTGGAAAACTCAGTAAAATTGAACGTGTCAGATTCTGGTGCGATTTCACTATTACTCGCCCATCAGACAACAAGATACTTGTTACATGTCGCCAATCACTTGCCCTAGTGCAGATGAATGGCGATAAACCAGCTAAGCCGACTCGTTTACCCCAAGAATGGAAAGATAATTGGGCAACTTAAATTAATAATTACACTAACTTACATCGATGAGAGTAAAACAATGGTTAGTTCTCATCAGATGTTTTTTGTATGTCCGTCAGTGCTGCTATGAAGTCTCCTAGAATTTCTGCAGGTACCATTATAGTGTCCCGATTTCCAGATACATCCTCTGTGATTTTTACTACCTTACCACGCGCATTTTGTTTTAAATCTAGATAGAATGTCTTACGTTCAGCTAGTATCTTCTCCGTGTGTAACAAATCGTCGTTATTCATATGTATCCAATAAATTTAATTCTTTTGTATTTCTCCACACCTTGGACGAATCGTCAAGCTGCTAGTTTAACAAGTAATAAAAGATCATAGAGCAAATGTTATTCACTATGTATATGATGATTCTATTTTAAACCCTTATATATTCTTCTTCTTCTATATGTCAGTAACATTGAAAAAAGGGTGTTTCACATTATAAAGTCGGGTGTTCCACGGAAATAATAACATGAGTATACTCATGTAAACCACCTTAAGTAAGTTCACATCACATCGCCACTACCACATATAATCACAAGCATTGACACCTTATTCACAAATCAAACCTTGTTGTTCACAGCTTGTAAAACCACCTCAACTCAGCACATTATCCAGCGATGGCAAAACCAGAAAAAGATGAATCCTGGATGCAGCTTGCCATAGAGCATGCTTATAAGGGATTAGCGACTTGTTCACCCAACCCACCCGTTGGCGCAGTAGTCGTCAAGCAAGACCAGATTTTGGGTGTTGGCTGGCATCAGCAAGCTGGTCAGCCACATGCAGAGCGAGTAGCAATAGCAGATGCTTTGATGCACTATACAGCCGCTGATCTTCAAGGTGCAACTATCTATGTCACATTAGAGCCATGTTCTACTCATGGTCGCACGCCACCATGCACACAAGGAATTATAGACGCTGGTATCACAAGAGTTGTCTACGGATCCATAGACCCTAACCCACTGCACGTAGGAGCTGCAGATAAAATCCTGCATGCAGCGAACATCCAAGTGAGCAAAGAAATCTGCAAACTTGATTGCGATCGCCTCATTAGAGCTTTCAGCAAAGTGCAACAAACATCAATGCCTTGGGTTATCCTCAAGTCAGCAATTAGCTTAGATGGGAGCACCACACGGCCCCCAGGCGAAGGACAATGGCTTAGTTCTCCAGAGTCTAGAGAAATCGTGCACCAACTACGCAATCAAGTAGATGCCATTATAACAGGTGGTAACACAGCACGAATAGACAACCCCTCTCTCACACCTAGATCTAAAAAGGTAATAAGTAAAATCCAACCTTGGCGCATGGTTATTACTCAGGGAAAAAAAGTAGATCTACCCACAGACTTAAAACTTTTCAATGACAGCCACGCTAATCGCACCTTAGTACAAGAAAACGGAGACATCACCAGTGCTTTAAAAAACCTCGCTAATCGTGGTTGTAATAGTGTGCTAGTGGAGGCTGGAGGCGGCTTAATGGCAGCGTTTCTTGAGCAGCAACTAGCTGATGAACTTGTTATTTTTTATGCTCCCCTGGTCACCGGAGGTGCAGACATTGGATTTGGTAGCAGCACACCAAAAACCCAACTCATCGAGCAACAATATACCAAGATAGGTAATGACGTGATGCTCCGGGCTATTGTAAAAAGGCACAAAAAAACCAGCGACCCTCGCACCGTCAGTCCGTAGACAAACAATGTTGAGAATGCTGGTTTGCTTTAAAACAGTAAATTGTTGTTACTACTCGCGGGGACGCGCCTCATTCACTTTGAGGTTACGACCGTCGTGGTCGTTACCATCAAGTTCGCGAATAGCACGCTCACCATCGTCAGCACTTTCCATTTCTACAAAACCGAATCCCTTTGAGCGACCAGTGTCACGGTCAGAGATAACGTTGGCTTTGCTGACAGCTCCAAATTGACCGAAGAGGTCACGGAGATCAGATTCAGATACGGAGTAAGGTAGGTTACCTACATAGATGTTCATTTTAATATAAAGTTGCGCATTGTTTTTATTTTAACCGACCAACGGAGCGCACTCACCAATCGAGAAGTTTCTGACATTATTGTGCAGAAGCCTAAGCAACCACCGTTGAATAACGTCTAAGTTACTCAGCAGCGCTGATTAGGGACGGCACAATACAGAAAAACGTAAATTTGTCAACAACCCAACCACAGGTTCAAATGGGCGTGTAAAAATTGAAATTAAGAACAATTACAAAACTCATGCACTACGCGTGATATTCCTGAAGAGTCGTCACCTTGAATTCATTTTCTTGGAGTGAGCGAATCGCAAGAATTGATGCCTCGGCAGCGCTCAAGTTAGTGCAATGAGAAATAGTATTGGCCACAGCACCTGATCGAATGGTCACCTCGTCTTCCCTGGCCTCGTGGCCACTTGGGGTATTGATGATAAATTGGATTTCACCATTTTTCATCATATCCATTACATTCGGTCGTTTTTTCTCAGCGAGTTTATAAAGCCTCTCGACCTCAATACCCTCAGCTTTGAATCGCTTATAAGTGCCGCCTGTTGCAAAAATTACAAAACCAAGCTCAGCTAGCTCACGAGCTACCGGCACAGCGCGGTCTTTGTCGCGATCGTTGACTGAGAAAAACACATTGCCACCTGTTGGAAGTGGGTTGAAAGCGCTGATCTGTGCCTTGGCATAAGCCATGCCCATATCTTGATCGATGCCCATTACCTCACCAGTCGACTTCATTTCTGGTCCAAGAACGATATCGATTCCTGGGAATCGTGGCCATGGGAACACAGCTTCCTTGACGCAGCAGTGATTTGGTAAGACCTCCTCTGTGAAACCAAGTTCCTTCAGCGTCTTACCTACCATGATCTTAGCGGCAAGCTTTGCTAGTGGAACACCAATTGATTTGGAAACAAAAGGAACCGTGCGTGACGCACGAGGGTTAACCTCGATGACATAGAGTTCCTCGTCTTTCACTGCGAACTGGATATTCATCAACCCACGAACACCGAGCTCTGAAGCAAGGTTTTTCGCAGCTACGATAATCTGTTCTTTAATTGATTCAGATAGAGAAAATGCCGGGATCACACAAGCCGAGTCACCTGAGTGAATACCTGCCTGCTCAATATGCTGCATAATGGCACCCACCACAGAAGTTTCTCCATCAGAGATACAATCAACATCCACCTCAGTAGCTGCCTCTAAGAAGCGGTCCACCAATACTGGTCGATCTGGAGACACATCGACTGCTTCGTTCATGTATCGAGTGAGATCGTCATTGTTGTAGACAATCATCATAGCCCGACCACCCAGAACGAATGATGGTCTTACCAGCACTGGGTATCCGATCCTTTCTGCTACCACCACAGCTTCTTCGGCACTTACTGCCGTTCCTGCTTCAGCTTGCTTCAGCCCGATCTTGTCGAGCAAGGCAGAGAAATACTTTCTATCCTCCGCAAGCTCAATTGACTTAGGAGAAGTGCCGACGATAGGCACTCCATGACGCTCAAGATCTGCGGCTAGGTTAAGGGGTGTCTGGCCCCCGAACTGCACGATCACACCGTCTGGTTTTTCTTGATCACAAATATGTAATACGTCTTCCAGAGTGAGAGGCTCAAAGTAAAGCTTATCACTGGTATCGTAGTCGGTTGATACAGTCTCTGGATTAGAGTTCACCATCACCGTCTCGTAATCGAGTTCCTTCAGAGCAAATGCTGCGTGCACACAACAGTAATCAAACTCAATTCCCTGCCCGATCCTGTTAGGACCACCACCAAGAATCACAATTTTCTTCTGATCGGTTTCTTTGGCTTCATTTTCATCACCATACGTAGAATAGTAATAAGGAGTATGAGCTTCAAATTCAGCGGCGCAGGTATCGACTAAGCGATACGTTGGAATCACCCCAGCTTGCAACCTCTCGGCACGAACATCATCTTGAGACACACCCTTAGCGTGCGCGATTTGATGATCGGAGAAGCCAAGGCGTTTCGCCTTCCGTAAATCCATATTGGCTAGGTCACGTCCCTCATCGACAATGATCTTAAGATGCTCAAGGAACCACGGATCGATGGATGTTGCTTCAAATACCTCATCAACTGACCAGTCTTGTTCGAATGCGGTTTGGAGCCAGAAAATACGTTCAGCATTTGGCACGTGAAGCATACGTTCCACTTCTTCGTATGTTGGACGCTCCTTACCCTTGCCGTCAAAGCCGAAACCAAAGCGTCCAGTCTCAAGAGAGCGGAGTGCCTTTTGCATTGATTCCTTGAATGTTCTACCAATGGCCATTGCCTCACCTACAGCCTTCATCTGAGTTGTTAGAACAGAATCTGCGGTTGGGAATTTTTCAAAAGTAAAGCGTGGTAGCTTGGTCACTACATAATCAATCGTCGGCTCGAATGACGCAGGAGTCTCACGAGTGATATCATTGGGGAGCTCATCAAGAGTGTATCCTACAGCAAGCTTGGCTGCAATTTTAGCAATCGGATAACCTGTTGCTTTCGAAGCCAGGGCTGATGAGCGTGATACCCGTGGATTCATCTCAATAACAATACAGCGACCAGTTTGAGGATCTACTGAAAATTGAATATTGGATCCCCCCGTCTCGACACCAATTTCTCTAATGCAGGCGAACGAAGCGTCACGCATGATTTGGTATTCACGATCAGTGAGAGTCTGCGCAGGGGCTACCGTAATAGAGTCACCGGTATGTACCCCCATTGGGTCCAGGTTTTCAATAGAGCAAATCACAACACAGTTGTCTGCGCAGTCACGCATCACCTCCATCTCATATTCTTTCCAGCCTAACAAACTCTCTTCAATAAGAACCTCATCAACGGGTGACAAATCAATACCACGATTGACGATAGTCTCAAACTCCTCCTTGTTGTAAGCAATACCGCCACCTGCACCACCAAGTGTGAACGCTGGGCGTATAATCATTGGGAAAGCTCCAATCTCACCACTGATCACTTTTGCTTCTTCCATCGTATGGGCGACGCCACTTTGCGGTAGATCGAGCCCAATCTTAAGCATCGCTTCTTTGAATCGTAAGCGATCCTCGCCCTTATCGATAGCATCCGCATTGGCGCCAATCATCTTCACCTTATGTTTATCCAGCACGCCGGATTTAAAGAGGTCCATGGACGTGTTGAGCGCTGTCTGTCCTCCAAGTGTTGGTAGTAAAGCGTCAGGCCTCTCACGAATGATGATCTTCTCAACGACCTCGGGTGTGATGGGCTCAATGAAGGTCTTGGGGGCAAACTCTGGATCCGTCATGATCGTAGCCGGATTTGAGTTGACCAGAATGACCTCATATCCCTCCTCGCGCAAAGCCTTACAAGCTTGCACTCCAGAGTAATCGAACTCACATCCTTGACCGATCACGATCGGGCCTGAGCCGATCACCAGAATTTTTTTGATACTTTCGTCTTTGGGCATCGGGTGTTGCTAAATTTGTAGGATTTATGCTGAGTTTGATGCACTTGTAAAGCTTTGCAGACAAGACAAGTGAACTTTTTGAGACATCAGCCACAAGTAGAGGCTATGATTGCCCACACCGAGTGCATAAACCGGTGACTAGCCAGACAAACTCCCCATCACCAGAAACGATACAGCTTACTTAAGTAAACCACCCAAAAAAACTACAACTCCCTGTATGTGAGTAACTTACCACTTATGCTGGCAGGCACGACGGCTTTCACGATCACATCATTGCCATCATACTCGGTATCAAGCACCTTGGCATCCCTGTGTAGCAAGCCAGATAAGTCGCCGCGGCTTTGTGGAATTCGGTAAGTTTCAATCGACACACGATCCGCAAGCATCTCACTGCATTTAGCTAATAAATCCTGACAACCTTCACCAGTCACTGCACTTACTGAGATCGTATTGGGGAATGAGACCTCTAGACCAGCTAGCTTCACCGGGTCATTAAGTATATCGATCTTATTGAGTACTGTGATCACTGGTTTATCCCCTGCCCCCAACTCAGCGAGAACCTCCATCGTTGTCTTATAGAATTTTTCCACCTCTGGGGAAGATGCATCCAATACGTGAATAATAAAGTCTGCCAATACAGCTTCCTCCAGAGTTGCCTTGAATGCCTCCACCAGGCGGTGCGGTAAATTTCGGACAAAGCCAACCGTGTCCGTTAATAATAGCGGCTGACCATCCGGAAGCTCAATCGCTCTGGTGGTAGTATCTAGCGTCGCAAAGAGCATATCCTTTGCCATCACCTCCGATCCAGACAAGCAGTTTAGCAGCGTAGATTTGCCTGCATTAGTGTATCCAGCGATCGCGGCACATGGAGTCCCTTGCTTTTCTCGCTCCTTACGGCGTGTGCCGCGTTGTTTGCGGACCTCAGCAAGCTCACGTTTGCATTGATCGATACGAGTACGGGCCAAGCGTCGGTCCACCTCGATTTGCTGTTCCCCCATGCCACGGGCAGCGCCACCGCCACCTTTACCGCCACCAGCTCCGCCACCCTCACGGTCTAAGTGACCCCACATACGTGTCAGCCTTGGTAGAGAATATTGCATACGTGCGAGATCTACCTGCAGCCTTGCTTCACGCGTCTGGGCTCGTTGCGAGAAGATGTCTAAAATCACCTCCTCACGATCGATTACGCAGGCATCTGCAAGCTCCTCCCAGTTTCGTTGCTGTGATGGGAGGAACATATTATCAAAAACGATACAGTCACATTCGTGCGCTTTTGCCAAATCCACCATCTCCTGTGCCTTGCCTGTTCCACATAGAAACTTCTTATGCAGCGAGCGAGTATGGACCAAGCATGACTCGACCACACCAATTCCCAGCGTATTAACCAACTCCCCGAGCTCCTCGAGAAGCGATATCGCCTCCTCCTCCTCCCGTTTATCCGAGTAGATTCGGATCAACAGCGCCCGTTCCACCATCTCTGGCTTATCCCTGACCTCAAACATATGAGCTAATCAATGCCCCAAGTAACAGCTCGTTGCAAGCAACAACATAGTGGAACCAAGCTACCTGCTTACATGGCCATAGCCCAAGCATGAAAGTCCCTTATCCTGGGGAGCTAATCAGTCTTCTTATTTCTTATCGGCACAATCAAAGCTGGTAGCTCAGCCTTGCGGACGCAGCCCTCAGCCACACTACCTAGCAGTAGACTGTTTAAAAAACCATGCCCATGAGAGCCCAATACCAGCATATCCCCGCCCACTTGCTTTGCGTAATCAAGGAGAGCATGGAGTGGCTGACCTCGTATCACCTTTGTTTGAATACCCATTAACCCAGCTTGCTCAGCCATCTTGCTGAGTTTAATCGCTGCACGTGATGTTGATTCTACCTGTATTTCATGCATCGCAGGAAAATCATCGGGTGAGAAGCCGTAGGCTGCATAGGTCGGCTCAGCCTCTACCACATGGACCAAGTGAAGTTGGCCACCCATGGCTCGTGTGATGTTTACGGCAGTATCGAGAACTGGCTCACTCACATCGGAAAAATCAACAGCAGCAATAATCTCTTTCATCATCTATACCCTTATCACAATCATGCATCACAATCAAGATCTATAGATAAGACATAAGGAGCATATGACATAAGGAGCATATGGCATAATGTGTATACAGTCTATTGAGCGCATTAGAACCCACAGCACCAAACTAGTCCTAAGTTGATATAGCCATGTAATCTGGCTAATAAGTTCCACGTGGAACAATTTCATCCTAAGTTCTCACTCCACCCCTTCATTATTGTTCTGTAGACTCCGTATATTTACCCTCATGAGCTCAGGAATTAAGCCTCATGTGAGGCCTCCAATAGAGACCCAAAGCAGCTACTCATGAATCAGTCGTTTGTGCCATCATGTGTATTTCGAGTTTGTATCTCTAGTGTTTCTGGTTAATGAGTCCCCCGTGTTCACCTATCCAAAGACTTACGACGTACTTGTCATCGGTGCAGGCCATGCTGGTGTCGAGGCTGCCTTAGCTGCAGCCCGGCTGGGATGCTCTGTCGCTGTACTGACACAGAACTTGGATACCATCGGTGCGATGTCCTGTAATCCAGCCATTGGAGGTCTTGCCAAAGGGCACATGGTTCGCGAAATAGACGCACTTGGCGGCATCATGGGACTCAATACTGATGCAACGGGCATCCAGTTTCGCATGCTCAATGCTAGCAAAGGCCCCTCAGTCAGAGCACCTCGAGCACAGTGTGATAAGAAAGCCTACCAATTCCGGATCAAGCACATCCTCGAATCAACTGCTGGAATAGACATCCACCAAGCAAATGTCACCGAACTCATCACCGAAAATGATGCAATCACCGGCGTGACCACCTCCTTACAGATGGAGATCAAAGCTCACTCTGTGGTTCTCTCTGCAGGTACGTTCATGCGAGGCCTCATGCATGTCGGCATGAAAAACGAAAAAGGTGGTCGCATGGGTGATGCTACATCCACAGTTTCAGATTGTCTCCATCATCTCGGCTTTCAAGTAGAGCGCTTCAAAACGGGCACACCGTGCCGAATCAATGGCCGGTCTATTGATTTCAGCAAGACTGAGGCACAGCATGGTGATACCCCCCCACCCTTCTTTTCCTATCTTGCAGACACACTGACCCGCGGTCCTGATGATGTTCATAGCCTTAATGGCCATCTCCATGGTGATTCGTCCACAGATTGTGGGGAAAAGTTCCACGTGGAACAAGTTCCCTGCCATATCACATGGACAAGTACGAAGACCCACGACATTATCCGCAATAACCTCGATAAATCCCCCATGTACGCGGGCAAAATTGAAGGCCCCGGTCCACGTTACTGCCCTTCTATAGAGGACAAAGTCGTTAAATTTGCTGAGAAAGAGCGACACCAAGTCTTCCTCGAGCCCGAAGGGCGCCACACACGTGAGTATTATATCAATGGCGTCTCTACCTCTTTGCCCTACGAAGTGCAGCTCGACTTCATTCATTCCATCGCAGGATTAGAAAACGCACAAATTATTCGTCCAGGTTATGCGGTCGAATACGACTACTGCCCCACTACCCAGCTCTCCCCCACCCTAGAGACCAAGATGATTTCCGGTCTATACTTTGCTGGTCAAATCAACGGCACATCAGGCTACGAAGAGGCGGCAGCCCAGGGCCTCATGGCAGGTGCTAATGCAGCACTCAAAGTCATCGGCAAAGGCGAATTTATTCTTCAGCGTGACCAGGCATACATAGGTGTCATGATCGATGACCTCGTTACCAAAGGCACCACTGAGCCTTATCGTATGTTCACCTCACGCGCTGAATACCGGCTACTACTACGCCAGGATAACGCCGATCTTAGACTCTCCCCTCTCGCCATTGCAAATGGTCTTGTTACTGGTGATCGTGCCGCACGCACCACGCAGAAAATCACTGACCTAGAGGCCGCTAAAGCGCACCTCCCCACCCTCTCTCACGAAGGCGTCAAGCTCGATCACTGGTTCCGCAGATCCGAAAACGACCATAGCTCCCTACCCGAAGACATCCTTTCACAGGCGCCAGCACATCTTTGGCCGCTCATTGAGACTGACTTCAAATACGCCGGTCACCTGACACGTCAGCATGCACAAATCGAGCGTCTCCAACGCATGGAGAACAAAAAGATTCCACAGAGCTTTGACTATAGCCAAGTGTCTGGACTCAAAGCTGAGGCGCGCCACCACCTCACCACCATACGTCCCACCACCATCGGCCAAGCCTCACGTATTTCAGGAATCACTCCCGCTGATCTTGCTATCGTTGCTATTGCCCTGAGGAAATAACCACCAAACTGGGTCATCTCAGTAGGCACCTGATTCAAAGTTTTGGTAAAAACAGGCATCGGGACCAAAAATGCCATATCTGGTATGATTTGCTAAATTTACCACCATATATGGTTAAAATGCGCCCAAAATCATCTTTTTGATCATTGTGTGTAAAATACTCATTTTGAGTGGTTTAAGGTGTTTTTGAGGTAAACTTAAGCGCCCGAGAACAGCATGTAGCAGACTACACTGGGTAATCACACATGCTACACGCTACACAAGGCTCAAAAAAAGCACCCGAAGAGCCATTACACATTCTCTCAAAAAACAAAAAATAGCGCATGCTTACCCACTCGTGGTCATAGTCTCTTATTTTCGCCTATTCCTACGTATCTAAATCACTGTTGGGTAGAAAATTGCCAAAACAAGCAATTGATGTGTTATTTTCATTATATTAGAATTATAAACACATGTTAAAAATAAATAGAGTATAGGGAAGGGGAGATGAAGCTTAACGGTTATTACTCCATATATCATCAAGCAGAGAATAGACCTTCGTATTAAATGCAAATGTTAGCAGTTCTTGCTTTTACTCTGCACATGAAAACCCTAACATATGGATTGGTTTTTACTATTGAATGGTAAATTGACCAAGAGCGGACGCGTTATCAGAATAAATTACTTAGACAGGAGCTTTCTGGTGAAAGCGACATGCCCTCTGAAGGCATCGAGCAGGTGAGGGGAGCGATCGAGTCAACAAAGCCGACCCGAATCAATATATCATCCAAATGATTTAGACGCATTCATTCGACCTGCTCCATACCTATAACCTATCTAACGGACTTCTCACAGAGTGTCCAGGGCGATCCAATACATGCGAAAAACCCCGAAGGCTTGTAGGGGTTTTGGACAGGAGCTTTCTAGTGAAAGCGAGGTGCCTTCAGAATTTATGATGAAGGTGAGGGGAGAGTGGGGACGACCCGAATCAATACATCATCCAAATGATTTAGACGCATTCATTCGATCTGCCCCGTACCTATAAAGTATCTAACGGACTTCTCACAGAGTCACCAGGGCG
>ENA-UZWU01002430-UZWU01002430.1-metagenome-genome-assembly--contig:-Day-4--1m-contig-2430_pt1 | contig 23554 bp, 13 predicted proteins | sample MGYA00260345_ERZ794905 | MGnify/ENA metagenome assembly ERZ794905
GGTTGGACCGAAGGTGTGCAGCTCATGGTTGCAGGCGAGAAGCGTCGCTTTTGGATTCCCGAAGATCTTGCCTACGGCTCAGCCGTTCCTGGCAGCGGTCAGCCTGGCGGGATGCTTGTTTTCGATATCGAATTGCTCGAAATCGTCCGCTAGCAAACGGGGTTCATAGGCTCAGCTATGATTGCCACAGATAAAGTGGTGTTGCGTTGTATAGGCGTTGTATAGGTGTTGTATAGGTGATGCTTGGATCACTCTACAGCTCCCTTTTTTCTACTTTTTTTCCGATTAGTTGTTCGCGGTTTGAGCGGATTTTCTAGTTTGTGAATATCGGCTTCGAACCTTGCCTTCTTGTCCCATTCATTGGCTGCCAGGATAGTGTAAGCGGGATCGTTGTCTTTGATGGGAAGTGTTTCGACTACTGCCGAGAGCCGTTTAAGGACTTCCTTGTATTCCGGATTGCCGATGAGGTTGTTTTTCTCCTCCGAGTCCTTGCTCAAGTCGATCAGCTTTTGCGGTTTGCGCTGGGTGCTGACAAAGAGCTTGAAGCGTCCGTCACGAAGCACACGATCGCGAAAATAGTAGACATTCTGCACGCCTTTGTCGGTCATGCGTGCGGCCTTTGAGCCCATGGCAAGGATCCACTTGCGATTCGATTCTTTTGCTTTGCCCAGAAACACGTCCTTCAAAGAAACACCATCATAAGTAAAACCTGCTTGAGGTTTGGCGCCAGAGAGATCGGCAAAGGTCGGTAGCATGTCGGTAAAATCGACCAGCGCGTTACTTGTTTGCGCCTGAGGAACCAAACCAGGGCAGTTGACAATGAAGGGGGCATTCACGCCATTCTCGGTTGTCTTGGCTTTGCCGCCGTCTACCATGCGGCCATTCATCTTGTTTTGCACTTTGCCTGCGGTGCCATTGTCCGTAGTCCAGATGATGATGGTGTTTTTGCGAATACCTTCTGAGTCGAGGTGAGCGACCAGTTTGCCGAGCAGGTGATCGGTGTAGCGAACCATGGCCTTGTGTTTCTCCAAGTTGCTCTTCGCATTCATGTCGAGCGGAGTATGAACAAAGGGCGTGTGGGGGAGCGCCATCGGGTAGTAGATGAAAAAAGGCTTCTCCTTATTCGCCGAGATAAAGTCCAAGACGAACTGGTGGTAGATGTCTGGGCCGAACTTGCCTTGATAGACTTTGGAGCCCTCTTTGGTATGAATGTGGGGATCCCAGTAGCGGCGGGTTGACATCGCTTCGTGCGCATCATTACTCGAGCCCTCACACCCGGTCCACATGCAGTAGTTATCAAAGCCATGCTTGATCATCACATCCGGCTGGATGCGGAAATCATTGAGCTGCCACTTGCCGGCCGCGGCCGTGACATACCCGGCTGATTGCATCATACGGGCAATGCTCGGGTTTTTATTGGAGTCAAAATAACCGCCGCCCCATCTCGGGCTATCCCAGTGATTAACCCAGCCGTTGCGGAAGGGGTACTGCCCGGTCAGGAAGCAAGCACGGGATGGCGTGCATTGTGGCATGGAGTAGGCGTTGTTATACTTGGTGCCTGTTGCTGCGAGTTGATCGATGTGGGGTGTCTGGATGTTTTCGCCGCCGTAGCAGTTGATCCATTCTTTGCCGAGGTCATCCAGCAGGATGAAGATGATGTTAGGCTTCTCTGCTACCAGGCGCGCATGCGTTGCATGGGAGCTTACGAAGGTGGTTAGAGCTGCCACGGAGAGGCAAAGTATTTTATTTATCGATGCAGTCATTTCTATGGAGTTTACGCGCAAATTCTTAATTTCTTGCTGCGAGCTGGGTGGCAGAAACTTTTCGGTTCTTCACGATTCCCCACAATACCGGGGTTTTTGCAAAGCGATCCCAAGCGATGCCCTGGCCGTAGAAGCCCGTGTTTTTCTCCGTCTTGCGATAGTTGAGCTTCCCCTCGGCATCCACATGGAGCACGTGGGCTTGCGTGTGATCGTGCCCAGTGGTGTAGAGCAAGGCGTCCGGCCCCCAGGATCCTCCGGAGCAGCTCGCTGATCCCCACTTGCTCACCACCTCGGCGGGAAAGTTGTAACTTGCTTGCTCAATGAACTTGCCATCTTGATAGCTGTATTGGATCAGCTTGGTCTTGCTGTTGTTCTTTTTGCCATACACTGCGTAACACATCCACCACGTGCCATCATCCCGCCGGTCAATCCATGTCAGTGAGCCGTGCTTGGAGGGCATGGGAATCGTCTCCACATGCTTCAGGGTTTCTCCCTTAATATCGAAAATTTCAACACTGCAGTCATTTATAGCCACGGGGAAACGTGAATGAGCGCAGTAGAGTTTGCCCACGATGACTGCGCCACTATTTAGGTGCTTGAAATGCTTCTCGGCTGCTATCTTTTTGTCCGCCTGCCACGCTGCCACTACCTCCCCACTCTGCTTGTCGCACTTCTCAATGCTGGTGTTGCTGATGGCGTAAATGTAGCCTTCGTCAACCGCGACTCCTTGGTTGGCTTTGATGGCTAACTCGGTGATCACGGTATTTTGTGCGGTTAGCTTGCTGGCGAGCAAAACCCCCAAGCATACGCTAGCCAGAACCTGGCGTGCAGACGAAGCTCGGGGGTAATTGTTTGAATACATCATCTAGATATGATCATCGACAAAGATGAACATTACGTTTGGTCATTTTTTATCTCCCTGCAAAGTGTGCCAGGTGAGTAAGCAAAACAAGGTGCAGAAGGCGGTTTTCATGGTTTGTCAGTTGGGTTTATTTTCACCGAGGAAATGACCGCATTGGTTGTTTTATTTTTCATCTGCGCAAAACCAGATCCTGTAGACGAGAAATGAGCTGATGATCGTAATGATCGAGCAGATGCTTGCTGCGATGGATTGACCATAGAGGACGTAGCCGGTTCCGAACAGGAAGGAGTAAACGGCAGCGCACGCTAGGATCATACAGATGAGCCCGCGCTGGATGTTGGATTCGCTGTGAAGGAAGTCGATTGGCTCGCCTTCAGCTTGTGCTTCGCGATAAATCTTCTGCCATCCAGGTCCGCCTGGGTTGGTTTGTTTGACAAATCCGCGCAGTGTTGCCTTGTCGGTGGGGCGAGTCATCAGAGTGACGACGATCCATCCGATGGTGGTGATGGCAACACTCGCGACCAGTGGCATGGACCCACTGAGGCCAAAGTTATCAAACCTCCAGAATAGAAAGGCATTCAGGGTGGCGAAAAGCATGCCAGCGATTTCGCTGTATGCATTCACACGCCACCAAAACCAGCGCAGGATATAAATGGAGCCGGTGCCGGCACCTATGGCTAAGAGTAGTTGAAAGTTCTTTTGAGCAGACTCCATATTAAGGGCGATGACCCCAGCAATAATCATCAGAACGACGGTGGATATCCTGCCGATCCATACCAGTTCTTTTTGGGAGGCATTCGGCTTAAGGAAGCGCAGGTAGACGTCGTTTACTATATACGAAGATCCCCAGTTGAGGTGAGTGGAGATGGTGGACATGTAAGCGGCAACTAGCGAGGTGAGCACGAGACCCATCCAGCCAGTGGGGAGAAAGGTGAGCATCGCTGAGTAGGCTGAGTCGTTGGCGACGTTTTCGGCCTCTGGGAAAGCTGCCTTGATGGATTCGATGTCGGGAAAGACGATGAGCGAACAGAGGGCGACAATGATCCACGGCCAGGGGCGCACTGCATAATGACAGGCATTGAAAAAGAGCGTAGCACCAACGGCATGCTTTTCATTCTTTGCCGCAAGCATGCGCTGGGCGAGGTAGCCTCCGCCCCCTGGCTCTGCTCCAGGATACCAACTCGACCACCAGCCAATGAGCAAGGGTATCATCAAAAACGTGACAAAGCCATCCGTTCCGGGTTGAGGGAAGAAGTTCAGTTTACTCTCCATTTCGCTGTTTGCGGAGAACTTTTCGAGCATGCCCGAAAGCCCCCCGACTGCTTCGTGACCGAGTGCGTAATAGGCCGCGGCAACGGCACCTACCATGGCGATGATGAAGAGCAGGAAGTCAGTGAGCAGAACGCCTTTGAAGCCACCCAGCGAACTGAAAATCACCGTGACCCCAGCTGCGTAGACAATGCACTCCCAGGGTTCAAGGCCGAGCATGATGCCGCCGATTTTAATGGCGGCCAGAGAGACGCTGGCCATGATCATCACGTTGAGAAAGACGCCCAGATAGATCGAGCGAAACCAACGCAGAAATGCTGCTTCTTTACCAGAGTAGCGCATCTCATAAAACTCAACGTCGGTGGTGAGGTTTGAGCGGCGCCAGATTTTCGAAAAGACAAAAACCGTCAACATGCCGGTAAGCAGAAAAACCCACCAGCACCAGTTTCCAGATACGCCGCTCTCTCGCACCAAGTTGGTCACCAGGTTGGGCGTGTCCGTAGAGAAGGTGGTGGCCACCATGGAGAAGCCAAGCAACCACCATGGCATGGTGCGTCCGCCGAGGAAGAAGTCAGCCTCACTTTTACCTGCCTGTTTTGAGGTGTAAACACCGATGCCCAGAGCAATGATGAAGAAGCCGATGATAAAGGACCAGTCCAGTGAGGTCAAAGTGATGGATGCTAGTGTTGGGCTCATGATGTTTTGTTTTTCTGTTGTGATTTTGATCTAAGGCAGCGGTTTGAACCTTAAATCCGCAGTTGCGAATTTAAGAGTTTGAAGTATTCAGTATTCAATATTTAGTTTGAAGTTGGGAACTGCCGCTCCAATAAAATGGCTCATGTTGCTGTGATCTGGTGGAATTACACAAACCCAGCGTCGCTCACCCAGTGGGTGAATGAGGAATTCAGTAGGCGTCTGATGATGAGAAATTTAAGTTGTATTTTGTGAATCCAACTGCGGAATGTAGGTTGAAATGTCTCATGATGTTGGTGGTGGCTCTTGCAACGGGGAAAATAGTATTAATCCAATTCGCCCGAGAGCCAATCGCATGCATTCGTCCACAGTCTTGCGTAATGCTCCCAGAAGACGAAGTTGCAGCCCCAGTGGGGCGCAGGGTCTGAGGTGTAGGCCATGACGCGGCCTTTGCCGAACTGGCCGACACAAAGTGCCGGGTCACCTTCTCCTGACCATTCGGCGAGCACCTCGCAGCCTTCGCGCGGTTTCACTCGATTGAATCCGAGGATCGGGGGCATTGTGGTCAGATCAATTCCCTGAAGCAGGGGATGATCGGCTGCAGTCGCTTCTGCCGTGAATCCTTCCGTGCTTTCACGCAGGTCCTCCAGCTCCATGCATTCGCAGGGTAATACTTCGCGCAGCAAGGTGCGGCCCCAGCCGCCTTTGCCCATTTCGCCGTTGAAGCTCAGCCAGCCACCGAGGAACATCATGTGTGTCCCGTTCCTAACGGCCTCTGTGGTCAGGCGCACCCGGTCGGGGAAGGTCAGGACTTTGGTGCCGAAGAGGTGACGATTGAAGAACTGGGGATGAAGCTGGAAGTTCTTCGCCTCGACGTCGGAGAAGACAATGATGTCGTATTCCTCTAACACTTTTTCATACTCGCCTGGAGGCATATTATAGAACTCCCAGGTGGGCACGCTGGTGATCTCGTGCCGTCCGCTAGACTCCACCGCTTCGACGAGCCACTTGCCGTAGTTGATCACATCCAGCCCCTTGGGCGCATGGTTGAAAGAGGTCTCGGCGTAGACTGGTCCGACTTGGACCGCCCAATCTCCGATGTAGTATACTTTTGCCATGATGATTTTCTATGGGTTCGTTTTTAGTAATCGTCCACCAATTCTGTTGTTCATTTAACCGTTTTGAAAATGTATGTCTCTCCCACGGTGGGTGCGAAATTGATTTGGTCCTTTCCGTCAGGGGAGACCTCTATCTTGTTTCCCTTGCTGTCGGTGACGGTCGCGGTTCCGATTCCCGGATAGGCCACTCTGCATTCGCCGCCGCTTCGGGACAGGATGGAAAGTTCTGTTGCTTTTCCATCCTTCCATCTTGCAGAGATCACAAAGTTCCCTCGCGCAACCAGTCCGTCAAAGTGTCCGGTCTTCCATGCCTTTGGCAGGGCCGGCAGAATGTTGATCGTGCCCTCGTGGCTTTGCAGCAGCATCTCGGCGACACCAGCCATCGTTCCCAGGCTACCGTCGATCTGGAAGGGTGGGTGCAGCGCCCAGAGGTTGTGCACGGTGCGTTCCCGGATAAAGGCCTGATAAGCCTCATGGGCTTCATCGCCCTCGCCAAGGCGGGCGCGGCAGTTCATACGGTGCGCCAGTGCCCATCCGGTGGTTTTGTTGCCACGCAGGTCGAGCGTTTTGCTCGCCGCTTGCATCCAGTCAGGCTGGTCGGACTTGATCAAGGTTCCCGGGAAGAGGGGACAAAGATGGGAAATGTGGCGGTGTCTTGCTTGACCGATGTCACTGTAGTTTTTTTCCTCACGGTATTCCTTGATCTGCCCGCTGGCACCGATGAGGACCGGGTCGAGCTTGGTGATCTGCTCACGGATGCTATCGAGGAAGGGATCTTTGCTACCCAGCTTGTCAGCCATTGCCAAGGTATCGGAATAGCTTTCCCAGACAAAGCCTTGGTCGAAGGTGCAGCCTGCCGTGATGTAATTTTTCCCCTTAATGTGGCCTGGCATCCCCTTGGCTTGCTCGGCATTGGAAGTCTGTTCCGGGGAAGCGGAAGGCTCAACGAGTAGCAGGTTGCCATGCGGCTTGAGTGCCTTGGAGTAAAATTTACTCAAGGACAGCATCGCCGGGTAGGCGACTTGTTCAAGGAATTCACGATCCCTGGTGAACTGGTAATAATCTACCAGGAGCTTGGCGGTAAAGCCACCAGTACCGGGGCCTGAATGCCCGCCACTGGCTCCTGGAATGTGGTAGGCATTGGCGCCCGTTCCGATGATCCAGCCGTTATCGGCACCTTCCTTGATCTGACCCGGGTTGTGCTTGCGCACATAGTCCGTGGCATGTTGTTTCGCCACCGGCAGATAGGCTTCGAAAAAGGCGATGTAGGCTTCGAAACACTCGGCCAGATTGGTGCTCATCGAGCCCCAGTAATTCATCTGCACATTGATGTTGTGCCAGAAGCCACCTGACCATGGCGTGTAATAATCCTGGCTCCAGGCGCCCTGCAGGTTGGCGGGAAGGCTCTTCTCACGCGAGCTTGAAATGAGCAGGTAACGGCCATACTGGAACATAAGCTCCTCGAGCCAGTTGTTTGTTTTTCCTTTTTGATACTTCTTCAGAAGAATGTGTGTCGGGTCGCTTGTTGGTTTTGAGTTTAGGTTCACCGAGACACGGCCGAACAGATTTTGATAATCCTTGAGGTGTCTCTTTTTGAGCTCGGCATAGCCCAAGTCGTGAGCTGCTTGCATCCGGGCTGAAACCGCCTCATGCGGGAATTCCCTCGGGTTGAGTTTTTTGGTGCCAGAGTTACTGAAGGTCTCCGGACTGAGGCGGTAGTTGGTTCCCGTGGTGATGAGGATTGTAGCCGCATCCGCCTTGCTGACTTTGATGGCGCCATTCTCTGCATCCGTAGTCAACGAGCCGCCTTCGTTGAGCACTTTGATCTGGCCCTCAAAATTACAGCTATACAATGGCATGGATCCTTTGAGTGTGAGAAGATCTCCCTCGGCGGTGATCTTGCCCTTGCGTTGCTTCATGGCAAGATAGGGGATCTCGGGACGCACGGTAAAGGAGAGCGCACCTTTCTGGTCGGCGCTCAGGCGAATGACGATCACATTGTCCGGGTAGGAGGCAAAGTACTCGCGTGTATAGGTCACGCCGTCCTTCTGGTAGTCAACGTGGGCGATTGCTTCGTTGAGGTTGAGAGAGCGGCGGTAGTTCTTTACCCCGTCCTGATTGAAGTCGAGAAAGAGCTCGGCGAAGCTGGTCAGGCCGCCCTTGCCGTAGATGCCTCTGTTATGAAGTGTTTTATCGGTGATTTGAACACGTTCGGTATCCGTCCGCCCGAAGATGGAGACTCCGGTATAGCCGTTACCAATCGGGTAAGACCATCTCTCCCAGTCTTTGTCATAGGACTTTGGCCTCTTGCTAGACTTAGTTGCCTCCCAATGACTCCTGCCATTATTAGGGGCGGGTTCCAGTTCCCAAAGTTCGTAGGTTCTAGGCTCAATTTGCGGCTCAGATTGTGGATTAGCTCGGGTCTCGGGCGCGGCGAATGAGGCTAGCGGCAAAAAGGCGGCCAGCAGGGTGATTAGTTTAGTGGCTGTTGTCATGATGGTTGTTGGTTTTAGATCATTGTTACCGGTTCCTTTTGTTGATTTGCTTTTGCGTCTCGTCTCTGTGAACCAGGGGCAAGCAAAGGTTGAAAGGAAGTGTGGCGAGGTCAGCTCCGGAACCTTTGCCCGGTTTCTTGACACTTGCCGCGGCGAAGAGATGCGTTGGTTCGCCCTTTTCATTGACCAGGATGGAGGGACGTTCAATCCGATTTAGCTCAGTCGAAATTCCATCCTCCCACCTGATCTCTTTTTGAACCACAAGAGCCTGTTCTGGGATACTCCATTGCACGGTATTGTCCGCCTGCATCTTTCCCCGCACAAAACTAATGCCTGATGTCCCGGAAATTTTCCCGCGCCAATCTTTTACCACTGCAAGAATCCACCCGTCCTGCACCCATACATAAGGATCCTCTGCCAAAAAAGAGTGCGGAATCAGCAGGTTCTTCTGGACGATGAATGGTCCTTCCGGTCTGTCAGCAAGTGCCCACCCTTGCAAATAGCCTCTGGGCTTGCCGTCCCTTCCGTTGCCGCGGCCCTTCAGGACCATCAGAAAACGTCCATCTGGCAACTGGCAGACGCCGGGATTCACCAGATAGTGATGCAGGGTGGCATTGGGCATTTCCACAACCGGTTCATTATGTCTCTTCCAGGGTCCCTGAAGACTATCCGCTACCGCGACCCCCACGCGCTGATTGATGATATTATCCATCCAGTCGTCTTCCATCGTATCATCATCACGCGTGGCGATAAAATAGAGGTAATAGAGCTCCTTGCCGGAGACCGGATCCTTCATTCTCGTCACATGGGGGTTATGTGCATTGGATGCATCCCAGCGTTCGGGCTGGGGCTTGCCAAATCCTTGCAACACCACCTCCTGATGCTGGTATGGCCCTTCCGGCTGTGTAGCGGTGGCACGAGCAATCTCAGACTCGTAGAGCCAACCGTTCATCCCCCGGGGATTCTCCCGCGACCACCTCGAGTAAAACATGTGATAGGTGCCATCTGGGGCACGAATGACACTGCCTCCCCACTGAAAGTAATTGGGATCTGCGAATATGTACTTTCTTGCCTTTTTATCACTCAGACTTTTACGGCTTTCTGCCGGTAGCGGTCCGGCAACACCGGGGTCGGGGGGCGCAGTGCCGGTTTCTTCTTTGCCCATGAGAGCTTGTGGCGAAGCATCCCAGAAAGAGCCCTCCTCTTGAAGTTGAGACTCAAAGGCCGTCAATTTCCCCATCATTTGCTCAATCCGATTCGGCTGATCTCCAGCTCGGTCAATTCTCTCACCGAGATCCTGTTCCACCTGAAACAGGAGTGGGGTGTCGCGAGAGGCGGTGAATCCATAGTTATTGCCTGTTTGTGAGGAGATGCGGGTGTGCATCTTCCAGGGGCCCATGCGAAACGCTGATGGTTTATTGTCCGAGGCTGAGTAGTAGAACTCAAACTCCGGTATGTTTTGCTGGTGTGTTTTTGGCATCAGGTATGACCTGATATCACGCCCATCAAGTGACCGGTCTTTGGGAAGCTCAACACCTGCCATCTCGAACACCGTCGGCAATATATCCAGCGTGCTGGCCGGGGATTGCTCCACGGAGTGAGCATCTATTTTACCTGGCCAACAGAAGATCCCTGGCACTCGGTGTCCGCCTTCCCAGGTCGAGCCTTTGCCATCACGGAAAGGTGTGGCGTAGCCAACATGCAAGCGGGTGTCTCCGTACTTACTCTCCTCAACATCTCTGAATTTAATCCAAGGCCCATTATCGGAGGAGAAGATGATGAGGGTGTTCTCCGTGAGTCCAGCGTCTGCAATGGCTTTGCGTATCCGGCCAACGCTGTGGTCGATTTCCTCCATCACGTCACCCAGCAGTCCTCTGCGTGATTTGCCCATGAATGCGTCGCTCGCGTGTATTCCAAGGTGGGGCATGTTGAAGGGAATGTAGGCAAAGAACGGGTCCGCTTTGTTTTTCTCGATGAATGAAAGGGCCGCCTCGGTAGAGCTTCTTGTTAACGACGCGCAGAGCTCATGCTTGGAGGGAAGATTCTTAGCGATAATGGAATAGCCCTCGATGGGTTTGGTTCCTGCTGCATCTGATTTCATCAGCATGGCGTTGCTGTAATCGTGGGAGACATTCGTACCCAGCCACTGATCAAACCCGTGAGCCAAGGGTAAGGTGTCTTGAGCGTTTTGGTTACGCTTATTGGGTGTGCCTAGGTGCCATTTGCCAAAGATCCCCGTTTGATAACCTCGTGTTTTTAAGCCTTCGGCGATGGTGATTTCTTTGGGGTGGAGGTGTCGTTGTGCTCCAGGCCCAATCACCCATATGCCCAATCCCGAGCGCCCGGGGTAACGACCGGTCAGCAGCGAATAACGCGAGGCACTGCAGGCCGGAGACGCGACATAGAACTGGGTAAAGTTCATGCCGTCTTGTGCCAGTTTGGAGATATTAGGCGTGTGAATGGTGGGGTTGCCATTATGCGCGTAGTCACCGTAGCCACTGTCATCAAGGAAGAAGACGATCACGTTGGGCCGGTCCCCTGCGTCTCTCGCATAAGCAGTGAATGGTGCCAGAGCTACTGCAGATACAGCCATGGTGAGGCCGATCAATTGACTGTGTATACTCTTTTTCTTCATCGCCTTAACGCGTTCGGGGTACTTTTGATGCAAATAGGCCCAGTCTCCTTGCCTAAGTCCCAGCTTTCCGTTGGCGGCGCATCCATGTGCGGGGTTTGCACCTTGAATTCGGGGTTTAGAAACGAGACGTCCCCGCAGTCAAGATCGTTCGCCAAAACGATAACAATGTTAGGTTTACTCAGTCTTTCTTTTGCGTGTGAAGACAGTGAAAGCGCTGCCACAATGGCTATGGTGCCCAGCCAGACTGTTAAACTTCTTTGACGCATGATCTTTCGTTTGTTTTCGACTACTTTGAGAGAGGCTATTGTGGGTGGTATTTACACATCAAGAATGAATGAGCTCGTTGATGCTCCCCGTGCTGTGGCTGAAGTTGTCCATATCGACACTTGATTGCTGGCAGAGGGTGAGCCAGTAGTTGGCGAGTGGGATGTCTTGTTCTGGTGGGATGATGTATTCGCCTATCTTGAGTTTTTCTGCACTACCTCCTGCGTAGATACCTTGGCTCTTTGCCTGTTGGTTGAACCGTGAACGAGCTTACACAGGGTTCTTTACTTCTGATGTTTTGTTGCTCAATCCACGGTTCAAGTTAAACAGCTAATGTTACCATTTGTATACCCTCATTTTTGAGGGTTTTTAGCTCGGGTTGTTCTATTGTGAGGCCTTGTTCGGCTATCCATTTGATCACTGCCAGTGATCTGTGATGATGCTTTTCTCCTAACTTAGCGGTGCGGGAACCGGCACACTTAATACACTGTAAACATTTATAGCTAACGAGCGGTCATATCAGTCAACATGACATATGAACTGCCTCATTATATTTGCTATTTACGTTTAGCCCTTCGTGCTTTCGGTTTTTGCACAATGATCCCGGGAACCTTGGTGACCTTTGGGATCTTTTTATCAATCGGTGTGGCTTCCAGTAGCTCCGCAGTTTCCTTTAGAATGGCGATCGCTTCGGGTTGAATCACACCGTTACCATCAGGCCCCACATTCAATAAGAGATTGCCGCCCTTTTCATTGATGTCTTTCAGCTTGTCGTAAACGTTCTGGGCGCTCTTCCACTTGTGGTCATGTTTCTTGTAGCCCCAAGATTTGTTCATCGTGTAGCAACCCTCCCAATGCTTGGCGAAAGTACCCTTGAAATGTTGCTGTTCCTGAGTTACGAAGTCCAATTCAAAACTAGCGCGTCTGCAGACGCGGTTGTTGACGATGATCGTGGGGCTTGCCTTCCGGATGGCGTTGTAGAGCTCAATGCCGTCTTGCATCGTCCACCAGCTTACCCAGTCGGCATCAAACCATAGCAAGGCAGGATCGTAATCCTTGATCAGCTCTAAGACTTGGTTCTTCTGATAATCAACGTATTCCTGTTTCCGATTGTCGGCCATAACAGTGTTCCCTGGCTTGCCCTTCTTCCCAAGTTCGGAGGGGCGGCTCTGTGATGGATGATTCCAATCAATGATGCTGTAATACAGTCCGAACTTTATGCCGTGCTTTTGGCACGCTTGGTTAAGCTCTTCGAGGATGTCGCGTCCCTTGAAGGGGGTGTTGGCGACATCGAAATCGGTGTATTCGCTGTCCCAGAGGCAGAACCCCTCATGGTGCTTGGACGTGATCACCAGATAGGTCATCCCGGCTTCTTTCGCGGTGCGGACGATGAAATCGGCATCGAAATCGACTGGGTTGAATGCCTTGGCAAGTTTCGCATACTCGTGTCGATCGATATTGGCCCAGCCCTGTATCCACTCTGCATACTTAGGGACCTGCTTACCCTGCCATACACCGCCAAGTTGCGAATAGAGGCCAAAGTGAATGAACATCCCGTAATTGGCCTCCACAAACCATTGCATTCGCGTAGTGTAATCCTCGATGGATTCTTTCTTGAGTGTGGCTTGTGGTGCGGACGTTGTTTCTGCCCCAGAGGGCTGTGCTGCTATGATGCTTAAAGAAAGCATGGCGCCTGTAATCAGTCGTTTGTTAATTATCATGGTATTTTTTTTTGGTATAAGATCGGTTACTCGTCGTGTTGCTTGTTGTCACAGTTGATTATTATAATAGAGGTAATAGGAGGAGCGCAATAACATTAAGTATGAACCAGCTCGTTGATAGTGCCTGTGCTGTGGCTGAACTTGTCCATCTCGACACCTGATTGTTGGCAGAGGGTGAGCCAGTAGTTGGCGAGTGGAGTGTCCTGCTCTGGCAGGATGATGTGTTCGCCTTTTTTGAGTTTTTCGGCAGCACCTCCTGCGTAGATAGCTGGGCAACCTCTGATTCCGTGACCCATGCGGATGTTAGATCCATAGCTAATGAGGGTGGAGTCAAAGAGGCTTTGTCCATTCACGTCGGGGGTTTTTTTAAACAGGTCGATGAGGCCTGCGAATAGCTCCATGGATTTGAAGTCTTTCAACCTAGACATCCCGGCGCGAGCTTTGCTCATATTCTGGTGAGAGAGCGGGTGAGATCCGATATTCATTCCCCAGCTTTTGAGCAAGGAGTCTACTGGTTGCCTATAGGTGATGACTCTGGTTGAGTCGGTTTGAAAGGCTGCCACCATGAGCTGTTGGAGGATCTTTAGCGATTGGACTCCGTCCATGCCGTCTCCGGGTTTTGCAAGGGGAGCATTTGGTTTTGGGGTATTCGCCCATTCTACCTCCTTGCTAATGCTTTGTTCGATCTGACGAATGGATTGCAGGTAGTCTTCAAGCTTGTCTTGATCTACCTTGCTGAGTTTCTTTTTTGAGAATTTGAGCTCCGCGACGACGGCATCGAGGATGCTACGTTTTTGGGAGAGGCGATACTCTCGCTCAGCACTACTTTCTTTGCTTTGACCGAAGAGCTCATGATAGAGGGCGAGAGGGTTTTTGATGCCCGGAATGGGGTGCCCTTTCTGTGACCAGGACATCGAGAGTCCCGGGCCATGTCCGCCCGCATCTTCACCACAGAGTGCCAGGCTCGAGAAGCGAGTTTCTTGACCTACCTTTTGTGCGATGACCTGGTCGAGTGAGACGGTGTTAATAAACTTCCTCCCTCGTGTCCCTCCGACGTTTGCGCCGGTGAGGTAGGTAGTACTGCCGGCGTGCGGGTTCCTGGCACCCAGGTTGGTAAGGTTTGATACCATGGTGATATCATCTTTGTGGCGGTCGAGTGGCTTGAGTCCATCGGTGAGCCCGATTTCGGAGAATTTTCCTGCTTTGGTGGGGAAGAAGCTGTGTTTGGTGAATCCGTAGCCACAGCCAATAAAGAGGAAGCGTTTCGGAGCGGCGGCGGTAGCCACTTTGGCAATATTTGCAACTTGGGCCATCCCGAGCGACTCCATGAATGGGAGTGCCAGGGAGGTGGCTCCTGCCTTGAGTACGGTGCGTCGGTTATAGAGGTGTAGACTCATAATATTATGGGGTTAGTTTTTTGCTGTTGAGGGGTCTGTGAATTGATCCGCTTTTTTGAAAAGTGGGTGACTGATGATGGAGTAGATGAGGTCGCCGATTTGTTCGTTGTTTTGGCTGGCCTTTTTGCAGATCTCATCGAGTACCTGCTGGTCGGCAAATTCGATGTGTCTGCCTAATCCGTAAGATAACAGACCTTCTGTAATGGAGCGGGTCAGCAGATGCTTGTGTACCATGAGCCCGGATCGGAATTCATCCAGGTTCTGAAATGGTTTTTTATTAGGAAATACACCTTCAGCCCTCACAGGGATAAGGGTTGGTTTTGTTGGTTGGGTGTCTTTTTTAGCCTGATTTTTTTTGTCACTCTTTCCTACTGTTTCCAGGTCCCTCCATTGACCGAGGAGGTCAAAGTTTTCTAATCCAAATCCTAATGGGTCGAAACTACTATGGCAGGAGGCGCATTGAGCTTTTTGACGGTGTAGTTCGATGGCTTCTTTTACAGCCAGCGGCTTGTCACTGGCATTTTCAAGCTCAGGGACGTTGGGTGGAGGAGGCGGTGGTTTTCTGTTGAAGAACCTCTCCTGGATGAGCGCGCCACGGATGATGGGGGATGAGCGTTCTCCATTCGAACCCATCGAGAGGAAAGCGGTGGTTCCAAGTAGCCCCCCTCGTGGTGAGTCTGCGGGGAGTTTGACTTTGCGGAATCCGCCTTCCTTATTGGGTACTTCGATCCCGTAATGTAAGGCGAGGAGGTCATCGATGACGACGAAGTCAGAGTCGATCAATTGAGCCAGGCTGAGGTTCTCCTTAATCAATGTGTCGAAGAAGTTCTGCACTTCTAATTTAGCAGAATCCCGTATTCCTTTGTTGAATTTGATATGGGTGGTTTCATCAATGCCAACGGCATCAAATCGCTTTAAATCGACCCATTGAGTAAAAAACCCTTCGGAGAGCGCAAAGCTGTTTTTATGCTTGAGCATGCGGTCGACGTGTTTTTTTAGCACCGCCTTGTCCTTAAGTTTACCCGCTTTAGCGTCCGCAAGAAGCGCACCTGATGCGGATCGGCTCCAGAGGAAGTGGGAGATTCGGTTGGCAAATTCTACCTCGCTAACTGCTCCTTCTGCTGAGCTAGGAGCATCTTCTATAAGGTAGAGGAAGCTGTGAGAACTGAGGATCATCGCCAGAGGAGTGATGAGAGATTCTTTGATGTCTTTGCCCTGCTTGCGGTCGAGGCTGTATATTTTAAAGACAAGATTTTCGAACTCAGGTGAGGCATCCTTACCACGAAAGGCTTTGTAAGTGAATTCTCGTAAAAATTGTTTTACTTGTAGGTCAATTTCTTCATCGCTCTTGTCGGCATCTACGGTGGCAATCGTTTGTTGGTAGATGGTTTCAATGGCCGAGGGTTCCGCGTAGAATGGGCCCTCGACAGTCGTATCATCTATCCAGATGGCAGCTTTTTTTGGGCCTTCGCCTAACTTCTCCAGGTAATCTTTAATTTCGATGTTCGCTTTGTTTTCCCGGAGGGTGAACCTGACCCTTGATTTTGCAGGGTGTATTAGGGGCTGGTATTCCAGAGCTTGCGTTTCCTGGGGTGAAGCCAGTGAGCCGGAGACTTTGAGATGTCCGATGGTTCTATTCCCCTTATTGACCTTTAAGAAACGACGAATGGCAGGAGTCTCTCCTGTAAGCCCTGCTTTGACCTTAAATTTATAGCTTGCTCTTGGATCTACAGTGAATTTGAAAGTGTCGAGCCAAGGATATGGACTTGATTCCCGTATGAATACGCCTTTATTGTTATAGGGTATGCTAAGGTATTTGACTATGGAGTCGTACATATTTCGTTTGCGCCTATCTACGTATCCACCTCTGGCTTCTGCAAACGTGAGGTACTTTCTTAAACCGTCGCGCTTTTTTTGTAGGTGTTTATGCTGTTGCTCCGCTGGGTACGTCCATGAATTTACATCTTGTTTTTCTATATCTACCCATTGCAGGGCGACTTTGGCGACGGATTTCGCTAAATCAAAGTAGCCCTCAAAGTGATGGCTGGAGAATTGTTGGTCTTGCCCTATAGTGTCATATGATTCGGTGATGGAGTTTTCAGGAAGCACGGCTTCTTCGAAACGTATTCCGATACGCATTCCGAGTAATTGATGAATGGTGTGTTGATACTCACGTCGATTGATTCTGCGTAGCGCGATATTTCCGCCGTCTTCGGAGAGGCGTTTTTTGGAGGTGTCTAGTGCGATCGTGAGATGTTTGATGATGGCTTGGAGCTCCTCTTTACTTGGTTGTTTCTCATCTTCTGGTGGCATTTCACCCAGGTTGAGAACATCGAGCACGTCCTGCCAGTGGAGAGCTGTGTCGCTATTGGCTATATTAAGCGAAAGAGTATCCAGTCTGGTATCTCCTTTTTGTTTTTCAGGGCCATGGCACTTGGTGCAATGATTAGAGAGAAAGTTCTTGAGTAGATCAGGATCAAGCTCAACAGCATGTGAGCTGCTTACATGCATTACCCCTACCTCCTGTCCGGGGGCGGTATTTGTGTCTTCCGGTGAAGCGTGTTTGTCCTCAGATGTGGTATTCACGGAATCAGCCAAGAGTCCATTTTCTCCAAGAAACGGGCCATATGAAAAATAGCCAGCAACAACTAAGCCAACGACGATCGCCGAAATCAATGCGATGGATTTATTCTTGCTCTTGCTCGGTTTCAGATGGTGGGCTGAGGCTTGGGTCGGTGCGCGATATGTGAATTGGGCCGGTGCGGGGCTTGAGACTTGGGCTGGCGCTTCATGGGTGAATTGCCCCAGCTCCTCGCTCGAAAGTTGGAATGACAGTGAGACATCCCCGATGAGCGCCTCCATGCCATGTTCGAGATGGATGAGCTCCATGGGGTTGCCATGCAACATGATGCCGTTGGTGGAATTCCTATCACGCAGGATGTAGCCCCCCTTGACCCGTTCCAGGGCGCAGTGAGTCGTGGACACGGACGGAGATGAGATGACCACCTCATTATCACTGCCGCGGCCGATGCTGACACAATCATAATCGCTATCAAAGCGATATGCTTGCGGGACTCCGCCAGGTTCAGTGATGGTGACTTTTGGCATGATCGGCGATTGAAAGACAGGTGAGGGCAGGGCCGGCTAGGGGGCGAGTAAAAAAAAATCGTGGTTGAGTGTCAGCTTGAGGTGAGTGCGGGGGGATGAGCCGTGCAGGCAATCATGTGGTATTGCAAGACTTCCCCAGCTCATGCTGGTTTTACTGGCGACTTTTCCAGACCACAAGAATCTAGCTCAACATGGCTAAATATCAATTTCTGGACAACCCTCATTTTTTAGGGGGCGGGGCTGCGGCTGTGCCGCAGAATGGTGAATGGTGAGTAGTGAGTTGTGAGTTAGCCGCCTGCGGCGGCTGTTCTTGGTTCCTCGTTCTTGGTTCTTGGTTGACGCCGCCTCGCGGCTATCGCTCATCAGGGATCACTGGCGTCTCGCCGGTTTTTATAAGGTTACCATATTCTTCAACCGGCGGGACGCCAGTGATCCTTGGCTTAAACTCGAACTAGTAACTCGAACTGCCGGCTGCCGCCGATTCGCGCAAAGGCGCAGAGGCGCTAAGGAGCCAGTCCATTTTCCGAATATCGATGGTAGGGTCATTTTGATAAAATGACCGCTGGTGGAATGGGGCAGAGGGACGGTCGTTTTGTCAAAACGACCCTTGTGTATTGCGAGTGTGCTAAACTCTTGAGGGAAGCACAGGAGGCGTTCGTACGACCCTTGATCCGGTGAACTCTTAAAACCTCATCATGATCGATCGGTAGCGAGAACACTCCTCGTGCCTCCCTCATTCCTTTCGGATAGTTGCCTGAACACGATAATCCATCGGCGTTCGTACACAAGGCTGAAACAGACTGGCATGAGGGCTTCCCGTTAACCCATAACCACATTAAACCATGAAATCCAATTATCCAGATGCCAACCACACTCATGTAAATGGAGGTGTTGATGTATCCAAAGATACACTTGATATCTCCATCGCCGGACAGAGTTCGCGTTTTCCCAATAAGCTCAAGGCAATCGTGTCTTGGCTCAGAAAGCTCAAGACCAGTAACTCAAAACCGATTCGTATCGGCTGCGAAGCGACCAGCCGTTACCACCACCCACTGATCACTGCCTGCCTGATGGTCGACATTGAAGTCTATGAGATCAATCCCCGTCTTATTCGAGACTTCGCCCGTAGCCATAACCTCCTGGCCAAGACCGATCGTATAGACGCCTCAGTCATCGCCCTATTCGTAAGCCAACGGACTCTACGCGCTTTGATAGCGACGGCTGCGGCCCAAAAAGCCAGCCTTCATCAATATCCCGATAAGTCGATCCAGCGTGAAATCAACAGACTCATCAAAGTGCTTGAAAAACAGATCGCGAGTTACATCGAAGAAATCGAAAAGCTCATTATGGAAAACAAAACAACAGCAGATCTCTATCAGGATCTGCAGAAGGAGCCTGGAGTGGGGCAACGCACAGCACTTGCTGTCATTGTATCGCTACCCGAGCTTGGACGTCTTAACCGTCAAGACGCTGTCGCAATCGCGGGGCTCGCTCCGTTTAATTGGGACAGCGGTACCATGCGTGGAAAACGTCACATCAAGGGCGGCAGAGCCCTGCTCAGGAGCGCTCTCTACATGGCAGCCTTACCTGCGGCACGTTGCCACCCCCAGCTCAGCCCCTTTTACAAAGGCCTTCGTGAGAGAGGTAAACCCGCCAAAGTCGCTTTAACTGCTGTCGCAAGAAAACTACTTATTATCATTAACTCCAGAGCAAAAAAATATTACGCTGCAATATAGTTGCTACCGGCTGTTGATGGTGAAAGACGTGTAATGGATGCGCTGATACAAAAAACCCCGCTGTGGATCACAGCAGGGGTTTTTGAATAAAGTTGAAATTTGGAAAGCTGAAAGTTGAAATCGGAAGCCGCTTGCGGCTTATCATTCATCCGCCATCATTCATCGCCGCTACGCGGCACTGCGCTTCCGGCGCAGCATCAGTGCGAGGCCACCAAGACCGAGGAGAGCGGTGGAGCTGGGCTCGGGGATGGCGCTGATGGTGATGTTCGTATATTGTGCTCTACTATTGCGTTGTGCATAAGAAGCGAACCTAAAGTCTCTGCTAAGATCAAAGTCCGCTGCAAAGGTGCCTGTGGTAGCGGTCTGACCATTGAGGCTATAGCTCCAAGTGTTGTCATTCCTGATCGTGATGACCATTGTCTCATACCTGAAAGAACCGATTTTGTTCCCCTGGGCTGTGCTTAGCGTCGTTGGAGTACCAGCATCGTCGTTAAAGATCAATGCATCATTAGTGCCGCCCAACTCCCCAGCTGTTGAAAAACCAACGCCATACGCACCCGTCAAACTCTGGTTGAGCCAGTCTGATGCGGTGCCTGCAATATTAAAATCCCCATCGACAAGGCCCATTGAATGGCGGACAAGATTAGAGACGCCATAAAACGATAGAGACAGTTGGATGCCTTTATGGCCTGCAGGGGCGTCCGACAATGCAAATGAATCGGTTGTAAAGACATTTGATCTTGCGTTACCGCCGCCTACACCATCAAGCCTATCCTCTGTGGTGTTGATTGTCCATGTGCCGCCAACCGCTCCAACAGATGCTGCCAACCCTGTGCTGGCAAGGGTAGCAGCGGGGTCGGTGAAGTCACTCTGGTATAGCACGACCGCTTGCGAAGCCATGGTTGTGCCGAACAGGCCGGCGAGGATGAGGTGTGGGATTTTCGTTTTCATGATGTTTGTTAGGTTTGAGTTGGCTGCTTCGCAGTAGTTCGAGTTGAGAGTTGAAGTTGAAGTAGTCATGAGCCGCTTGCCCCGACGGGGACGGTGGCTGCGCGGCTATCGCGTACCGCTCATTAGTTAAGATAATTTAAATAAAACTTATGTATTGATTGATATATTTATAACACAATCGTCTTAAGAAAGATATCCTCATTATTTAGGAGGCCGATTGCCCCGACAAAGTCGGCGGCTGCGCGGCCACCTGTGGCGGAATTTTGAATGGTGGGGTTGCCATGGTGCGCGTAATCGCCGTAGCCACTGTCATCCAGGAAGAACAGGACAACATTAGGATAGTTCCTAACTATGCTCCGGCATCCTCGGTGATCACAATGCCCAAAAAAAGAATCACTCCCGCAATCAGCAGTTTATTGACCATCATGATGTTGTTTATAGGGATAAGCTTGTCCGCTCACCATGTTGCTTGTGTTCGTGGTCAATACAGTGCAGCTGCAGCTCGGCGGATGTTTCAGTGAGCTTCATGTCGACCCAGCCATGGGCATGGCCCTTGCCAAAGTAATAGCTGACTGCGGGTTGATTGATCAGATGAAGGTGATCCACCTGGTCATGCTGCCACTCATGGGTGTGGCCATAAAAATAAGCCTTGGCATGCTTTCGCTCGGCGAGAATTTTTAATAAAGCGGGCCCATCACGCATGCCCCGGATGGGGCGCACGCCTCGGTTGGGGTAGGGATTGAAATGGCCAAACACGAGGGCGGGCTTGTCGGCTCGTTGGTCGAGCTCTTTGGCGAGCCATCCTAACTGAGCCTCACCCAGCAGGCCCCTTCTCCCTGAGTCTAACAAAATGAAGTTCGCGTGTGGCAATTCAATGACACCCGCGTGAACGCCCATCTGCTCTTGCTTGAGGAAGGGGAGCAGTTTCCACAGGTTGTCACGATTGTCATGATTGCCGATGGTGACATGCACGGTAATGCCCGCGGCACGCAGTGGCTCCACCAGTCTTAGGAACTCTTTGTATTCGCCTTCCCTGCCATTACTCAGTGCGCAGTCGCCATTGACGATCAGGTGAGCAGGCCGTGGGTTCAGCGCGATGATGTTCTTGGCTGCTTTGCTAAGGCAATCCGCCATGTTGACCCATTCATGCTCCTCCTCCTTGACGGGCGTGCCAGGCCACTTCGTCCCTGGGTAGCGTTGGCTTGGATCCGCACTGATGTGGGTATCCGCAAGCAGGGCAACCCGGTTCTGGTCCAAGCCCGCGTCTCCACGATCCGCGCCGGCCAGCACACGGGGCGCTATCACCGCCGTGCCACCATAAGCGAGCGAGCGCTTGATGAACTGGCGACGAGTGATCGGTGGAAGAGTAATGGGCATCTTGAGTCTATCAGGGTTATTGTCTATTTTTTTAATGAGGCTAGGGCAGGCACGTTCAATGCATGGAGAACATGGCTAGCCAGAAAGCGGTTGCCTGCCTCGTTCATGTGAACGCGGTCTCCGGTCAAAATACCTTGCTCTGCATTCTCTGGATTATGCTGCTTGAGGTAGCTGATACATGCTGCTCTGAGGTCGAGTAGTTGAGACTTTGTTTCGCGTGCAACCTTGCGGCTGATCTCCGCATACTCGTCGAGTCGTTTGTCATCGGGATTAGAGCCGTCAGTCTTCTCGCCAATGACGGTGGGCGTGCAGAGGATCACTCGTGCACCGACCGCGTTGATCTTTGCGATCATCTCTTTTAAACCGGATTCGAACTTTTCGGGTGTCGTTCCTTTCCTAAAGCCTCCGCCTCCTCTTTTGCGCAGGCTCCAGTGCCAGACGTCATTGATGCCGATATAGATCACAACGACGGTGGGCTTCTTTTGGAGCACGTCGCGGTCGAGGCGTTTCTGACAGTCTGGAACTTTATGGCCACTTCTGCCGGCACCTATTACTTCAATTCCCAGATCAGGATATGCCTTGGTAATGGATTCTGAGGTCAAGGTGACATAGCCATTTTTCTTGGCTCCTAACTCGGTGATCGAATCTCCGAGAAAGACAATGCGGTCATCCTTCTTCAGCGATGCCTTGGAAAGGGGTTTTTCGTTTGAGGTGGCTGCCTGCTTTTTTGAAGGAGCAATGGCGTTTGCCTCCGCAGGGATCTCAGCCTCGGTGGTAAAGATGGAGGCGGGTAGGCCCTCTTTGTTATAGAGGTTGGCCGCTTTGGCATTCGTGGACCAGGCATAGCGGACTACGGTTGGGTTTGCTACTTCCGAATGGGAGACCGTGACCGTGTCTTTTCCGGTGATTTCAGCCTGCGCCCATTTCCACTGACGATCAGCTCCGCAAATCTGGAAATAGGTCAAGGGGTCTTGTGTTTCCTGAGTGGCTTCCATCCCGGTTTTTGAACCGGTCATCAGCCCGGATCCGGCATGGTCAAACTGGATGATGACGTGCTTACCATCGATCTTGTGACTTTTGTAGAGTGGCCCACTGCACACCGGAACCGGCTTTTTATAATCATGCTTCAAGGCCCAAAGGGCGAGCCGCTTGCCGACGTCTACTTTGTTATGCGCGTGCACGTCCTTGGCTTCCCCGATGTCACTGGACACGGACATGCCTGTATTTTTCACCCGGAGTGTGCGGCGCTGCTGGTCACAGATCGAAGGCCAGCCATCATACTCCACGGGCTTCATCTTGGATGGATCATAGCTGGCCCGGTCGCGCCCTTGGTAGTTGGTCAGCTGAACGAAGTAGAACGGGAACTCTCCCTGTGCCCAGAGTTTGCGCCAAGCGCCGATCATAGCACTGAAGTGGCGTTCATACTTGAGGGTATTGTAATCGCGATTGGATTCACCTTGATACCAGATCGTGCCGCGGATGGCATAAGGGATCACTGGGTTGACCATGCCATTGAAGATGGTAGATGCCTCCTTTGGGTTCTTTTGGTGGTAGTCTGCCATTTCCTCATCCGCCTGAAACGCTTCAGCCGGCATCCAGGGTTCTATGCGGGTGCCGCCCCAGGCACAATTGATCAGACCAACCGGAACATCGAGCTCTCTGCGTAGCTCACGAGCAAAGAAATAGGCGGTGCCTGAAAAACCGGGATTGTTCTGCGGTGATGAATCCAGCCAAGTTCCCTTGAGTGTTGTCAGCGGCTTCATGGGTGATTTGGCTTTTGGCACAGTGAACTGCCTCAGCAGCGCATCACTCGCGGTTTCCATTTCCTTTTTGACATAGTTTGCCGTGGGGATGTGCTCCGGCGTGGTGCGCTTGGTAGACACCTTGGCCAGCTGTTCCATCCTCCACTCCATGTTCGACTGCCCAGAGCAGAACCAGACTTCCCCGGAGAGCACGTCTTTAATTTTAATCGTATTGTTGCCCTTCAGGGTCAGGGTATGAGGGCCGCCTGCCATCGGTGTTTGCAGCTTCACCATCCATTTGCCGGAGGCATCGGCGGTGGTCGCCGCGCTTTCACCCCAGCTGCCGGTGACGCTTACTTTTTCCCCTGCATCGGCAGTACCCCAGACGGGTGCTTGGGTCTCACGCTGGATCACCATGTGATC
>ENA-UZWU01008217-UZWU01008217.1-metagenome-genome-assembly--contig:-Day-4--1m-contig-8217_pt1 | contig 23230 bp, 22 predicted proteins | sample MGYA00260345_ERZ794905 | MGnify/ENA metagenome assembly ERZ794905
TTCTTGTCCGCAGTGGATTGTGCCAGCGCCGCGGTCTGCGCATCGACCATAACCGATGCCGCCAAAGTGGCAAATTCGGCTTCGATGTCTACGGTGCCGGTGCCCTGAACTGAAATGATTTGCGCCCGTGCAGTCATCGGGATCAGTAGCGCCATCATGATGATGGGGGGCCATACACTGCGTTTATTCATGGTGCTTTCTCCTGCATACTGATTGTCTAGCTATTTGACCGGTGGCGTTACGATCGGTTCCAACACCGGTAATACCGCACAGGCCTGACGGAGTGATTCCCGCTTCAATGGGGCGGTTGCATGACACGTGCCCGCTACTCGAGGCAGCCCAGCGGTATATCAGACGCCGCGATACAGTGTAATCCATAGCCAGTTGATGGCGCGCTGCGGCAGCGTGACGGGGCCGGTAAAAGTCGCCTATTGCGCTTGCGCTGAGCATCATCATGTCCTAGTCGGCCAGCGGTTGGCGAAATCGAGTGAATATGGATCCTCATAGCGTAGTGGTTTAGGTACCATGGCAGGTGAGTAACGGTAGCTGGAGCACCTCATCATGATCGAGACCCCATTGACGCTTCCCTGTGGTGCGAGGATCACGAATCGTATTTGTAAGGCCGCCATGACGGAAGGGCTGGCTGACCCTTACGGGCGACCCAGTGAGGCATTGAACCAACTCTACGGGCTGTGGAGTGACGGGGGTGCCGGACTGTTGTTATCGGGCAATGTTCAAATCGATGCATTACACCTTGAGCGCCCTGGCAATGTCGTGGTGGCTGATGAGCCCACAGAGAGGATGCAAAAGGCTCTGGTCGCTTGGGCAGCTGCCGGCACGCGCGCGGGCAATCACTTTTGGGCGCAAATCAGCCATGCGGGAAGACAATGTCAAAAAATCGTTAATGCGCATCCCAAAGCGCCATCTGCGATTAAGTTGGGTCTGCCCGGTGGTCAATTTGGCGAGCCAATACCGATGACGGAAACAGACATCGAGTCGGTGATCGAGGGCTTTGCCCGTTGTGCGAAGGTCGTGATCGAGGCGGGGTTTACCGGGGTGCAACTGCATGCGGCGCATGGCTACTTGCTCTCACAGTTTCTCAGTCCGCGGAGCAATCAACGCAAGGATCAATGGGGTGGGTCCTTGGAAAATAGAGCACGACTTTTACTCTCATGCGTGTCGAGAGTGCGCGCCGCAATCGGCCCCAGCATTCCGATCTCAGTAAAACTCAACAGCGCCGATTTTCAAAAAGGCGGCTTTGATTTTTCGGAGAGTTTGCAGGTGGCTAAGTGGTTGCAGGCCGCATCGGTCGATCTGATTGAGATCTCAGGGGGCACTTACGAGCAGCCACGGTTGCTTAATCTAGAGGGCATGGAGCCAGTGGAAGAGCAGGCAGTGGCATCTTCGACACGCGCTCGGGAGGCCTACTTTGTCGACTTTGCCGAAGCGATGCGGCGTGAGGTATCCATTCCCCTAATGGTCACAGGTGGGCTCCGGCGCTTGGACGCGATGAACATGGCCCTCGAGACGGGTTGCGCCGATATGATCGGTATAGGCAGGCCCCTGTGCGTGGTCACTGACGCTCCTGCAAAGCTGCTCTCAGGCCTCGAGGAATTGCCCCGTTTTGAAGACCAACTCTCGCTTTTGCCGCGTGGTCTTGGCTTTCTTAACCGAATCAAAGTCGTTCGCACCATCAGCGCCTTTGCAACCCAGTACTGGTTTTACGAGCAAATTGCGGCTCTGGGCCTACAGGGCGAAACCAATGTGTCGATGGGGGTCATGTCTGCCACCACGGCGCAGACCAAGGCAGCCAAAGCCTGGCTTGCCGCTCGCAGCGAACTGCTCGAATCAGCATGAATCGCTCAGCCAGCCATCGCTTGAGTAACAGTCGTCGCTGGCAAACGGCCGTCAGCTCGGTGCTATGTGCCTTGGTGTTAGCGGGAGTGGTCAGTGCGTTGAGCCCTAGCACCTCTGCCGAGAACGATGCGATTGATAATGCAGCGCTTCGTGACAGCCTTGCTCATGCGGCGTTACTGCGCGACAGAGCGGTGTCGGGGAGTCGGGCGATGGCGATAGTGACCTCATTGACAACAGAAGTCGGCCCGCGGCTCGCAGGCAGTGCGGCAGAAGCGCGTGCGAGAGAGTGGGCGGTATCAATATTGGCGGACTTAGACTTGCAGCCAATCCGCACAGAGGGCTTCGAGCTTAGCGCGTGGCAGCGCCACTCGGAGCACGCCGAGGTGGTCATGCCATTCCCACAGCCACTGGCTGTGACCGCGCTTGGCGGGTCAGTGTCGACCTCTGCGGCTGGGTTAACAGGTGAAGTCGTGTTGTTCGAGTCATTAGCTGCGCTGAGGGCTGCGCCCCGAGAGGAGGTAGCGGACAAAATTGTCTACGTGGGCCACACGATGCAGCGTACCCAAGATGGCTCTTCCTATGGCTATTTCAATCCGGTCCGCACTGCAGGACCCAGTATTGCGGCAGAGAAAGGCGCGCTAGCCTATCTATTGCGATCAATTGGCACCGACAGCCACAGACTTCCGCATACGGGATCGCTTCGTTACACAGAGAATGCCCCGCAAATTCCTGCGCTCGCGTTATCGAATCCCGACGCCGATCAAGTTGAACGGATACTGGCAGACGGTGGCGGGTTGGTGGTGAAGCTTCTCCTTGAAACATCGCTGATCCCAACTGCTCAATCGGCCAATGTCATTGCGGAGATTCGAGGACACGCTGCGCCCGAGGAGGTTGTGGTCATTGGCGCCCATCTCGATAGCTGGGATCTTGGAACCGGTGCGGTGGATGATGGTGCCGGGGTTGGGATTACCATGGCAGCGATGGCATTGATCAAAGAAGCGGGCCTAGTGCCTCGCCGAACTATCCGACTAGTACTGTGGGGCGCAGAAGAAGTCGGATTATTAGGAGCACTGGCGTATCGTGATCAACACCGGGGCGAGCTGGCAAACCATGTTATTGGCTCCGAGAGTGATTTTGGGGGCGGGCGGGTTTGGAAGCTCACCGCCGACAGTCAAACAGACGCGGGGGATCAATTAGTGGCCCACATGGCAGACCTTTTGGCGCCGCTGGGTATTGCGCCGGGAAGCACTAAGCAGCCGGGTGGTGGTCCTGACCTGATGCCGCTGGTTTCAGCGGGGGTTCCGACGTTGCGGTTGCACCAAGACGGTCGCGATTATTTCGATCTGCACCATACGGCGGATGATACGGTGGATAAACTAGATGCGGCCTCGCTGGATCAAAATGTTGCGGCGTTTGCCGTAGTCACCTGGCTTGCTGCTAATAGTGATGTTGTCTTTAGAAAAGCACCCTAGGGAGAGTATAGTTTCACTAGCGCCAGTCGCTGACTGGAGCGCTTACCCATGTCGATTTGATTATTGAGAGTGAACAGCATCATGAAAATGGTTTTTTTAAAGGATGAACTTTCCGTCTGGGGAGCTACCAACTTGTTGCTGCGATACGCCGTACTTGCCTTAGTAGTAGCCCTTGCGGGATGCGCAGATAAGCCAACTTACGAGATCGATTACGACCAAAACTTCACCTTTACGCAATATCAAGGCTATCGATGGTATGACGACGACCATGCCTCCAGAGAAAGCCAATATCGCCGCCAGAATAGCAGTGATCAGCGAGTGCGCTCGGCCGCTAATGCGGAGCTGACGATGAGAGGATTTCGGGAAGTGGCGAGGGGCAAGGCCGATTTTTGGGTCAACTACCACGTCACCAAGCGACAGACTCAGAAAATAACAGGCCAAGAGCAGGGGATGCATGGTGGAGTGGGCGTGAGTAATTATGGCAAGTCTGTCAGTGTGGGTTATTCCTCTGGGCCCTCCGTTAAAACCTACGAAGATGGCACTGCCGTTTTTGATGTGATCGATATTCGAACGAGTAAAATCGTTTGGCGAGGTGTCGCCGAAGGCAGGTTAAAAAATAAGATGTCGTCCGCCGATAAGCAGGAGCTCAGAGTGACGGTGCTCCATGAATTGCTGAGTGCCTTTCCGCCGCAATGACACCGGCGCAGAATTAATGATAAGAGACGGCGTGCCGCAAACGGTGCGCGACGGCTGCATATGACCTGTTGTGATTGGATTGCGGCTCGCACTCTGCCGGTCTAATGGCTATTCAATTCACTAGTCATATTCACATGAATCAAATTTTGAGGTGGTAAAGATGGGTCCATTCAACGATGTCAAAGTATTAGACCTCACCAGTATGGTCTCGGGCCCGGTAGCCGCAATGATGCTGGCTGATCAGGGTGCCGACGTGGTGAAGGTTGAGCCGTTGCACGGTGAGCAGATGCGGCATATTGGGCCAAAGGTCAACGAGATTACACCGGCATTCTTCTCCTGTAACCGAGGTAAGCGGTCGATAGCGCTCAATCTAAAATCTGATGAGGGGCGTGCTGTTTTAATGAAGCTAGTGGAAAGTGCTGACGTGCTGATTCAGAATTTTCGGCCCGGCGCGATGGAGCGTATGGGTTTTTCGGAACCGGTTCTCAGAGAGCGTAATGGCAGTTTGATTTATGTCTCCATTAGCGGATTCGGTGAAGCGGGGCCCTACGCTCACAAGCGCGTCTACGATCCGGTGATACAAGCACTGTCGTGTGCTGCCGACATTCAGGCGGATCGGGCTTCGGGTCGACCACAGATGTTCCGCATTATCGCAGCGGATAAAGTGACCGCGTTGACGGCGGCGCAAGCCATCAGTGCTGCGCTGTATGCTCGCGAACGCACGGGTGAGGGGCAGCATGTTCGCCTGTCGATGTTAGATGCGATGCTGAGCTTTTTTTGGCCTGAGGCGATGGCGGGCTTAACCTTCGCCGAGAAAGAATTCGATGTGACGCCGTATCAGGGGGCGATGGATCTTGTCTTTGAAACTCAAGACCGTTTTATCACTGCGGGTGCGATCTCCGATAGCGAATGGGCGGGGTTGTGCCGTGCGATACAGCGGGAGGATTTGATCGAGCACCCGCACTTTAAAGATGCGACCGATCGCATGACGCACAACGTTGAGCGCAAGGCGATTATGGCGGAGGAGATTAAAAAATGGGCCAGCGACGAGATTTTGGCTCGGTTCGATGCGGAAGAAGTGCCCTGCGCGCCCATCATTGACCGGTCGGAGCTGCTCGATCATGAGCAGGTGAAGACCAATCATTCCGTCGAGCGGCTGCAGTTTGAAGGGTTCGGCGAGGTTCGTCAGGCACGGCACCCCGCGCAGTTCGAGCGCACGCCGGCAGCGGTGTCACGGCCCGCCCCGCAGCTGGGGGAGCATGGTCGAGATATCCTGGCTGCGCTAGGCTACGGTGAGAGCGAGATAGAACAACTGATAAGCCAGGGTACGGTGAGGCATTGAGTAGAGGGGTGGCAATGAAGTGGTGGCAATCGTGAAGCCGGTTTGTTTGGTGATAGGCGCGGGAGCGGGTATTGGCGGCACGGTGGGTCGTAAGTTTGCTCGAGAGGGCTACCACGCCGCTTTGTGTCGTCGGAGTGATGCAGCCGGACTAGCGGCCATGTCTCGGTCATTCGAGGACGAGGGGCTATCGGTCAGCGGCTATCTCACTAACGCCGCCGAACCGGGTGCGCTGGAGCAATTAGTCAGTGACGTGGAGCAGGTGGGGCCGATTGACACGATGGTCTATAACCTGGGCGCGCAAATTGGGAATCGATCGCTGGAAAAAACATCACTCAAAACCTTTGAGTTGGGCTGGCAAATTGCGTGTTTTGGACTATTCCGATTGGCTAAGGTCTTGGTGCCATTGATGGCAGCCCGGGGCAAGGGCACCCTCTTGGTGACGTCTGCGACCTCAGCCATGCGGGGCAACGCAGGCCAGCACTCGCACGCGGCTGCGATGGCGGGGCGCAGATTGCTGTGCCAAACCTTAAATGCTGAATACGCGTCACAAGGCATTCACGTTGCGCACATCGTTGTCGATGGTGCGGTCGACGCGCCCGATACGCTGGGTAAAATGCTCGGCGAGGAGGCGTTTACAGCGCTGAGAAATACGCGTGGCAAAGAGCACGACGGTTTGTTGTTGCCCGAAAAAATCGCTGAGACGTACTTTCACTTAGCCCAACAGCATCGCTCGGTGTGGACTCATGAGCTAGATCTGCGCGCTTACTCCGATTTGGCTTGGTGGAACCATTCAGTGGATCTGCTGTGAACGGGGTCTGACTGTCAGATCGATACTGTGACCCAATACGCGTCAGGAGGCTCGGCAATGGGATTTACCACTACCCCCTCGGGTGCCAGTTGCGGTGCCACCATTGATGGCGTGAGGTTGCATGAGCCACTCTCCTCAGACTTAATTGCCGAGCTGCGTGCGCAGTGGCTTGAGCACAAGGTACTCATTTTTCCGAAACAGCAGCTGACGCCATCACAACTGGTTGCGTTTAGTGAGCAGTTTGGCGAGATTGGAGAAGACCCTTTTTTTGGTCATATCAAGGAGCATCCCAAAGTGGCTGCGGTGCAGCGAGACGCCCATGAGAAGACCGCAATTTTTGCTGAGATATTCCACAGTGATTGGAGTTTTTTAGGCGTGCCGCCCGCTGGTACGGTGTTGTATGGGATTACCATTCCACCGATTGGAGGGGAAACATTGTTTGCGGATCAGTGCATGGCTTACCAGCAATTGCCCGACGACTTGAGAGATCAGGTCGAGGATCTCGTGGCGATTCACTCTGCAGCGCTCGGCTATGCGCCAGATGGTGCCTATGGTGAAGATGACCAAGCGCTCGGACGCAGTATGAAAATCCTTCCCAGCGAGCGAGCACGTGAGTCGTATTCACATCCATTGATTCGAACGCATCGGGAGAATGGCAGCAAAGCCCTGTTTTCTTCTGCCGCCTACATCACCGGATTTGAGGGGGTGGCGCGTGAAGAGAGCGAGGCGCTACTGATGTCGCTCTACGCTCACCAGACCCAGACCGAGTTTATTTATAAACATCGTTGGGAGGCGGGCATGGTGGTGATGTGGGATAACCGATCGTTATTACACGCGGCCACTGGGGGTTACGACGGTCACGATCGGTTATTGCACCGCACAACCATTGCCGATACCCAGTTTTAAGCACATGTTTTGTGCTGTTGAATTAGAGCACTTGATGTAGCGCGTCGAGCATGGCGTTAGGCGACTCAACCATGATCGTATGGCCCGATCCGGGGAGTACCTCAACCTTGGCTGAGGTTAGCGCTGACTGAAGCGCTTGCGTGCTGCGGACGGGGGTAAGTCTGTCTTCAGCACCCAACAGGAGTAGAGCAGGACACGTCACTCGGCTCGCTTGTTCAATGCCTGATTGGTAGTCGTTGCAGGCTCGCATGTCATGGAACAAAACGTCGGGCCTAGACTGCTCATACAGCCTGAGGGTATTGCCAATCATCCAAATGCCTGAGCTGCGGTTACCGCCAAATTGGTGTCGCTTACTAAATCCCCACTGAGTGAGCATGTCGAACGCTGAGTGATCATTCGCCTTGGCGGCGTCAAGGATCGCGTCTGAAACAGGCATGGGGGAGGTCGTGCCAACCAGCGCAATGGCCCTGATGCGACTCGCGTGCGCGGCCGCACTTTCCAGCGCGATGAGGCTACCGAGGCTATGACCAACTAATGCTGCTTGCTCAATCTTGAGCGTGTCGAGCACCGCAATGACCCAATCGGCCATGGCCTCAATGGTGGCTAACGGTGCGCCTCCAGAACGACCGTGACCGGGTAAATCCAATGAGATGACGTTATTACCGTGCCGGGCAAAATGTCTGCTGGCTAAGGTCCAAACGCAGTGGTCCATACCTGAGCCGTGAATAAAAACGATACTGGGTTTTGCCGGATCGATGTCACGAGAATTGGTATAGCAATAAACGGTTTGCTCATTGACAGTGATCATCATGAGCGGCTGCCTCCAGCCGCCTTGCCAGCGGCACGCAGTCCTTGTTTCAGGTCCGCGATCAAGTCCTTGACGTCCTCCAGCCCGATAGACAGCCGGATCGTACCCTCGCCAATCCCACCCGCTGCCAGTGCTTCGGCATCCATGCGATGATGAGTGGTGCTAGCAGGATGAATCACCAGCGACTTAGCATCACCAATATTGGCCAAATGCGAGAAGACATTGAGTGCGTCGACAAAGGCAATGCCCGCCGGTCGACCGCCGCTTAAGTCGAAGCTGAAGACGGCGCCACAGCCCTTGGGCAAGAGCGTTGCAGCCAGAGACTGATCGGGGTGCCCCTCTAGCTCCGGGTAGCCCACTCGATCGACTTGTGGGTGCTCCATCAAGAAGTTGACGATCTCACGGGTGTTATCAACGTGCCGATTCATCCGTACGCTCAGTGTTTCGATGCCTTGCAAAATATGGAACGCGGAGGTCGGTGCCATACAGGCGCCAAAGTCACGCAGCCCCTCTTTTCGGGCTCTTTGGATAAAGGCGGTAGGCCCAAACTCCTCAGTGAAAATGAGGTTGTGGAAACCCTCATAAGGCTCTGTCAGTGTTGGGAATTTTCCAGACGCTTCCCAATCAAAATGACCGCCGTCGACCAGCAATCCGCCGATCACAATGCCGTGTCCACTGAGAAACTTGGTGGCGGAGTGCTGAATGATATCGGCACCGAGTTCAAAAGGTTTGATGAGATACGGCGTCGTGAACGTTGAATCGACCATCAGTGGCAGTCCTGCCTGATGCGCGACGTCAGCGATGGCGGGGATATTCAGCACATCGAGNNCCAGGATTACCGAGCGTTTCACCAAAAATGAGCCGCGTGTTGTCTTGAATCGCCGCGGCAAATGCCTGTGGATCGCGAGGATCAACAAAGGTGGTTTCAATGCCAAAGCGGGGTAGGGTGTAAGCAAATAAATTGTGGCTTCCTCCGTACAGGGCAGCGGAGGCGACAATGTGGGAGCCCGCTCCCATCAGGGTAATGATGGCTAGATGCAGTGCCGCCTGTCCGCTGGCGGTAGCAATCGCGCCCACGCCACCCTCTAGCGCGGCGATACGCTCCTCCAGCACCGCATTAGTTGGGTTGCTGAGTCGAGAGTAAACGTGTCCTGCTCGCTCAATGTTAAAAAGCGATGCGGCATGATCTGAATCCGGAAAACAAAAGGACGCCGTTTGATAGATCGGAGTGGCTCTGGCGCCCGTTGCAGGATCAGGCTGAGCGCCTGCATGCAGAGCTAGTGTGTCGAGACCTGGATAGTCCGATGCTGCCATGGCAGTGTTCCTCGTGTTAGTGGGGCAACTAGATGCTGAGTCCGCCGAGCTTGGTCTCGAGGTACTCTTCGATGCCTTCGCGGGCGCCTTCTCGACCCAAACCGCTTTCCTTCATACCGCCAAAAGGCGCAGCGGCGCTGGTGGGGTTGATATCGTTGATGCCGATGATACCAAACTGTAGTTGCTCAAACGTCCGCAGTGCGCGGGATAAGTTCTGCGTGTAAACGTAGGCCGCCAAACCATACCGCGTATCGTTTGCCATCGCGATAACGTCATCGTCATCGTCAAATGGTACTACCGCGGCTACGGGGCCAAATGTCTCTTCGCGATAAATCAGCATATCAGCGCTGATATTGCTGAGTAACGTGGCGCCGTAAAAATGGCCATTAGCGAGTTCGCCATCGTTGAGTCGTGCGCCACCGCTGAGCAGATTAGCCCCTTTGGCGATGGCATCTTGCACCTGTCGATCCACCTTCGCGATTGCCGCTTCATTAATCAGAGGTCCAATGCTGTTGGCTGGGTCCAATCCGTTACCAGCCCGTAATTTACCCACTCGCTCCTGCAGCGTGTCGAGAAAGGGCTCAAGAATGCGACGCTGAACAAAGATACGATTGGGGCTGATGCAAGCTTGGCCCGTGTTAAGAAATTTAACGAGTGAGACGCCTTTGGCTGCATGTACGGGGTCAGCGTCGTCAAAAACGATAAACGGCGCGTGGCCGCCCAATTCCATCGAGACGCGCTTCAGTTGCGGTGCCGCGGCTTGTGCGAGGTGTTTTCCGACAGCGGTAGAGCCTGTGAACGTGAGTTTGCGCACGTTCGGATGGGTGCAAAACACGTCGCCAATGGGTTTAGGGTCACTGGTCGTGACGAGGTTGGCGACGCCGGGTGGAAAGCCTACCTCATGAAGAATATCGAAGACGGCCATCGCACATAGCGGCGTGCTCTCGGCAGGCTTCAGCACAACGGTGCACCCAGCTGCCAAAGCCGGTCCTAATTTACGAGTGAGCATTGAGATGGGGTAGTTCCAGGGAGTGATAGCTGCGACCACACCAACGGCTTGTTTGTGAACCAAAAATCGCTGGTCAGCGCGTGCTGAAGGGATGGTCTCTCCATATACCCGCTTTGCTTCTTCGGCAAACCACAGAAAAAAGTCTGCCGCATATTTGACTTCGTTCATAGCCGCTTTGAGCGGTTTTCCTTGCTCTCGCGTCATGAGATTCGCAAGCGCTGCCTGTCGCTCCAACATCAAACCATGGGCGCGAGTCAGTAATTCGGAGCGCTTGTATGCGGTTTCACCCGCCCAGCTATGCTGCGCCTGTTCTGCGGCTTCGATAGCCTGTTGGGCGTGCTCCGCATTGCCATCGAACACTTCGCCCAGTGTTTCGCCAGTTGCGGGGTTATGAACAGAGAATGTGGGGCCCTCTTTCAGCCACTCGCCATTAACGTACATTGATACCTCTCCTCATTTTGTTTGCGCAGGGTCCAAGGTGTGACGCCAAAAACCGCGGCAGAATATCATGGTTGAGGTTCGAAACCGTTACTTTACGTGAGGATTTTCAGGGGAAGCCCACCATTTTACGGGCTTGTCGGCGGCAGCCTGCGAACGAGTTTTTGGGATGCTAGGGTAGCGCAGCTTCCTCTTCCAGAAGCAGTGAGCGAACGTCATTGGCTACCGTATCGGCATGCAAAAAAGAGGTGCTGTAGATATTGCGGATGTTGCGGTTCTTGTCGATTAAAAACACTCGCAAAATATGTGACATGGTGCCCGTGTAATCGCCGTTATCATCGTAGTCTCGAATGACCCATTGACCATAGGCACTCAAAATGGGGTCAAGTGCCTCGGGGCCCGATGTCGTCAGGAATTGCCAGTCGAAATTGTCGGTTCGAAACTGCGAGCCATAGGCATCGATGACGTCGGGGGTGTCAAAAACAGGATCGAAGCTGAAGCTGACGAGACGCGCTTTGTCTGCGGTGTCTGGGTCTGCCTGCAGTGCATCCTGAACGCTTCTCATTACATAGGTCGCAAGCGGGCACCCATTCACATCATCGCAGGTCGTAAAAATGAAACTCAGTACGGTGGGTTTATCCCCAAGGTAGTCGTATAGGGGGGTAGCGCGTCCCTGACTGTCCAGCACTTGGCCATCGCCGGCCACGCCCATCGCTGGCAACCCATAGGTTCCCGGTCCCGGAGGGGTAAAGGAGAGTGGCGCGTAGCCCGGCGCCATGACGACGGGCTCCTTGTGATGATGTGGGGCACTGAGCACAGCCGCACTCAACACCCACAGCAGCAGGATAACGTTACCGCGCATCACAATGTCAGTGTGCGGTCGGTGAAGCCAATCCTGAAGGGGACTGCGCGCTAGCGCCGCCATAAAGCGCATGAGCGCCAAAACGCATTTGATGCGGCGCCCCTAAGCCCAGCTCAATGAAATCGAGATTGAACTCCGGCGTGAGGGTTTCACCATCCCAGTTGTAGAGCTTAAAGTACTGCAAGTCATTCCCGTCGGATGCCGCCGTCTTATCCCAATTAGCAAGCAGAGAGGAGGTAAAATAAACGCGCTCTCCATCCCAGCTCTGCGAGACCATGTTGACCTGTTCGCCAATCTGCTCTTCCATGACTTGAACAGGGGCATGGGGGTTAGAGATATCGTACAGCCGAACTTTGCCATCATTCCAAGTGTTCACCCAAAGATGATTGTCATCGGCTGAAATGGAGATGTCGACAGGCAATGGGATCTTGCTGGCGTCGCCAATATCAGCGACCGCTTTCGCTTGCCATTCACCGGCATCATCTTCGTAGATTAGCCATACTTTAGACGTGAGGGCAGTTGTGGTGAAGCAATAATCAGACTGCGAGCCCCATGCACATCGAATTTCCAATGGTGCACCGGGCACATCAAGAATTTTCTTGGGCGTGCGCGCATGAAGGTCCCAGATGACGACGGTATTGCCAAAGCGTTTCATCGCCTCGGCGTCGCCCATCATTTTGCCCAGATTCATCATGTAGTTATTCCACCCCGTAAAGGAAGAGGTCACTAGTGCGTTACGACGGGGTAGGGCTCGCGCGTCATAGCCGTAGCCATCGGCAAAGTTGCCAGATTTTACAGCCCCCTGCAGATTGTCGTCCGTGGGCATCCAAACGCTCGTGATGAAGTCGCCCTCGTTGGTGTACTCGGCCATGCCGGTACGTCCACCGTGGTCGCGATTGTTAGAGAGCCCGGTAATCAGCATACGCCCTGGCAGTGCGTAACTGGTGTGGGGGCCGACTACGCCGCCTGTTTTGCTTACAAAATCGTCAATGGTGCGATGCAAGCTGGGTGCGGCAGGGTCAGTATGCACATCGAAGATGAAAATTTTGTTGGTATCCAATCCTGATGCCCACAAAAACCGCCGATCATCCGTGAGCCCCGAGTGGTGCGCTTCGTTGCGCCCGCCCATCGATAGTGAGTGGATAACCGTGCCGTAGGTTTTTGAGTCGGGATTCACATCGACAGTGACCAGCTTGTCTTCGCCGTTTCCAACCCCTTCGAGGCCCAAGGTCCAGATGTAAACATAGTCCTCTTGCCCGACGATTTTGGCCATGTACGGTGACATGCACGTTTCGTCAGCCGAGGTGGGCTGCACAAGTAAGAGGGCGGCTACGACGCTAGAAATTAACATTTTCCAGATCATTATTTTTTCTCCGTATTTTTCTGCCACAATTCGATGATGCTACCACCAGAAAATACAGCAATGCACCTCTTTTCGACACGGTTCCGACGCCGGGCTCAGGCTACTTTGCGGTTGTTTTTTGTCTCGCTTATCCCCGTCGCCGCAGTGGTCGCGACAGAGTTAGAGCCTTTTGCTGATTCTCCTCACCGTGTGGGGCTAGCGGATTCGCGGATCGGCTACGAATCAGAGGCTTACCGCACTGACTCAAAAGTCGTTATCGAAGTGTCGGGTATTCGCCAAGCCCTAGACAAACTGAGCAGTGAAACGCCTTTGGGCTTGCCGGCCGTGGGGGAAGGGGCGAAGGCGGCAGAAATTGATTTGGGTCGGCAACTGTTTTTTGATCGGCGTCTTTCTGCCAACGACACCCTTTCCTGCGCGATGTGTCACATACCGGAACAGGGGTTTACGCAGAACGAGCTAGCGACGCCAGTGGGACACCAAGGAAAAGGCGTCCGCCGCAATGTGCCTTCGCTGTACAACGTCGTCTTCGTCCAGCAGCTATTTTTAGATGGGCGGGAGTCTTCTTTGGTCGAGCAAATTTGGTCTCCCTTATTGGCGCACAATGAAATGGCTAATCAGGATCGGCAGTCAGTCATCGCAAAAATAGCCACCATCGAGACTTATGCTCAGCAATTCGAGGGGCTGTATTCAGGTGGATTGTCGGAGCACAGTTTGGGCTTGGCCTTGGCCGCTTATCAACGGGCGCTATTATCGGGCGATTCCGATTTTGATCGTTGGTACTTTGAAGACGGCGCCCTGTCGATCGATCACTATTCTGCAGAAGCGGCTTTAGGCTTTGCGTTGTTTCAAGAAAAGGGCTGTATTGACTGCCATCAGATGGGCGATAACGTGAGCTTGTTTTCAGACGGCGGCTTTTACAACACAGGAATCGGCTACCTCCGTCAGCAACGAGGGGTTGAGCTCGATAAGGTGCAACTCGCTCCCGGGGTCTACGTGGTGCCTCTGGTCAGCGCTGAGACGGAGACGTTTATTGATGACGGACGTGCAGAGGTCACTGGGCAGAGTGAGGATCGTTGGCAGTACCGCACCCCGAGTTTACGCAATGTCGCGATCACCTTCCCTTACATGCATGATGGGTCGCTCCCCACCCTCGAAAGTGTGGTGGCGTATTACGCGGGAAGTGGCAGCGAGGATCCATTGCAAGATGTGAGAATTAGCGACATGACGATTACGGTGGCCGAACAGCAAGCACTCGTTGCCTTTCTCAGGACGCTGACATCAAATCAAGTGGATGCATTAGTGTCGGATGCGCGCAGCGTCCAGATAGGCGAGAGGGGGGCCGCAGGGCTCTGAGCGAGGCCCTTTGCGGAGGAGCAACCGAATGAGGCGGGAAGCGGCCTTACTCACGCAGGCGTTGCATTAGTGTGACAGTGAGCTGTTCAAATATTGCTATACCGCACGCCAAGACCTCGCTTAATGTTTGCTTTTGGGTGTGGTTAAAATCGGCTTTGAGGACGAATGACATGATAGGTGATGAGCGATGAGACGCAACGGTAAGAGCGTGGTTTTGTGCGGGCTTTTTTGGGTGCTCTGTGGTTGTGGCGATCCGGTCGCGGTAGAACAGTCTGTCGAGGTCAAGCAGACGTTGGCGCAACGTGCGGGTGCGCCGTTGTTTAAAGGCATGGGTGCCTTCCATATGCCCATTACAACCCGCGATACCGACGCTCAGCGCTACTTTGATCAAGGAATGGTGCTGGCTTTTGGGTTTAACCACGCAGAGTCGATTCGCAGCTTTCGTGCCGCTCAGACATTAGATTCAGACTGCGCCATGTGCTTTTGGGGTGAGGCATTAGCCACTGGGCCCAATATTAATGTCACCAATAACGGTAAGGCGGTGATGACTCCCGAAGAGCGAGCGAGTGCGCGCGCCGCGATCGATCACGCCTTGACGTTAGTCGATGGCGTCACCCCAAAAGAGCGGAGCTGGATTCTGGCGCTGGATAAGCGTTACGACGGCCAACGTGAGACGCCGCGCGATCCACTTGATCGTGCGTGGGCAGATGCGTTGTCTGAAATGGTTGATGCCTATCCCGACGACATGACAGTGGCCTCTGTGTATGCGGAGGCGCTCATGAATACGATGCCTTGGGATTATTGGGGTCCGAGTGGGGAGGCGAAGCCAGATACGCAGGCAGTGATTAAGAGTCTCGAGCGGGTGATGGCAGCAGACCCAGAGCACCCATTGGCCCTCCACTTGTATATTCACGCGCTAGAGGCTTCGTCGAACGCCCAAAAGGCTGAACGTGCCGCTGATGCGCTCGCCAATCTGGTGCCGGGATCGGGGCATTTGGTCCACATGCCAAGCCATATCTATTTTCGGGTCGGCCGCTATCAGGACGCGGCACTCGCCAATATTCGCGCTGCCGATGTTGATGAAGCTTATATTGCCGAATGCAATGCGCAAGGTTTCTATCCTGCGTTGTACTACCCCCACAACATTCACTTTTTATGGGCTTCAGCAACCATGCAAGGTCAGAGTGAGCTGTCGTTGAAGAGCGCGCGCCGGGTAGTAGAAAATGTGCGTATCGAGCAAGTAGAACAATTCCCGACGATCCAATTCTTTCGCACTGTTCCTATGTTGTCGCTGGTTCGATTTGCCCGTTGGGAGGAGATTCTGTCTGAGCCTGAGCCGCACGCCCCGTTTGCTTTTGCCCGGGCAATTTGGCACTACGGACGTGGGGTGGCTTATGCATCGATGGAAAATAAGGAATCTGCCCTGAAGGAATTGGCCGCAATTGAGCGTCTTGAGCCTGAGGTTGATGAAATTTTTATGGGTAATGTCTATCCCGCAAAAAGCCTGATTGGCATCGCCAAATCGTTGTTGCGCGGCGAGATTGCATTTCGTTCAGGCGCTATGGCGGCGGCAGTGACATCGTTTGAACAAGCAGTGGCCATGCAGGACGCGTTGCCCTACACGGAGCCACCTTTTTGGTACTACCCGACGCGACAATCTCTTGGCGCCGCATTGCTAGCAGATGGCCGCGCTGCCGAGGCTCAACTGGTTTTTGAGGCGGATCTTGAGCAATACCCGATGAACGGCTGGTCACTCTATGGATTGACCGAGGCGTTAAACGCGCAAGGGCATACCGCTCAGGCTGAGGCGGCGCGCCAACGCTTCGAAACCGTCTGGCAATTTTCAGATGTGACGTTATCGTCGTCCGTCTTATGAGCAAGCAGCGGTCGTTGGGACTCTGGTGACGGTTCGCTTGAGTCATTCGGTGCAGTCATTCGTTGCAGTCTAAGGGAGGGGTTATCCTGATGATTAAGTTGATCACATTACTGACTCGAAAGGTGGGGCTAACGCGAGACGCGTTTATCGAGCACTACGAAACCCACCACAGAAAGATCGGCGAAAAATACCTCAGTGGCTACGCGGCTAAGTACCAACGCCGTTATCTCAATGTTGCCGAGTCGGCCAATCACGCCCCGTTAGACCTACCTTTCGATGTGCTGATGGAGATCTGGTTTCCAGATCAAGCTCGAATGGACGAGGCTATGGCTCTAATCGCCTCAGAATCGGCGCAAGTTGAAATCAACGCTGACGAAGCCCGTCTTTTTGAGCGAGACAAAACGCGCAGCTATGTGGTTGAAGAATATGAGTCAGATATGCCGACGCTGTAGCGTCTGACCCATTTGGTCAGTCAGGCAACGCGCCGCCTATGCGCACTGGACAGTGTGGTGCATCAGTCGAACCAATGTAGTTGTATCGACCCTCTTTCGGCCCCGTCGCGCGCTAAGCGCTCCGCGTCCTCGCCAAACGTATTTTCGATTTGCTCTCGACGTATTTTCATCGTTGGTGTGAGGATCTCATTTTCAATGGTCCAGGGCGTTTGACTAAAAATGATGGCGCCGATGCGGGCATGCTTTTCAATGTCGGCATTAATAGATTCGACCGTCGCGAGAGCGGCAGCTTCGACTTCCTCTCTGGGCAATAGGCGGGAGGGCTCGTTGAGCACCGTTATCATCACGGTTTTTGAGTAGCCTCGCCCCAGCAGGCACTGCTGCTCAGAGTGAGGGTTATCGGCAAAGAGCCCCTCGATCGGCGGGGGCGCGACGAATTTTCCTTGGATCGTTTTGAAGTAGTCTTTAACTCGTCCAGTAATAAAGATAAAGCCGTCGTCATCGATCCGGACTTTGTCACCGGTGTGCAGCCATCCGTCTTGCCAAAGCTCAGCGGTTTTGTCAGGGCGGTTGTAGTAGCCTGGCGTGCAGCCCGCTGCTTTGATTAGGAGCTCGTCGTTACCGCCGATCTTCACTTCGACCTCGCCGGCTGGTTGGCCAATAGAGCCGATCCTGCGGTTCTGTGGGTCGGTAATGATGAGTCCCATTGCCTCGGTTTGGCCGAAACCCTCGCACAGCTTTACGCCGACAGCGTCCCACCAGTTGATCAGCGCAGGCGGGGTTGGCGCGGCAGCGGTCAGGCAGTACTCGACTTCATCGAGACCCAATGCGCTGATCACTAGCGCTTGCACACCGGCCTGATCCTTTGCGATAGCAGCATCAAGTGCCTCGGCGCCGCCAAACTTAGCGGTCACCGATTGCCTGAGTTGTTCCCACACACGGGGCGGCCCAAAAAAGATGTGCGGCCGGCAGCGTGGAAGATCGGTGGCAAGCGTTGCCAGCGACTCGTTGAACCAGATTTCCCCACCAGTATTGATGGATGAGAATTCAACGATCTGACGTTCGGCGATGTGCGAGAGTGGCAGGTAGCTAAACCAACGCGGTTGCGCCCGCTGTGTGAACAAATATTGACAGCGACGCATGGGGATTAGGTTAGTGGCATGGGTCTGGATGACGCCTTTGGGTAAGCCCGTGGTACCAGAGGTGAAGACCAGCGAGACGGTATCATCGGCGAGGGGTTCGTAAGCCGGCGCGTCGCTGGGCGCCTCGGCAACGAGCTGTTCCCACTTCGTATGAGGTAGGTCGCAGTCTGCGCCAGGCAAGGTGACGATCAGGCAGCTCTCTGGGAGGACAGCCTTCACGCCTTCCCAATTTTCAGTTTCACCGAGGAACAGTACTTGCGTATCGGTGAACTCGAGGATGTACTCAGCCGTCGCCTGCGCGTGAGTGGTAAACAGGGGGACCGTGGCATTACCTGAGTGAATGATGCCCATATCCGCCATGATCCAGTGTGCCCGGTTGCGGCTCAGTAGCGCCATGTGCTGCCCATGAGCAAACTCAGCCTCCAGCCACGCCGCCACACGGTCAATTTCTGCGACTGCGGCACCCCAAGTGTAGTCAGTAGAACCCTCTGGTAAGAGATCTCGCATCCAGACTGTCTCGGGTTGTACCTGTGCCCAGTGCCGGGCTTGCTCGGTTAGGGTGCTGCACTGCATGACTGACGGTCCTCTCTCGGTCTCAGGGTGGGGCATTTGTGCCTGTGGTATTCCAGCAGTGCCGTATCTTTTGCGTGATAAGTAGGACACCAGCACTCGCAAAGCGAGCTAACCATAGACGCTACCCCTCATCAATACCAGTCACATCGCACTGCCAGCATGAGCCGGAGGAGGGCAGTGAATTCGAGTCGGCCTGAGGTTATAGTGAGGTCTCGTCCAGCCGTTAATGCACTGTGATTATCCGAGGGTTCAGTATGACACCGTTACTAGAGATCATTGTTTATTTCACTATGTTGACCTTCGTTACCGTGTTGCTGGGAGCGCTTCTCCGCAACCGCGAATGGACCGCCGAAGGGCGGGCGATCGGCCTGGGCAATCGCGATAACTTAAGCGAACCCACCCCCTTAGGGGGCAGAGCGGAGCGGACCGCGAGAAATGCCATGGAAGCGTCGATATTTTTTGTGCCGCTGGCGCTAGTGGCACACGCGGCAGGTTTGGATGCAGAGGTGTTACTGGGTGCGCAGATCGCTTTCTGGGCCCGGGTGGCGTATGTCCCTATCTATATCGCTGGCATAAAGGTTGTCCGCAGCCTCGTGTGGATGGTTGGCGTAGTCGGGTACATCCTCATGGTCATTGAGCTGCTCTGAAAAGCACTGATACTTGGCTCTGCAGATTCGTCGCCGTTGTTCAGACACCATGAATGAGCGGGAGCGGCAGAGTGAGCTTTTTATCGAGTACTGTCTTCGTGGCTTGCGCAAGGTATAGTCGCCCGATGGGACTTTTCTCTCAGTAGTCAACTCAACTCGTTAGTCAAACCAGAGGTAAGGACATTATGAAATACATCTTTTCGATATTGCTGGCGTTACTGCTTAACAGCAGCGCGTTTGCAGATGGTCACAGTGAACCCCAGTACTCCAAGTTCCAATCTAATTATTACTTCACCTGCCCCCAGCCTGCGGCGTGTGTGGGCGCCTTCCAAAAGATGTTGGCAGCGCCGGATATCGCCGATAAGGGTTTTGAGGCGACTCTTTATGCGCTTGGACATAATGGCTGGGATGATTCGACACACATGGTGTCTTTCTACTTTAAGAACGCTGAGCGTTATTTGGAGGCGGGGCGAACCTTTGCGCAATCTCCGGCGTTTAAGGAATTTGCTCAGGCGCGCATGAGTGCGGGCGTAGAGGCGCAGTCTGAATCGCTGACCACACACAGTATTGTTGAAGGTGACGGACGTGGCACGAAAAGCATGGTGAATTGGTCGATTAAGGTCAGCGATCCCGCAACGTTTGTGCCCGCGTGGCAGAAGTTGACCAAAGCGATGGAAGCCTACCCATGGTCCCCCAAAGCGTATGGGCTGCAGACCGTGCTACTGGGCAATCAAGGTTGGGCGACCCACGAGATTTGGTCCGCCTTTGAGACACCGGTTGAAGCGTTGAATTTTTTGGAGGCGTTTTACTTAACGCCTGAGTTTAAAACCTATAACGCCGAGACTGAAGGCGCCGTATCACTCGTCAGGAGCCATATTGCCAATACCGTGTATGAAGCGAACCCCGACTGATTGATCGGCATTTTTGGATGTCATGATGCCGCTCTAGGGCGGCTTATTCATCATGATGTTCAAGGCAGCAGTCTCGCCATCGATTGATGAGCACGTCGACACCTAGCTGATTTAAGGTGTTTGTATTGCGCTCGGGAATGAGCGCAATATCCTCGGTGGCGTCCACGGCCTGCGTGACGCTTGATTCCCGCAGAATATGTACCATGGGGTAGGGAGATCGGTTGGTATAGTTTTCCGCATCGCCTCGGTCTGTCGCATCAAACTGATGATGAGGATGGAACCCTACCAGTTGATACCTGCCCACCCAGTTCATCATGACGAGTAGCTCCTGAGCCATCGCTAAACAGTCGTTAAAATCGCTAAAGTCTCCCATGGCAGAGGTCAGGATGAGAAAGCTGGTCTCAGTCTTTAGGTCACTCTCGAGCCAGTCCATTTCCTCATGAAGCGCGTGCAAGATGTCTGTCAGTGCTTCGCTGTCACAGGCCCTGTAGCGAATGCCGTCGCGTGCTGAGACGCCATGGGCAAAAGGGCACAGATTCAGCTCTATGACAAATGACTGGATCCAGCGCCGTGTTGTGATGATAGCGTTATTGATAATGCTTACCTTTTTGCCCTCAATAATGGGCGATATTGTGTCCTCTGAGCACCCACGCTCAGCCCCCTTTGCTATGGTACGCGATGGTGGCATTGTCGATAAGACGGGATGAACGCGTGATCATGGTTTGGATGTGTCCGCAATGCACGCAGCCGTTAGAGGCGGGCGAGTCTGGTTTGCTCTGTGTCAATGGTCATCGTTTTGACCGTGCCAGAGAAGGGTACGTTAATTTGCTTCCCGTACAGCACAAGCGTAGCAAGAACCCCGGTGATAATGCTGACATGGTGCGAGGTCGACGCGCCCTTCATCAGGCACACCTGTACCGGCCGCTAGCAGAGGCGCTGTGTGATCTAGTGGCCACTTATACCGACGTGAGTACCCTGCTCGACATTGGGTGCGGTGAGGGCTATTACGATGGAATGCTGTCTGCGCGTCTGCCAAGCTTATCGGTTTACGGGGTCGATATTGCGAAGACGGCGGTGAGGTTGGCGGCGAGAGACTACCGTAGCCACCACTATGCCGTGGCGAGTTCGCGCCACCTGCCTGTCATGACTTCGTCAATTGACCTGGCAATGTGCATCTTCGCACCAGTGAGTGATACCGAGGTCGCGCGAGCGGTGCGACCGAATGGGTATTATTTGGAGGTCGGCCCTGCCGCTCAGCATCTATGGGAATTAAAGACCGCGCTATATGAGCAGCCGCGGGAGCATCCCGTGCTCAGGCGCACCATTCCTAGCGGAGTATTGCTGCAGGAGGGCGAATGCCGCTATGAAAAACCCCTCACTCAGACAGAGCTGCAAGCCGTAGTGGCAGCCACTCCATTTGCTTTTCGAGGTCATCGCGAGAAACGGGAAGCGTTGCGGGAACAGTCCGACTTCGTCATCACGCTGGGATTTTCTTGGCGCCTGTTTAGACTCGCTGCTGAGCAAGACGCGGTAGCTAGCGGTGCAGTTTTAGACGACGCACCCGAATCGACCGACCTTTAATCTTACCCTGAGCCAGATAATTCATCGCCTGTCGCAGTACCGGTCTGGCGATCGCAACATAGCTACTGTTATCAAGAATTTTTATTTTGCCAATTTGATCCCCCGCTAGGCCGGCGTCTCCGGTGAGCGCCCCCAATATGTCGCCCGGTCGCAATTTTTGTTTGCGCCCCGCGTCAAATTGAAGTGTCGTCATGTCGCCCTGTAATCGATAGTTAGGATTACGATTCAATGATTCCAGCACGTCACACAGACAGTTAATTTGAAGATGATCCTCGATCACACGCAGTCGGGGCGCCTCTGAAGGAGTGACTAGGCTAAAGGCTTGACCCGTTTCGCCGGCTCGGCCAGTGCGGCCAATGCGATGAACATATGTGTCGCCATCGCGGGGTAGCTCAAAGTTAACGACCATCGCGAGGGCAGGTATGTCCAGGCCACGCGCCGCGACATCGCTGGCCACCAATACAGGGCTGGTGTTGTTCGTGAACTGCAATAGCACCTGATCTCGATCTCGTTGATCCAGGTCGCCGTGGATCGCAGCCGCTTCGATATCATGTTCCTGCAGAAATGCCGCCACCTCAGCGCACTGTTTTTTGGTATTACAAAAGACCATGGCGTTACCGGGTTGGTAGTGCTCAAAAAGCGCTAGCAAAGCCGTATTGCGTTCGTGTTTTTGAATCTCGAAAAAGAGCTGTTCCACTACCGTTTCATCGTGGGTGAGCACCGTGTCGACTTTGACCTCGATAGGTTGATGCTGGATAGCCCGACTCATTTTCTTGATGTCGTCTGGAAAGGTGGCGGAGAGTAGTAGTGTCTGTCGTTTTTCGGGTAATGCCGCTGTGATGGTGGCCATGACTTCAGCAAAGCCCATATCCAGCATGCGGTCCGCTTCGTCGAGTACGAACGTCGCGACGCTCGTTAAATCCAGAGTCTGCCGTTGTAAGTGATCCTGAATGCGCCCTGGGGTCCCCACCACAATGTGTGCGCCATGCTCAAGAGAGTCACGCTGCGGCCCAAAGGGCTTGCCGCCGCATAACATCACCACTTTGATATTGCGCATGCGACTCGCCAGCTGTCGAATGGCTTCGCCCACTTGTTCTGCGAGCTCTCGGGTAGGGCACATGACCAGTGCTTGCACCCCAAAAAAGCGGGGATTCAAATGATGTAGGAGTCCGATTCCAAAGGCTGCGGTTTTACCACTACCGGTCTTGGCCTGAATGATGACGTCTTTGCGCTGAAGTATCGCGGGCAAGCTCTGTGCTTGCACGGGCGTCATCGCCGAGTAACCGAGCCCCTCCAGCGCCTCGAGTTGAGCTGGAGCAAGGGGTAGCGTCGAAAACAAGTCGGGTGTCATAGCGGGCGGTATCAGTTAGAGATCGTGGACCCTATCAGACTCTCACCCGCTTTAGGCTCAGTAGCCGCTTAGATGCGACGCAATACCCAATACACTGATAACTAGGCCAGTCGCTCAATAATAATCGCCGGCGCCATGCCGCCCGCGGCGCACATCGTCACGAGTCCGTAGCGCTTTTGCTGTCGCTCCAACTCATCAAGCAGTGTGCCAATCAAAATAGAGCCCGTCGCGCCAATGGGATGCCCTAATGCCATCGCACCACCATTAACATTGACCTTGTTGCGATCTAACTCGAGGTCGCGGATGAATTTTTCTGCCACNNCGCGCCGCGGGTACCGGTGCGTTAAGCATCAGCGTAGGGCAATCGCCTTGGTTTGCGGTGGCCACGATGCGGGCGCGGGGCGTTAATCCGCAGCGTTCAACATAGTGCTCAGACGCCAACAACAGTGCCGCCGCGCCATCGACCACT
>ENA-UZWU01004894-UZWU01004894.1-metagenome-genome-assembly--contig:-Day-4--1m-contig-4894_pt2 | contig 23058 bp, 25 predicted proteins | sample MGYA00260345_ERZ794905 | MGnify/ENA metagenome assembly ERZ794905
AAATTCCTAAATCTAAAATATATAGCATTATTAGAAAAGGTGAGGTTAGAGTTAACTCCGGGAGAGTTAAACCTAATAGTAAGATCTCTTCTGGTGACTTAATAAGAATCCCCCCATACTTAAATGAAGATAAAAAAGAGTTTAAACACATTGTTAGCAAAAGCTCAAAAAATTTAATAAGTAACAATATTTTATTCGAAGATAATAATTTTATAATCATCAACAAGCCTTATGGCATAGCTGTACACGGGGGTACAAAGAACAATATTGGAATTATAGATGTTGTAAGATCCATATATGATGATTCTATTGATTTATGCCATCGAATAGATAAAGAAACATCTGGATGTCTTGTGCTATCGAAGAATAAGAAATCAAATAAATGGTTCAATAAATTGCTTCTGGACAAAAAGATAAAGAAAAGATACATAGCAATTCTTAAGGGCCATTTAAAAGGCAACAAAAAAATTAAATCGTTAATCAATAAATCTGAAGCATCTAATCAAAAATCTTTTATTTCAGACGATGGCAAAGAGTCTATATCTATATTTATACCGAAATTAAAATTAAATTCATCCTGTCTTGTAGAGATTGAAATCTATACTGGCAGAACACACCAGATTAGGGTTCAAAGCAACCATATTGGCCATCCGGTATTAAATGATAATAAGTATGGAGATATAGAGTTTAATAATGAAGTGTCTCCTAAAAATATAAAAAGAATGGCACTTCACTCAATGCTAATAGAATTTTATGATATGCAAAATAAACTCATATCAATCAAAGCAGAATTAGATGATTCATTTGTAAATCTAATAGAGGGATTAAAGTAAGTTTTTCTACCATTCATAGTATAATTTTGATAGGATACATTTTTTTTAAGGGTAAGTATGGCAGTTCAAAAAAGTAAAGTAACGCGATCAAGAAGAGGTCAAAGAAGATCTCATGATTCATTAAATGCATCAACACTATCAATAGATCCTGTATCTGGTGAAAAACATGCACGTCATCAAATGACTAAAGATGGATTCTATAAAGGTAGACTTGTTAAAGATTTAAGAAAAGTTGAGAAAGAAGAGGCTGAAGATACAACAGTTTAACTAATGCCTAGGCATATAAGTTTAATTTTTCCAGGTCAGGGTTCTCAGTCATTGGGAATGCTAAACAATTTTAGCGAATCAGAATTAGGTAACATTTCAGACTTAACAAATAATATCTCTGATATTAATATCATAGAATGTATTACAAATGGCCCAGAAGATGTTTTAAATAAAACATCAATTACGCAACCCGCTATCTTAATTACTTCCTACCTTTATTATCAAAAATTTATTACTGATACTGGATTAGTCCCTGATTTATTTGCCGGGCATTCACTAGGAGAATATTCGGCATTATTGGCATCAAACTCTATAGATTTATCAACAGCTGTATCTTTAGTTCATAAAAGGGGTATCTTTATGGAGAACGCAAAACCTGGTTCAATGTTTGCCATATTAAATCTAGACCTTATTTCAATTCAAAATATTTGCAAAAAAGTAGAAAAGGCGACTGGAGAAATAGTTAGTGCTGCAAATATCAACTCCCAAAATCAGATCGTTGTTGCAGGAGATATGAATTCCTCAAGATTGGTGGCTGAGAAGTGTAAAGAAGCTGGTGCAAAAAGATGCATTCAACTTAATGTAAGCGTTGCCTCTCATTGCGCTTTGATGAGAAATGCTGCTGATAAATTAGAGTTTGAGCTAAACAATACCTTAATTACCGAACCAGATATTCCAATCATCCATAATTTTGATGCCTCACCTTCATTTGACCCAGTAGAAATTAAATCAAAATTAAAGAAACAACTATTTAAACCAGTACAATGGGTTGAAACGATGAGACATATTAAAAATTACGATGGAATCGTTATTGAATGTGGGCCAGGTAAAGTACTTACGGGTCTTGCAAAGACAAATGGGTTAAATAATATATTATCAATGACATCCTCAACATTTAAAAATGACTTACAACAACTATTATGAGTAAAGAAATAGTATTTATATCTGGAGCATCACGCGGGATTGGAACTGCTATTGCTGAACACTTTGCAAATAAAGGCTATAAAGTTATTGGAACATCTAGAAATAACTTTACATTTGATTCAGATAACAAAAACTTAATTCCGTTATCCCTAGACATAACAAATAGGGATTCAGTAAGAGAGTGTATTGATTTTTTAAAAGAAAATAATTTAATGCCCTCAATTTTGATAAATAATGCTGGCATTACATCTGATCAATTGTTTTTAAGAATGAAAGACGAAGATTGGGATAACGTTATCGCTACTAATTTAACTGGCACCTTTAATCTAACAAAAGCACTTATCAAAGGTATGATTAAAAATAGATATGGAAGGATTATAAACATCTCATCAGTTTCTGGTTTAATGGGAAATCCAGGTCAGGTCAATTATTCATCAGCCAAAGCAGGGCTTAGTGGTTTTACTAAATCCTTAGCAAAAGAAGTTGGATCCAGAGGAATCAATGTGAATTCAATAGCTCCAGGTTTTATTGAGACCGATATGACGTCATATCTCGATGAAAATGCTAAGGTAAAATTAACTCAAGACATCCCTTTAAAAAGACTTGGTTCTGTAAATGATATAGCAGAGTTGGCTATCTTTTTAGCAAGTGACGAATCTTCATATATTACAGGTCAGACTATTTCTGTTGATGGCGGGCTATTCATGTACTAAATAAGTCTCATTAAAAAAATGTGCATCTTTCAATGAATAGATGTAAAATGCATTTTTTTACTTTGGAGTAAGTATGAATATTGAAGATAGAGTTAAAAAAATCGTTAGTGATCAACTTGGAAAATCTGTTGATGAAATACAGAGCGATTCATCTTTTGTAGATGATCTTGGTGCTGATTCTTTAGATACGGTTGAATTAGTTATGGCTTTAGAGGAAGAATTTGATCTAGAAATTGCAGACGAAGATGCTGAAAAAATTTCGACCGTTAATGAAGCGGTAGATTATATCAATTCTAATTCATAAGAAGTAATTAAAAACTGTATTCAATCACAGTTCTTATTGAGAATAATATTTAACGAGATTCCGTTGTAAAATGGAATCTCGTTTTTTATGTTATACAAATAAATGTTTCTACTGCGAATAGTCTTTTTAACATTAATTTTTACTGCCTCATTTGTAGGTCCATATAAGGCTTTCTTTAATTCACATTCCCAAAAATCATTTATTGAAATCATGCCTGGAGATAGCATGTATCTTGTCATTTCAAGATTAACATCTGAGAGCTCTCTTAATAAATTATTTTTTAGAATCTATGTAAATAAACATAATATTAGTTCATTTCAGGCTGGTGAATATAACATTACAGAAATGAGCATTGCAAATGCAATAGATTCTTTTAAAAAAGGAAATACCATCACACGCTTCATTACAATTAACGAAGGTATGAATATATTTGATCTTAATAAGATTATCGACAACAGTTATCTTATAAATGATTGTATAAATTTAAATTGTTTAAAAATCAATTATCCGTTTGTTGAGGGTGTTCTTCACCCAGATACTTATTTTTATAAAAAAGGGATGAAAGCATCTGATATTCTTGAAGATAGCCATAAAAGTCTTGATTTAAAGCTTTCAGAATTGTGGAAAAAAAAGCCTAACGCAAATTTATTAAAAAATAAATATGAGGCTTTAATATTAGCTTCTATCATTGAAAAAGAAGCTGGTAATCATTTTGAAAAAAAAGATATAGCTAGTGTTTTTTTAAAAAGAATTAGTCTTAATATGAAACTTCAAGCAGACCCAACTATTATTTATGGCTTATTGCCGAATTTCGATGGAGATATTAAAAAATCTGATATTCTTGATAAAAATAATAGATACAATACATATATGATTAAAGGCTTACCACCAACACCTATTTCTATAGTGTCCATATCGTCTCTTGAGGCAGCTATTACAAGTTCTCCTGGAGACTATTTATTCTTTGTTGCAAACTCTCCAACTACTCATCATTTTTCCAAAACATATGAAGAACATAAACAAATGATTAAAAAGATAGGTCTTGATAGATGAAAATAATTAGTTTTGAGGGTATTGAAGGTGTTGGTAAATCAACCCAAATACAAATGTTAGATAGTTATCTCAAAGATAAAGGTTTTACAACTGAAATATTCAGAGAGCCTGGGTCAACAGTTACTGGCGAAAAAATACGCGATATTCTTTTATATTCAGTTGAAGATCTTTCATCTGAAACCGAGCTTCTATTAATGTTTTCAGCAAGAGCTCAACTTATAAAAGAAAAAATTACTAACTCCAGTAATGATTTTATTTTATTTGATAGATTTTTTGATGCATCGTTTGCATATCAGGGTTATGGGAGAGGGCTTTCATTGGAATTAATTAATAATCTTATTGAATTCACTAAATGCCCAATTCCTTCAATAACATTTTTACTTGATATTAGTGTTGATGAAGGTTTTAGAAGAAAGGCCGATGATACCAAGGATAGAATCGAATCGTCAGGTGATGCATTTTTTGAAAATGTAAGACAAGGCTACTTAGATCTTAGTAAAAATAATAATAGAATTAAAGTTCTAGATGCAAACAATTCAATTGATGATTTGCATCAAGAAATTATTAATATAACAAATCAATATATATGATTTTCGATAAATGTGACTGGTTAGTCAATTCATTTAATTCAATAAATTTTAATAATCTTCCTCATGGAATTATCATTAATGGTCCAAAGGGCGTTGGAAAAAAATTACTTGCAACAAAAATATCTCAGAAAATAATATCTAATTTTCAAGACAATTTAAGCATAGATCACCAAAACTTAGTAGATAAAAATAATCATCCCGATCTATATCTTTTGGATAAAGATAAGTACTTGCTCAAAGATATCAGAAGACAAAAAGTTTCCAAAAACTGGGATGAGGATAAGGGTTTTAATGATGTAGTATCATTTTTAACACTGACACCTTCCATATCAAAAAATAAAGTAGTTTGTATTATAAATGCAGACACCATGAACAATATAGCTCAAAATGCATTGCTAAAATCTTTAGAAGAGCCAGCAGCTTTTTCTTATATCATCATGACCACTAGCAGATCTAAAGCGTTAACTCAAACTATTTACAGTAGATGCCAAGTCATAAATATACCATTTCTTTCATCGAGTAAAATTGATGATTGGCTTAATATTAATGGTATTAATGACTTTTCATCACTTCACTTTCCAAGTTTTGCAACGCCTCTATCCATACTAGATGATATCCAAATTGGAAATCATAATTGTTACAAAGAATTTGTTTCAATTTTAGTAAATTTTATTTTAAACAAAATAGATCAAAACCAAGCAATTAAATCGTTAAATGACATAAACATTAGCTTAATTACTAAAATGAATTATTTTGTAGAATTTTATAAGATTATTCTTAAATCTAGAATTACCGGGGAGGAGTTAAGCGGCACATATAAGATTTTTAATTCTAGTAACTTTAATAAACTAAAAATCTCAAATTTAATAGATGATATAAATAATTTAAGAGGCGATTTATTTGATGTTTCCTCAATTAATGAGGCTCATGTGCTGAACTATTTTTTCAGTGAGCTTAGGCTATCTGTTAAACAATAGTCGTTCCTCCATCTATAACTATTGTTTGGCCATTAATATAGCTTCCAGCATTAGATGATAGCAAAATTGCCGCACCTGCAATTTCATCAGGCTCACCAATTCTTCTCATCGGATTAGATTCAAGGACTTTATTTAATATATCAGGATTTTCCCATAGGCCCTTTGCAAAATCAGTTTTTACAAGACCTGGTGCTATAGAATTTGCTCTTATATTTTTATGACCAAATTCTGCAGCAATGTTCTTAACAATCATTACGTCAGCTGCTTTGCTAATATTATACGCACCAAGAAAGGCACTACCTTTGATGGCAGCAATACTTGATATGATAATAATTGCACCATCATTTTTTTCAATCATATGTGGTAAGCACATATTGCATAAAAGTTGATTAGACCTAATATTGTTATGCATTACTTTATCAAATTGCTTGATATCCATATCAAGCATTGAACCCATAAAAGTATTTGTAGCTGCATTGCAAATTAATGTATCTATCGAACCCAAGATCTCTATTGTTTTATCAACCAAATATTTAAGTTGTTCATCTTCTGCAATATTGCATGCAATTGGGAATGCGACCTCTCTGCCAATTTCATCATTTATTTCTTTAGCTGTCATCTCACATGCATCGAGCTTTCTTGATGATATAATTACATTAGCACCCATAAGTGCAGATTGATGAGCTATTGACTTGCCAATACCTTTAGAGCTACCTGTAATTAGAATTGATTTATTTTTAAGACTAAATAATGACATTTTTGATTATAATAATTAACAACAGGAGAAATACTATCATGATGATTGAAATATACGGAAAAACTTTTTGTCCATATTGTGATAAAGCAAAAGCCTTATGCGAGCGAGAAGGTTATGATTATGTATATAAGGAACTGGATAAAGACTTTTCGCGAGATGAATTTTTTAACATCTTTCCCTCTGCTAGAACGTTTCCTCAAATTAAAATTGAAGGAAATGATATAGGTGGTTATACAGACTTAGAGGCTTGGACACAGAATAAAGGATAATTATGAATGAATTTAACGAATTTTTATTGCTGCTTGATAGTAATTTGAGTGGGTCTTGGTGGTTTCCAATTTTACTTGTAGGAACTGGGATATTTTTTACAATATATTTAGGGTTTCCACAATTTAGATTTTTTGGTCAAGCCTGGAAACTAGTTTCAAGAAAAAATAATAAGCCAGATGCTGAGGGCGAAACAACTGCTTTTGAAGCTTTAACTACGGCTATGTCAGGTGCGGTAGGCACTGGTAATATAGGTGGTGTGGCTCTAGCTATCTGGACTGGTGGCCCAGCAGCAATATTTTGGATGTGGATAACAGCTATCTTTGGAATGACCACAAAATTTGTGGAAGTAACTATGGGTCATAAATACAGAACTAAGCTTGAAGATGGTTCAATATCCGGCGGTCCTATGTATTACATTGAACATGCATTAAACATGAAATGGGTTGCAGTTTTATTTGCTTTTTTAATGATGATTACAGCAATTGGGTCAGGAAATATGCCTCAAATCAATAACATAGCATTGGTAATGAATACAGAATTTTCAATACCTAAATTATTTACAGGTTTATTTTTAGGTGTTCTTTTGTGGTTTATTATAATTGGAGGAATCAAAAGAATTGCCTCTGTAGCTAGCAAGATCATCCCCATCATGGGATTAATATATCTTGGCGGAGCTTTTATTGTTCTTATTGAAAATTATCAAAATATTTTGCCTTCATTTAATGCTATCTTTGCTCAAGTATTTACTGGATCCGCGGCAGTAGGTGGTTTTTTGGGTGCTAGTTTTGCAATGAGTCTAAAATATGGTGTTGCACGAGGTCTTTATTCCAACGAGGCTGGTCAAGGGTCTTCTCCAATAGCACATGCCTCCTCAAAAAATAAATCTATTGATCAGGGTGTTGTATCAATACTAGAACCTTTTATAGATACAATTGTTGTATGTAGTGTTACAGCTCTTGTGATCTTATCAAGTGGCGTATGGACTGAAAAATTTGATACAACATTTTCTAAAACCGATATGGTTGTACTAGATGGTATTTACAGCGATGATAAAAATGAAGAGGGTAAATATTTATACCCAAAACATGTAGATGAATTAACTAAATATGTGCAGTCAATTAGCTCAAGCGTCAATGAATTTTCAGGTTTAATAAACATTAGTAATGGGCTAATCAATAACAAAAATATCACCGTACTTCATTCAAGATCAATTGCTGAAGATATTAAAATTATTGATAACTCATCAAAAAATCCTTTTACAGGTGATTTAACTGTTATTAATGGAAAAGTTTTGCTTGATGGTGTTACATTCGAAGGTAAATCTCTTGTAAGTTCGGCAGAATTGACAGCTAGAGCTTTTTCACAAGGGTTATTTGGTTCCTATGGTGGTAAACTAGTTGCTATAGCATTACTTCTTTTTGCTTTCTCTACCGCTATTACATGGTGCTACTATGGAGATAGGTCAACGGCATATATTTTTGGTGAAAGAGGTGTCTTTTGGTACAGAAATTTTTATGTCTTATGTTTTATACTAGCAGCAGTCATAGATACAACTATAGTTTGGAATATAGCTTATGTTGTTGTTGCACTTGTTTCAATTCCAAATTTAATTGCTCTTTTTGTGCTTAGAGATGAGATGAAAAATTTAACAAAAGAATTTATTAATCAAAATTAATTACTTAAAATTTATTCGTGAAATATCTATATTTTGTTATTTGTATTGCTTTAGTTTCTTCATGCGGCGGGAGTGGTGGTTCTAGTTTATTAAACGAAAATTCTTCGAATGATGATACGGTTATAACAATTAATCCAGTTATTCAGAGTTTTTCAAGTAACAATTACAATGTTGCACAAAATGAAGAGTTTACAATTTCATGGACAACCAGCATGGCTATTTCTTGTGAAGCTGGTGGAAGCTGGAATGGAATAAAAGATGTTTCAGGCTCACAAGATTTTATTTTTTCATCAACGGGTAACTACGAATTTATATTGATATGCACAGGAGAAGATGGAGAACAGACAGTAGAAGATTCCATCTCAATAAATGTATCAAATTCTGCTGAGTATTCCTCTAAATGTAAAACCCCTGTAGATGATTCTAATGACTATTGGTTGGAAGAATTTAATAGCCCTGTTTTGGATTCTAGTATTTTTAGCTACCAAATCGGTAATGGATTTTTCTCAAATAACCAATGGATTACTGGTTGGGGTAATAATGAACCTCAATACTACACTGGTTCTGGAAGTGGAGACAACGGTAACTATGCTAAATATTATGACTCAATAAATAATACGACAGAAAATCTATTTATCGAAAATGGCTATTTAAAAATTCAGCCTATATATAATGTTGATACTCCTTTTATTGATCCTTATAATGGAACAACTCAATGGCAACATACTTCATCCAGAATAGTTACATCTGATAAAAAGGTCTTTCAAAATCCATCAAGAATAACAGTATGTTTTAAAGTTCCAGATGGTACAGGTTTTTGGCCTGCAATATGGATGTTACCTCAAGGTTCTCTAGAAAGTGTTAAATCTTGGCCAGATGACGGTGAGATAGACCTTATGGAAGCTAGGGGTAGACTATCACAGGTCATAGGTTCTGCAATACATTTTAGAGCAAATTGGGGCTCACATTCATTTTTATCTACCGAAGCTTCTGTAGATATGGAAAATAATTTTCAGGAGGTCTTTCATTCAGTAACTCTCGAATGGCAAGAGAATTCTATAAAAATGTATCTTGATGATTTAAATGATCCATTTTATGAGGAGGGCTCAGATTCGAGTCCATTAGTTGGGACAAATTACCCTTTCAATGAACCATTTTACCTAATATTAAATGTTGCATCAGGCGGTAATTTTGATAGTTCGTATGAAACAAATACTGAAATGTTTTGCCATAATAAAGATTGCTCAAACTTGTCTGTACCTGACAGAGGTAGGTTTTTAATTGATTATATTGAGTATAAATCTATCGATTAGCGTTTCGATTTTTTAGCTCAACCATTACATCATGAAGTGATAAATGTTGAGATTTTAAAAGAACTATCAAATGAAATAATAGATCAGCCGATTCATCTACCAACCTTCCATCATTAGTTACGGCAGCTATGGCTGTTTCTCCCGCTTCCTCAGCAACTTTTTTTGATATTTCCTTCACGCCCTTTTCCAAAAGAGAATTTATATAAGAATTTGAATTACTTTCAATTTTTCTTTGGTCTGTAAGATTCTCAAGGTCGTAAATTATAGATAAAGGATTTTGTATTTCAGATTCAAAACATGAATAATTATCCAAATGACATGTTGGCCCTAATGGAGTTGCTTTGATTAATAATGTATCTCTATCGCAGTCTAATTCTATAGAATTTACTTGAAGTTTATTTCCAGAAGTTTCTCCTTTTGTCCAAAGTCTTTGTTTAGACCTGCTAAAAAAAGTAACCTCATTTGTTTCAACTGTTACTTTAAGTGATTCACTGCTCATATATCCAAGCATAAGAACATTTAATGATGAAACATCTTGAATGACTGCCGGTATCAAACCATTATCGTTCCATTTAATATTTTTTATATCCATATTTAATACCTGACATTAACTGATTTATTTTTTAAATTTTCTTTCAGTTTATTTATATTTATTATATTTTTGTGAAATACGCTAGCAGCTAATGCCCCACTAGAGTTAGTCTTTGTAAGGACATCATTAAAATGTATTTCCTTACCAGCGCCTCCAGACGCTATTAATGGAACATCGCAGTTAGCTAACATTAGATTTAATTGATTTATATCATAACCTTTTCTTACTCCATCTTGATTCATACAATTTAAAACAATCTCACCAGCTCCTAATTCCTGAATAGTGTTTATCCATTCTTCTGTTTTTAACTTTGTATTTGTAATAGTTTTTTCATCACCAGTATGTGAAAAAACAATGTATTCACCATCAACATTTTTTGAATCTATACCAACAACCACACACTGACTTCCAAATTCATTAGCAAGTTCTCTTATAAGACTGGGTCTTTTAATAGCAGGACTATTTATAGAGACCTTGTCTGCACCAGAATTTAAAATCTGCCTGGCCTCATCTATATTAGTAATACCTCCAGCAACACAAAAGGGTATGTTAATAATCTCAGCAATTAATTTAACCCATTCTTTAGAGACAGTTCCATCGTAGGTGCTAGCTCCAATATCATAGAATACTAATTCATCTGCTCCTTCATTGTTATACTTTTGAGCTAAATCCAATATGGACCCTACAATCTCATGATTTTTAAATTTCACTCCTTTAACAACAGACCCATTTTTTACATCAAGACATGGAATGATTCTTTTAGTTAACATTTTGTAAGTCCTTTAAAGAAATTTTGCACTCATATATTGCTTTACCAACAACACACTCCTGAGTCTTAATTAATTGAAGTTTTTTAATATCATGGATAGAGCCTATTCCTCCAGAAGCAATTAAATTTAGATTTTTATTTTTTAAAATTTCCTTATATATGCCTATATTTGGACCCTGAAGAGTGCCATCTAGTGATATGTCAGTTGCTAATATATTTTTAATCCAATAATTTTTTTTAATATAGTCGAAAAGATTTACATTAGTATTTTCAGTCCATCCGTTAACTGAAAGTAATGGTTGTTTATTTACAATCATGAAATCTAAACCATATATAATTTTTTCTATTGGAATTTTATTTTTAAGGTCTATTTTAAAAATATCATTGGTAATAGCAGCTGTACCAACAATTATTCTATCCACGTTATAGTCAAATAAGTTTTCAATTTTATTTATATCCCTTATTCCACCACCAACCTGTATTTTGATATTTTTAATACTTGCAATTTTTTTTATTAATTCAAGATTTTCATTACCACCAGATTTAGCAGCATTTAGATCTATCAAATGAATGTAGTTAAACCCAGCTTCAATAAACTCATAAACTTGGTCAATAGGATCATCGTTATAATTAGATATCTTTGAATAATCACCTTTAAAAAGCCTTACACATTTTCCATCCAACAGATCAATGGCTGGTATTATCTTCATATTATATTGATAAAATTTTTTAAGAATTTTTCACCAATATCTGATGATTTTTCTGGATGAAATTGACACCCAAGGAAGTTATTTTTCTTAACAATAGAATTGATTTTTTTACCATAGTAAGAATGACCAATTGAATACGAATCGTTATCTGTATAGTAACTATTAGCAAAATAGTAATAGCCATTAAGACTACTTTTATCCGCAATGACTTTATTCCAACCCATCTGTGGTACCTTGATGTCATTGTCAGATTTAAATTTTTTAACATTACCTTTAATAACTCCAAGACATTCAGTATTATCTTCTTCAGAGTGATCAAAAAGTATTTGCATCCCTATACATATACCCAATGTTGGTTTGGTGGACTCTTTGATTAAATTGATTAAATTCTTTTCTTTCAATTTATTCATGACAATCCCTGCAGAACCTACACCAGGCAAGACATATGCATCCATATTCTTAAGCTCTGTAATTGAGTTTGTTATGAACGCATTAATATTAATCCTTTTAAAAGAGTAATAAATTGAATTTAAATTAGCTCCACCGCAGTCAATAATACCTATGTTCATAATATTCCTTTTGTTGAGGCAATATTATTATTATTATTTTGAACGAGGGCTCCACTTAAAGCTCTTGTAAAGCTTTTAAATGTGGCTTCTATAATATGATGACTATTAAAACCTTTTGTTTCAATATGACATGTAAAACTCAGAGTATTTACGAATGATACAAAAAAATGTTCGAACATTTCTGTAGGGAAATCTCCAACATATTCTCTAAGTTTAGATGTTTTCATCTTTAATAGATTTCTTGATGCCATATCAATACTTACATTAGATATCGTCTCATCCATGACTAAAGATTCATTCGATGAATATCTTTGTATATTTTTTCTATCACCTATAGCTTTTTTAAATGCATTAGCAAGAGAAATTGCAACATCTTCAATAGTATGATGTTCATCAATTTCAAGATCACCTATTGAATTTATAGTCATATCAAAATTGCCATGTTTAGCGAATTGTTCAAGCATGTGATCAAAGTACTTTAAGCCAGTATCAATATTATAGTTACCAGTACCATCAATATTTAAATTTATAAATATACTTGTTTCATTTGTAATTCTTTTAATAAATGAAGTTCTTGATTTTTGATTTATATCCTCTAAAGCATACTTTTCTCTAACGTAAACTGCATTAGAATGGGCATCAAGACATTCAGCTTCAGCTAAAGTTTTTACAGGCGAAGCTAAATTTATAAAACCCTCAGGCGATGCAGTTTGAAAAGTAATTACCTTACCAAAATCTCTAATTGATAATCCAGAATATGTTTTTGCTGCCCTTGCTGTTGGCAGAGTATGATTAGATCCTGATGCGTAATCACCAAATGACTCAGGTGAATATTTACCACAAAAAACTGAACCTGCATTATTAATAAATGGTGCTATTTTTGAGAAGGTATCATCTAGAAGAATAAGATGTTCAGGAGCATTAATGTTTATAAAATCGATCACTTGCTGATCATTTGATGCATTTACTAAAAAAATATTATTAATACTAGATTCTAAAATCTCTTGCCTATTTAACATACTTTTTTGAGTGTTTATTTCATTTGAAATATTCTTAATCAAAGATTTATTTTTTGAAATAAACACTGCTTTTGCATCTTTACTGTGTTCAAGTTGCGATAATATATCTGAGGCAATTATATCAATTTTGCTCTCATCATCTGAAACAACATAAACCTCACTTGGACCAGCTGGCATATCTATAGAAACTTCGTTGCTTATCAGCATTTTTGCTTCAGTTACATACTGGTTGCCAGGTCCAAATATTTTTAAACATTTCGGTATTGTTTTTGTTCCATAGGCCATTGAAAAAATAGCCTGAGCACCACCAACCTTGAAGAGATTTTTAATATTTAATAAATTGGCAACCCATAGGATAGTTGGATCTATCTTTCCATTTTTATCAGGAGGAGTGCATACAATAATATTACTACAACCTGAAATAATTGCTGGAATTGCTTGCATTAAAAAAGAGCTGAATAGGGGTGCAGTTCCTCCAGGAATATATAAACCAACAATATCAATGGGTCTAAATTCAGACCATAGCTTCACACCTTTTGTTGTTTCAATATCTTTAATTGAAATACCTTCGAGTTGTTTTTCATGATATTTTTTTATATTAGAGTAGGCAATCAATATTGCATTTTTTATATCATCATCTAAAAACTTATCAGCTTTAATGAATTCAGATTTAGTTACTTTTAAATTAGTAATACATTTTTCATTTAAGATTTTTGAGATTTCTTTTAGTCCATCATCACCTTTATTAATTACTAAAGATTTGAATTTTTTAACATTATTTAAATCTTTTTTTGATAATTTAGAGTCTTGGAATTCTAAAATAGGAATATTTTTTTTTCTTAAAATTATATGTTTCATATTAGTTTAATATTTTCTCTACAGGCATCACTAATATAGAAGAAGCACCTTTTGACTTTAATTTCTCCATTGTTTCCCAAAAAATAGGTTCTTGACATAAGGCATGAATTGCAACTTTATTATTGTCTTCAAGTGGAATTACGGTTGGTGATTCAGATCCAGGCAGCAATTTACATATATCTTTCACATTTGAAGTGTCTGCATTTAACATTACATATTTGCTTTCAGTTGCATTGACTACACCCTGCATTCTGTTAATAACTTTTTGCGCAATTTTATCTTTTATGCTTGTTAAATTATTATTTTTAATAAGCACTGCCTCAGATTGCAGTATCACTTCAATTTCTTCTAAATTATTAGCCTCCAAAGTAGCACCAGAAGACACAAGATCACAAATCATATCAGACATTCCAATATAAGGCGTAAGCTCTACAGAACCGTTTATATTAACAATTGAAGCTGTTATGTTGTTATCTTTTAAATATTTTTTGATGGTATTTGGATATGATGTGGCAATTTTCTTATTTTGAATATTTTTAGTTTTAATATTCTTAGGTACCGCTAATGATAGCCTGCATTTAGAAAACCCAAGATTTATTAATTTTTTTATATTTGTTTTTTTAAAAAGAGATTTTTCAATAAGAACATTTTCGCCAACTATTGCTAAATCAGCATCTCCATTTGAAACAAGTGAAGGGATATCATCACTCCTTACAAATAGAATATCTATTGGTAAATTATTTGATTTTGCTAATAAATTATCACCCTTGGAAGAAAAATTTATGCCTGATTTTTTAATTAAGTTTACACTTTGATCAGATAGCCTGCCTTTTTTTTGGATAGCTATTGTTAATCTATTTTTCATTTTGTATCCTTTTCAGTATTGTTTTATATCCTTGGTAAGGCTCATTTATCAAAAACCGTGCGACTCTTGTTACCGTTGTAGTACTTGTATTAAGCTTTGATGCAATCTCTCGATAGGAAAGTTCATCCTTAAATAAAAGTTGTGCAACAGACCATCTCTCCTTGAGAGCTTTTAGTTCTGCTGGTGTACACAAGTCTTTAAGAAAATCATCTACTTCATTTATATTTTTTAGTTTTAAAATTGCATTGTTAAGGTTATCCATGCGTTGTAGTGTATTACTATGTTAATACAATGTAAAGTAAAAAAAGGCACAATCAAGTGCCTATAAAACTAAGTTAATATAATTAATCGTTAGTGTTTAGCCATAATGGTAATACAGCAATTAATAGACCTGATATATAAAAAGTCCATGCTCCAATAGATCCTAATTTGTTACCGCCCATAGACATATTATCTATAAATGCTTGAGATCCAGGTCCAATGTCTAGAGCTCCATTTGCTGCATCTAGTGCTGCTAAAGCAGCTGCATGACCTTCATATGTTCCTTCTACCCATCCACCCAGATTCATACCCAGCATGAAAACTGAAATAGCAAAAGCAGTTCCAATCAGTTTTGCAATAGTGTTTGCTCCCTTGTCCATCATAACGCTTGAAAATCTAGCAGCTATCCAAACAGCAATAACAGTTGCAAGAAAAACTGTAGCATTTGCTCCTCTTGAAGTTGCAAAAACTTCCCACAAAGCAATCTCAGTAGTTACACTTGTGATAATATCCATAATATCCTCTCCTAAGGTTATTTATTGAATACTATTTATACAATAAATTTTTATTTAAATGAAGTTTATTATGTTGAATTTATATTCAACAATTATATATTTATTCAATACGTGTCAGTAATGACACTATCTCTAAATGCTTTGTGTTTGGAAATTGATCAAAAATTTCTATGTCTTTAATTTCAAAATTATTTAAAAGCTTTATATCTCTAAAGTAGGTTGAGTAATCACAAGATATATAAATAATATTTTTAAATCTTTTGATTATATCAACTACATTCTCTGTTAATCCTGATCTTGGTGGATCAACAAGCACATGAGAAAAATTATAATCATTTATATCCTTATAATTCATTCTTCTAAATAGTCTTCCCTTAAATGCCTCTGCTACCTCTTCTGCTGAAAGTCGTGAATGTTTAATATTTTTTATTTTATGTTCTTCAATAGATCTTGAAAGACATTTTATTGATTGTCGATTATTTTCAGTAGCGAAAACTTGTGTAAAGTATTTTGAAAGAGGTAACGTAAATGTTCCTGAGCCACAATATAATTCAAGTAAATCCTCTGTTTTATCTAAAAAATTTATAGCTTTACTAATCATCTTAGGCATATGATAGTGATTAGGTTGATAAAATGACTGATCTGTTTGATAGAGCGTTATCCCAAATTGTTCTAAGTAGTCTTCAAGCATTCCATCACAGGTAGAGAAAAACATATTTTTTGATCTTAAATTAATATCAATACCAAGGGCGACCGAAAGGCAATTTATTTCTTTTTCAATTTCACAACAAAGTTTTTTATGATAAATCAATGTTGCAAGAATATGGTTTTGATTATTACTTCTAAAATTGATTTGAAATAACTTAGTTTTTAATAGCTCACTTAAATTTATTCTTTCTAAAAGTACAGGCATGATTAACTGTATTGATGGCCTAGCTATTGCTAAATTTGTTATAAATTTAACATCTTTCTTTTCATCATACATGGTGTAAAAATTATTCTTATAACCAAATTCAACTCTAGACCTATAACCATGAACGGGACTAAGATTGATATGAATATTTTCAGGATAGTATGCTTTTAGTAGGTTTGTAGCTTCGGTAAATTTATTCATTTATTAAGTAAATAAGCTTGTTATAAAAAATATAATCGCAATAAATGTTATATTGAGTAACACAAATAAAAGTATAGCTTTTTTAATCGAAATATTTTTTAGATCGTTTTCTAATTCATATCTTGTTTTAATACCAATTAATGAACTAGCTATTCTTCTTAACCACATATTTTTATGAATAATAAAATTGTTAACATCACACAATCAGCAGAAAAATATCTAGCCAAATTGCTCAAAGATAAAAATGAAACTGACATTGCAATTAGAATTTTTATATCTGATCCTGGCACTCCAAGAGCTGAAACATGTCTTGCATATTGTAAACCAGAAGAGGCAGAGCAGGATGATATCATTCTAAATCTTAAATCTATCACAGTTCACATAGAAAAAAGAAGTATTCCATTTTTAGTTGATTCAGAAGTTAATTTTGATAACGATACCTTTGGGGGTCAACTAACAATAAAAGCACCAAACGCAAGACTACCCAATATTTCACCAGATAGTCCAGCAGAAGATAGAATAAACTACGTCATTTACAACGAAATAAATCCCATGCTTGAATCACATGGCGGAGAGGTGAGTCTGCTTGAATTTACTGAAAAAGGCGAGGCTATTTTGCAATTTGGCGGTGGATGTCAGGGCTGTGGAATGGTAGATGTAACCCTTAAAGAAGGCATTGAAAAAACTTTAATAGAACAAATACCTGAACTTAATTCTGTAGTAGATAGCACTGATCACACGCTTAAAGACAATGCATATTATAAAGATTAAATTTCATTTATTGCTACCACAACACCAAAATATGGGTGATCGAAGTAGTGAATTTCATTATTAAAAATTCTTTTCTTTTCATCTATAAATATTTTAATCTCGTCAACAGAAGGATAATCATTAGTTGAAATCTTTATATCTCTCAATATATCAATAAATTCATTTGTATTATTTAGGTTAATTCTAATATTGCTTATTTTGTTATCCTTTGATTTTAGTGATAATAATTTTTTATCATACTTATCAACATATAGTTTAGCTTCATTTATCTCTGTTAATCCTAATAAACCAAGATATGCCTTTAGTTCAGTATGTATGAAACGGGATTTATAGAACTTTAAAAAAAAACCATATTTTTTGTTTAATTCTTCATGATGTAAATAAATTGCATTATTTTTATCTTCTATATTTTGAATCCATGAAAAGCTATCTAAAACTTCGTAGTTACGATTCTTTAATAGTTTATTATTTAGTTTGGCTAAAGTTTTAAGATTAGCATTTTTTCTATACCAAGATTTTGGATTAGGAGCTTTGACTTTATTATCTTCTATTTTAGAGAGATTGATATCTTCATTAAATGGTTTTGTATTTCTTAAAAGGCTGGAAAAGAAACTATCTTCAAATTTTATATCAAATGTTTTTTTGTTTATTTTAAGATCAGGTTTTTGAAAACTTAATATACTTTCTTTGGGCGTGGAAAGCTCATTATTGAATATTTCATCACTGCTGATATTTAAATTTTTAAATATAATTATCTCAATTTCATATTCTTTAAAATCAATAATACTCTCCGCCAACATCATTGATGACTGAATAATAATCAATATAGTTAATTTATATAATTTCATTTACTAAATTTACAACCTTATTTCTTCTTATTTGTGCACTAGGCTCATCTAAATTATATATAAGTTTATTTTCACTATTAATTTTATAAATATCTGGCTCTCGCATGACTAGTGACATTATCTTATCAAAAATATTTTTATCTATTTTTGTTGATAGAAGAAATGATGTTTTGCGAGAGGTTGAATTAATTTTTATAATCCCTGATTTTTTTATAACTATTGTTAGTTTTGTATCATTAATGAGATTTTTTATCTCATCTGTTAGGGAGCCACAGCGATCTATTAAATCATTTTTGATTTGTTCTACCTCATCAATTTTAGATGCGCTATTTAAGGATTTATATATTTTTAATCTCTCAAGGGGTGAAGGCAGATAGTCATCATTTATGTATGAAGAATCATAAAAATTAATCTCTGTTTGAATAAGCTCCTTCTCGTCATTATTTTTAAATTTATTTAGCGCACTTTTTAACATTGATAAATATAAATTTATTCCAATGGTATTTATATGTCCGCTTTGTTTATCACCTAACATCTCACCACCACCTCTTATTTCTAAATCTTCTTGAGCGATAAAAAACCCTGAGCCAAGATCAGATAATTTAATTATTGAATCTAACCGATTTTTAGCTATTTTAGATAAATCTGGTATTGGTATTAAAAAATAGCAATAACCTTGCTTAACAGATCGCCCAACTCTACCTCTTAACTGATGGAGTTGAGATAAACCAAAGTTTTGAGCATCAATTATTAAAATAGTATTAGCATTAGGTATATCTAATCCCATTTCAACTATTGTTGTGCAAATTAGTACATCTAAGATACCAGTATCAAATTCTCTCATTACTTTAGAAATATCACTTTTATTAAGCTTGCCATGAGCTATATCAATTGATATTTCTGGGAGAATTAATGAGATATCCTTTTTTAATGATTCCATTTTTGAAATATCATTTTGAACAATAAAACACTGACCACCTCTTGATATTTCTCTTGAAATAGCTTCTTTAAATAGTTGTAAATTTTCTACTTTAAGAAAAGATTTGATGCTAATTCTATTTGTTGGAGGGGTGTGTAAAAAAGAAAACTCTTTCAATCCTGAGAATATAAAATTCATAGTTCTAGGAATAGGGGTAGCAGAAAGATAAAGGATATGTATATTTTCTTGTTTAATTTTAATTTCATCCTTTTGCTTTATTCCAAACTTGTGCTCCTCATCAACAACTAGCAAACCTGTATTTGAAAAATTAATTCCAGATGTGAAAAGGGCATGTGTACCTATCAAAATATCTACATTACCTTTATTAAAATCATTAACAATATCTTCTTTATTTTTTTTTGTTACATGCCTATTAATGATTTTTATATTAATAGCTATGGACTTAAATCTTTCTAAAAAAGATTCATAATGTTGTTCACTTAGAACTGTGCTGGGGCATAAAATGATAACTTGTTTACCAGATGTTACAGATATAAATGCTGATCTCATAGCAACTTCTGTCTTTCCAAAACCAACATCTCCACACAAAACTCTATTCATTGGTTTAATTAAAGCCATATCTTTTCTAATTGACTCTATTGCCTCCAACTGGTCAGGCGTTTCCGTGAAAGGAAAAAGACTATTGAATTTTAAAAATTCATCATCATCCACTCTTAACAATGATGCTGATGAAGCTTGTCTTCTTGACTCAATATCTAAAATTTCAGCAGCATGATCATATGCTCTTTGTTGAGCTTTTATTTTATTTTTCGACCATTTGTTTGAAGATAATGAATCTAAAACAATATTGTTTAATAAATCACTTTTATGATACTTTGATATTAATTCAACACTTCTTAGAGGCACATATAATGTCTCTTTAGAGGCATAAATAATTTTCATATATTCATTTGATATATTATTGGTAGTCACTATTTCTAACCCTGAATACACTCCTATACCGTAGTTTTCATGGACAACATAATCGCCTTCTTTGAAGAGAATATTTTTATTCGTAACCGATAATTTTGTATTAATTTCACTGGACAATGAAACATTTATATTTTCAGTATATTCCTTATGACAAACTAAATAATTATCTAAGTCTATGGGCCTGACTATGCTACCTAACATTATATTTATTGAATGATTGGCATCTTTTATATCCATAATCTCATTTATATTTGGTGAAAATCTCTTTACAAGATGTTCGTACTCACTTTGAATTGAAGTCATTAAAATTATTTTTTGATTTAATATTTTTTCAGAATCTATCATCTCTAATAATGAAACAAAGTCATGAAATTTTGGTTCACTGTAGATATCAATTTCTTTAATAATTTTGTCTTTTGAACAAAAAGACTGAATAATATTTTTATCAATAAACGAATGCTTAGGGTGCATTAAAGGTCTGCTAGCATCTATATTTTCATCTTCATATCTTTGATGTATGTAAGAGTTATATGAAGTAATTTCATTTTCAAGATTTTCTAAAAAAATAAACTCATATTTTGAAAATAAATCAACAAATGAATTCGTATTATTGAAGAATAATGGCAAATAAATATCAGACCCTTCAGCTTTTTCTTTATTGTTTAATTTTTGAAATATTTCACAGTGTCTTTCATCATTATTTTGAAAATAATTCCTCCAATTATCTTTAAATACCTTAAGATTCTCCGTATCAAAGCTATAGAGTGAACTTTTGGTAAGTTTGAAATTGTGAATCTTATCAATTGATAATTGTGTCTCAATATCAAAAAACCTTATGGATTCAATAACATCATCAAAAATTTCTACTCTTAAAGGGTTCTTATAGATAGGGGTAAAGATATCAATAATACCTCCACGAAGAGAATATTGATTCAAGGAATCGATTTTACTCGTTTTTTTATAATTTAATGATATTAAGATTTTTTCTAGATTATCCAGCGTGATTTTATCTTGAATTTGAAAAATTTCTCTAGACTTATATAAGTCTATTGTTGGATATAACTCAAACAAACTCTTTACGGTACTTATTACTATTTCTTTATTTTCGTTTAAAGTATTTAAAATCTGGAATCTTTCTTTTAGAATATTTTCAGGAATTGAAAAATGATCATACGGAAGAATTTCATTCTCTGGAAAGTACCTTATTTTATCAATATATAGTGATAACTCATTTTCTAATAATCTAGCTTCTTTGGTATCCTTAACAATTACACACAAAGATCGATCAGATTCATGATATTTATTACACAATTGATGTGCATGCCTGTGGTCAATAATTTTATTCATTTATTGGTAAATTTTTTACAATTACTTGTATAATGTCGTGCGTATTCTATCAATTCAAAAACAATATAGGTAATTATGGACATTAATTTTTCAAAAGAAGATCTCGCTTTCAGAGATGAGTTAAGAGATTGGTTAGCTAATGACTACCCAAAACACGTTAAAGATAAAATGGATAAAGGCGAGCACTTAACCAGACAGGATATGGTTGATTATCATAAGGCTCTATCCGCAAAAGGGTGGATGGGTTACAACTGGCCAGTAGAATATGGTGGTACTGGTTGGAGTGCTACACAGTTATATTTATTTAATAAAGAGTTTGGCTTAGCTGGCTGTCCTCCACTTTTAGCATTTGGTGTAAGCATGGTTGCTCCAGTTATCTATACTTTTGGTAATGATGAGCAAAAGAAAAGGTTTTTGCCTGACATTCTAGATTTTAATACTTGGTGGTGCCAGGGTTATTCAGAGCCTGGTTCTGGTTCAGACTTGGCATCTCTTAAAACTAAGGCTGTTAAAGATGGGGATCATTATGTTGTAAATGGATCCAAAACGTGGACAACTTTAGCTCAGAATGCTGACTGGATATTCCTATTAGTTAGGACTGAATCGACTGGCAAAAAACAAGAAGGTATATCTTTTCTATTAGTTGATATGAAAACACCAGGAATAGAGGTAAAACCAATTATCACTATCGATGGAGATCATGAAGTAAACTCTGTATTTTTTACAGATGTAAAAGTACCCGTTGAAAATTTAGTAGGAGAAGAAGGTAAAGGATGGACCTATGCAAAATTCTTGCTTGCTCATGAAAGATTTGGAATAGCCGCTGTAGGTGCATCAATGAGAGCACTCAATGCGCTTAAAGAAATTGTTTCCAATTTAGATAACTCAGATTTAGATAAAAAAGTTGCAGAGATAGAGATTGCTATTTCAGCTCTAGAAATGACAGAACTAAGACTTTTGTCAGAGTTAGAAAACGGCGGTCATCCTGGTGCAGAATCTTCCATTTTAAAAATTAAAGGAACTGAGATTCAACAAGGTCTTACTGAGATCTATGTTGAAGCTGCTGGTGAATATGCATTAATGTATCCTGGAGCAGGTGGTTACGGTTCTAATGATAAGCCGTCAGGACCAGAGCATGCCCCTGTATCTTTAGAAAGATTTTTAAATTTTAGAAAGACATCTATTTATGGTGGAAGTAATGAAATTCAAAAAAATATTATTTCTAAGTTTGT
>ENA-UZWU01002527-UZWU01002527.1-metagenome-genome-assembly--contig:-Day-4--1m-contig-2527_pt1 | contig 22975 bp, 27 predicted proteins | sample MGYA00260345_ERZ794905 | MGnify/ENA metagenome assembly ERZ794905
AGTATTGTCACAATAAATAACACTAGCCCACTTATTCTTAGGTGTTTGCCAAATATGATTAACAAGCCAAACACAGTTTGAATAATTATCGTCATAGGAAGAGTGATCGCCACAAGAGGAACTTCTTTGAGAACCATTAATGCATGAATGTCTTCATAAGTAAAAAGTTTCCCGAAACCAAAAATAAAAAAATATAAACCAAGAACAATCCTTCCAACTAAAAACGAAGACCAATCGATTTTTTGTATACTTAACATTTTTCTATGTTAACTTAAATAAATGTATAAAATATTCTCAATTTTTTTATTGTTATTTTTAATAGTTATTGGAATCTTTTATGGCCCCAAGATTATTAGGCTTTATAACCTGGCAAATTTATATAATGAGAATTCAATTTCTAAAAACTTTATTAATATAGATAAGATTTTTACCGTTTCTGATTCAATACCTGCGGCTGAGGAGCCATTTATATTCCCAACTAAAGAGTTCGTACTCCCAGTAACTTATTTTTTTGATGGCGAAGAGCGTTCGCTTTCTGAAGGATTAAAGCATTTTAAAACCGACGGGTTAATGATTCTTCATAACGGAGATATGCTGTATGAAAATTACTGGAATGATAATCATGCAACTAGCAAACATATAGCATTTTCAGTAACTAAATCATTTGTATCAGCTTTGGTAGGGATAGCTCTCGATGAAGGCCTTATTGACAGCATTGAGGATCCTATAACGAAATATTTACCAGATTTTAATGAAACAGGTTATGAAGGAGTAAGAATAAAAGATATTTTACAAATGTCTTCAGGTGTGGAATTTAATGAAGACTATGCTGACCCCAAATCAGACATAAATAGGTTTGGAAGAGCAACAGCAAAAGGCTCTTCCTTTAGAGATTTTGCAAAATCCCTTAAAAGGGGAAGAGACCCAGGCACCTTCCATCATTATGTAAGTATAGATACACAAGTTCTTGGTTTTTTGCTTGCAGAGGTAACAGGAATGCCTTTAAAAGAATATTTGTATAAAAAAATATGGAATAAGGTTGGCATGCAAGATGAGGCCTTTTTTATAGTAGACAATGATGGAGTAGAAATGGCCCTTGGAGGCTTAAATGCAACATTAAGGGATTACGCAAAGTTTGGAGAGTTATATTTAAATAAAGGAAAATGGCAGGGTGAGCAAATAGTTCCGGCCAGCTGGGTAGATGCATCTCACGATATAGATGGACCTCATTTAAAACCAGGTGAGTCTGAACTATCATCTTCTCCTTGGGGATATGGATTGCAATGGTGGGTTCCAGGTTTTCCAGATACAGACTACACGGCATCCGGTGTTTACAATCAATATATTTATATAGATCCATTGAGCAATGTTGTTATTGCTAAGACATCTTCAAATCATAGATATACTTCCGAAAAAGAATATTCAAAAGCCGCCCACGTAGCAATGTTTAGAGCAATAGTAGAAAGTGTAAGATAGACATCATGCGCTCATTGATACTCATTAGTATTATTTTTCTATGTTCTTGCCAAAAGATACCCGAAGACAATATTTATTATCCGCCTAACGAAAATAATGAAATACAAAATATATTGTATTTAAATTTTGGTATGGATAAGGCAATAAATAAAATTAAATCTTTAATTAATCAAGAGAATATTCAGAACCTAAATATCTTTGAATTAAACACAGAGATAAAGCCGAAAGAAATTTCAAAATATATTGATTGCGGAAAAATGAATGATGAAATTTACGTTAACTATATAAACAGAATTTTTGACTCTTCTTTACACATAAAAACCTCAGTAATACTAGACTCCAAAAGAGATAAATCAACTAGAGTCGAGATTTTATCAAATTATATATTCACATCAATTGAAACAGGAACAAGTTGGAGATTTACTACAAATAAGCCTAAATTAATTTTAGTTGGTAACCCTGCTTATGGCGCAGATCCATATAGAAAATGTCATTCAAAGAATTTAATAGAATCACAGCTTTTAGAAGAAATGAATAAATTTAATAAGTAATTTCTAAATGTTTCTAATTTTTTTATTTAAATACTGCAAAAACACAGCTAAAAGCAATTTAAATAAAAAAAATATACATATGAAAAATAAATTTTGTTTGTTTCTTACAAAAAATAAAGGTATCTTAATATTTTACTAAAAGGGAAGTGGATGGAGAGGTATACCAATTTCAAAGATTTTTATCCTTATTATTTAAGCGAACATAGCAATAAAACTACCAAATTGCTTCATTTTATTGGAACAACAATAGCAATTTATTTGTACGTGAGATTTTTTCTAACATTTAATATTATTTTCTTGCTTTATTCTCTTCTCGCTGGGTATGGCTTTGCATGGGTTGCCCATTTTTTTGTTGAAAAAAATAAGCCAGCTACTTTTAAGTATCCTCTTTGGAGCTTTATAGGTGATCACAAGATGTACCTAGAAATCCTTCAGGGCAAACATAAAATTTTTTAAAAGCTATGGAACTATATCAAATAATACTTTTGGGTTTATTTTTTGGCCTTGTTGTTTTAGAAATAATATTTACAAATTTCTTTAGCAAGCATAACCAAAGACCTAAAGATGGTGTAGTTGAGCTATTTGGGTTCCTTCAATTAAACTTTCTTGTCCTCCCATTAGTTTTTGGTTTTGGCTATGGATTAACTGAAACATTTTTTCCTGCAAGCAAAGGCTTAATTTCTGAATGGGGTTTTTTTGCTATATTTGGATTACTTTTAATTTTTGATGATTTAACCCAATACTGGTGGCATAGAACGTGTCATAAAGTTCCTGTTTTGTACAACCTGCATAGGGCTCATCATGACTCTGAATACCTATCAATTAAAGTCGTATATAGGAATGCTCTTTTATACTATGTTTTAATGCCTGGATTATGGTTTGCAGGCGCTCTTTTTTATTTAGGCTCGGGGTGGGTATATGCGGTGTACATTGTTATAAAGCAGGTTGTAATATATGGAGCACATACCGACTTAAGATGGGACAAAAAACTCTATGAAATAAAATGGATGAATCCAGTTATGTGGGTGCTTGAAAGAACTATATCAACGCCTTCAACTCACTGGATGCATCATGGAAAACATTTAGATGATGAAAATACACATTATAAAGGCAACTATGGCAATTTGCTCTTTCTTTGGGATATCATATTTGGCACAGCAAAGATAACCAGAAAGTATCCAAAAGAAGTAGGAGTTGAAAATCTATCTGAAGTATCAGCCTTAACTCAATTATTTTGGCCAATCTTTAGATCTCCTCAGGAAACAAAAACTGAACAAGCTTAATGCTAGCCGTTGATTCTTTTTTTTGGAAGAATCCTCCTTGGGGTGATGGCAAGCAAAAATATAGACTTGGCCTGAGCCCTGTATCTCAAGATGAATGGCTCAATCGTAAAATTGGAGATAGTCTCTACAAACATAAGAAAACCTTATTAGATAATAAATATCAAGAAGTTGTTGCTGTTACCGAGTCTTCACTCGAAGCTCAGAATATTTTAAATGAATATCTAAAAGCAGATAAAAGAGATTACCCAGACCTAATAGCTGATATGAGTTTAGTTATCCAAGATGATCTTTGTTTAATAAAATCTGATGGCGATCAGGAACTTTTAGCAGCTAGTGTTTGCTCTCCAAGCTATTGGAATGTGCAATCAAAGATTGGCAAACCGCTAAGGGAAATTCATGAACCTGTTACAACACTCAATGAAAAAATTGGAGCTAGAGTAGCAACATTTATAAGACAGGCGCCTATAATGAAACCTTTCGTAAGACAGAACTGGTTAATTCATGGCAACACAAAAAGATTTAATACGAGAGAAGAAACACTACCTCAGACAGATCCATCTGAATGGTTTATTAGATCAGAAAGAGAAACGCTATGTCGATTTCATGAAGATTATTCCTTGTTCACTATCAATGTTTTTTTTCAGCCTCTTAAATTAGCACATGAACATAGCCATCAAAAACAAGACTTAATTCATAGTTTAAGAAGTTTTGATGATGCTGAGATTTTATATTTTGGCGGGGAAGAAAAAATTCACTTATTACTTAACTATCTATCGGGTTAAATAGAGTAATATATATATAAATTTTAGGAGAAAATATGTTTGGTGGAATTTCTTACATCGGTTGGTTTCATACTATTTTAGGGACCGCTGCGATTGTTGTGGGGCTCTATCTTTTAATAAAAGATAGATTTATTTTTATGAATACCAAGCTTACAAATTTCTATTTGTTGAGCACCCTCTTAACATGCGTGTCATCACTTTTTTTATACGCAGGAACAGGTTCTTTTAATGCAGCTCACCTACTTTCTGTTATAACCATTTTTGCTATACTTTTTGCTCTAGTCTTACAAAGATTTAATCTTTTCGGCTTTTTAACAGTTTACTTAAAGCAGCTAGCATTAACTGGCACAGTATTTTTTAGTATGCTCCCCACAACTGCTGAAGTTCTTCAAAGGCTTCCACCAAACGATCCCTTTGCTAGCTCTATAGAAGACCCTTTAGTTCAAAGTTTTTATATGGCATATGTTGGCATTTTTGGCATTTTTGCTGTCTATCAAATTATAAGAATATATCGAGAAGATATAGATGGAATCTAATAATTATAATGATTTGGTGAAAGCTTCAAAAGAGGCTCATCGAAAGTGGAGGCTAGTTCCAGCCCCTCAAAGAGGCGACATTATTAGACAATTTGGAAATGAGTTAAGGAACGAGAAAAATGAACTTGCAAAAATAATCACTACAGAGGCTAGAAAAATTGTCTCTGAGGCAGAAGGAGAAGTTCAAGAAGCAATTGATATGTGTGATTTTGCAACAGGCCTTAGCAGGCAACTTTATGGCTTAACTATGCCAAGCGAGAGACCAGAGCATAGATTACAAGAATTGTGGCAGCCAATTGGTGTGGTTGCTTGTATTTCAGCTTTTAACTTTCCAATGGCAGTTTTTGCTTGGAATTTTTGTTTAGCTTCTGTGTGCGGAAATAGTATTATTTGGAAACCAAGCCCCCATTCAAATGGATGCGCAGATGCTCTAAAGATGGCATGGGACAAGGTAGCAGGAGAGCATAAAAATATTATTCTCATCCTTCAAGGTGGAAATGAAGAGGCGAGACAACTTTGTGAAGATAGCAATATACCTCTTATATCTGCAACTGGTAGTACTCAAATGGGAAAAGAGCTTGCTCCAATTGTTTCAAAAAGGCTTGGCAGAACACTCTTAGAATTAGGTGGGAATAATGCAGCAATTATATGCCCAACGGCAGATCTAGACTTAACAGTAAAAGGAATAACGTTCTCAGCCTGTGGTACAACTGGACAAAGATGCACAACTTTGAGAAGGACATTTGTTCATGAAGATATATATGATGAATTTATGGAAAAACTTCAAACCTACTATTCGTCACTAAAAATAGGCGACCCTTCAGATAAATCATCGCAACTCGGTCCACTAATTTCTGAAAAAAGTTTTAATGATATGCAAGCAGTCCTAAACTCTTTGAAAGCTAAAGATACAAAAATTTATGGTGGATACCGGCTGGAAATTGGAAGTCCAGATGAGTTTTATGTTATGCCGGCTATTGTTGAGGTTTCAAAAATAGAAGAAGAAATGCTTAACGAAACATTTGCACCCATTCTATACATTAAGAAATTTAATAATCTAATGGATGCAATCGAAATGCAAAATAATGTTAAACAAGGTCTTAGTAGCTCAATTTTTACAAATGATATGAGAGAAGCTGAGTTATTTTTGAGTTCTGAAGGAAGTGATTGTGGTATTGCCAATGTAAACATTGGGACAAGCGGTGCTGAAATTGGTGGTGCTTTTGGTGGTGAGAAAGATACGGGTGGTGGAAGAGAGTCAGGCTCTGACTCTTGGAAAACATATATGAGGAGAGTTACGGCAACTGTTAATTATGGTAAAGAACTTCCTCTGGCTCAAGGAGTAGAATTTGATGAAGGCTAAGATCGCAATAATTGGGAAGGGTAATATAGGCTGGGCCATTAAGCAGCTTTTAAAAGATGACTATGAATTAAAGCATGGTGATATAACAGAAGGTTTAGACGCAAGAGATATAGCACAAGTTAGAGAATTTCTAAGAGGGATGGATGCAGTAATATCAGCAGGCCCATTTGCTATAAATAAAAATATTGGAACCGTAGCATCAGAAATGGGCATTGGATATTTTGATTTAACAGAAGATGTTGAGACAACTGAATTTATTAGAAGCATAGACTCATCAAGCGTGATGATGCCCCAATGTGGCCTTGCTCCAGGAGCAATTAATATTTGTGCAGCAGGCATGATAAATCAATTTGATAGCGTAAATGAAGTTATGATGAGAGTAGGAGCTCTTCCTAGATTTACTAACAATGAAATGAGTTACTACTTGAGCTGGTCTACAAATGGGCTAATCAATGAATACTGTAATGAAGCAGATGCTATCTATGAAGGCAAATCCATAAAAGTTATGCCACTTGAAGGAGCTGAAAAATTAACAATTGAAGGCGAGGCATACGAAGCATTTAATACTAGTGGTGGATGCGCAACCATGTGCGAAACATATGAAAACAAGGTAGACAATCTTTCATATAAAACCATTAGGTACCCAGGCCATCTTAATCATATGAAGTTTTTATTTAATGACTTACATCTAAAAAAAAATAAAGATGTTTTAGAGAAATTATTTGATAAAGAGGTTCCAAGAACCACTAATGATGTGATTATTTTTTTTGTAAAAGTAATAGGAGAAATAGGTGGAATTCTTCAAGAAAAAACTTATTTAAAAAAAATATATGGAGATGATAAGTTTAGTGCTATTCAAAGAACTACAGCATCAGGAGTGTGCAGTGTTTTAGAAATGTATATTGATGGAAAAATTAAGTCGAAAGGATTTGTTAAACAAGAATCTATATCTTGGGATGATTTTGTAAATAATAAATTTGGAAAAGTTTATACATAAATAGTCTTTGTAAATTAATATCTTATCAAGAGATTCTTTAAATAAAGTTCATCAACTTTGTAGCTTGTCAGCAATGGATTAAATTTACCATTCTCAATAGAAATAATAGTTTGCCCCCTAAAGTGACTTAATTTTTTGTCTAACTTTCTTAATGATAAAATATTTAAAAGGTGTAATAATGATTTATATGAAACATAGAAATATTTACACTTATTTATTAGTTTTAATCTTCTTTTCTGGCTGCGCATTGATAACTGATGAATATCAAACAAACCAAAGAAAAGTTATTGCTTATCTATTGGAAGACATGCCTCTTCCAGAAGATGCTAAGATTATTAAAGCACCGACGGTCTTGCTTGGAACTGGAACAGCAATTTCTGGAAGGATAATAATGAAATCAGGGTTTAGTCCAGCTGAAAACCTAATATTTTATGGAACTGAAACCCTATCTACTGGTTGGCAATTAATGTCATCCAAAGTTGGAGAAGAAGTTACACTTGTTTATACGAAAGGTGGAAGATTTGCAACTATCTACATATCACCAAGAAGTACAGTTGGTGGCTTTATTTCTGGTGATTATGGAAGCGATATAGATATTTCTGTTGTTCATCCCAATGCAATAGCTATTCAAAACCCTTATAGTGATCTTAATTACAGCGCTTTACCTGAAACGCCTTAATTAATTTTTTAAACTATTATGGACGAGCTAAACATTTTGGCCTCATCACATATATTGATAGTTTGTCTATCTATTTTCGCTATTATTTGTATTCCAAAGTATTTTGAGAACTCAAGCGTTAAAGCCAAACGATCCCTTGTCTTATCAATAATAACTTTGTTATTAATAAATCAATTTATGGATTTTTATAGAGAAGGCATTATGAGTGGAAGATGGCAAGAAGGGCTACCTCTTCATTTATGCGACTTTTCAACAATCGCTGTTATTCTCTATTTTATAACCCAAAATAGAAATTTTTTTGTTTTTGCCTTTTTCTTTGGGATTGCCGGTGGAGGGATGTCAATTTTAACTCCAGATACTATTTATGGTTTTCCTTATATAGGTTATATACAAAGCCAAATAGGGCATACCATGATTCTCATGGGCGTTTCCTATGCAATGATAATCGACAAGCAAAGACCTTTCTTAATAGATGTCGCAAAAGCACTTTTTTATGCATCAATTCTTTTATTATTTACTTATTTTATGAATTATATATTGGGAACAAATTATTGGTTCCTCGCAGAAAAGCCTATTGGAAATAATATAACTTCATTCATGAGAGCAGAACCATTTCATATAATTGATTTATATATGGCAGCGATTTTGATTTGCTACCTTATGTACTTACCATATTATCTGAAGGACAGATCCCAAAGTTAAAATGCCAACAACTAAAAATAGAACAGTGTCTAGAACACAGATCCCTTCAAAGTACAGAGCATTTAGACCAAGAATAGTTCAGCTGTCTGCAAGATGTCTTTTAAAGATTTTCGGATGGAGGGTCGAGGGATCTGTTCCTCCAACAGATGGCAATAAAAATCTTATACTTATAGCAGGACCGCATACATCCAACTGGGATGGCGTTTTTGGTTTTGCAGCTATTTTAGGACTAGATGCTAAGATCTCATTTTTTGGTAAATATTCTTTATTTACTAAACCGCTCTTAGGGAGATTTTTGAAATACATGGGAGGAATTCCTGTTGATAAATCAAAACCTGGAAAAGGGCTTACAGATGTGGCGATAGCAAACATGAAAAAACTTAATGGGTCATTAATTGCCATTTCCCCAGAAGGCACGAGAGCTAAGACTACAAAAATGAGATCTGGTTTCTTAAGAATAGCTAGTGCTGTTGAAGGACAAATATTTTTAGGGGCATTTGATTTTGGAAGGAAAAGAATTTTTCTAGATACTTTTTATAAACCAACTGGAAACTTTGAGCAAGACCTGCAGTGGGTCAGAGATTATTTTAAACAATATCAAGCAAAACACCCTGAAAAATATTAGTCTTTATTAGGCGATCTACAATAAGTGCTTTTATAATTTTTTTGATAAACTCTATCCATAAAATAATAACTTATTAAAAATGACAAAAAAATCAGCAACCTTATCGTCTAAAGATAATATTTCAATAATTACCCTGGATGATGGAAAGGCAAATGTTTTTTCTCCAAAGATGATTCATGATGTAAATGAATGCTTGGATAAAGTTCCAACAGAAACCGGAGCTCTTATAATCACAGGCAGAGAAGGCATGTTTTCAGCCGGTTTTGATTTAAAGATTATTTCAGCTGGTGACATAAATGCAATCACAGAAATGACCACAAGTGGCTTTAAGTTATTGTCCAGGATTTTTTCATTTCCAAGACCTGTATTGGGAGCCTGCTCAGGACATGGAATTGCACTTGGAACATTTTTGCTATGTTGCTGCGATTATCGAATAGGAGTGAGAGGGGACTTTATGATTGGTGCAAATGAGATGAGAACAAATATGGTTATACCAACTCCTATCCTAGAGCTTATAAAATTTAGAGTATCAAACGCGCATAAATATAGAGCAATTTTGGGAGCTGAAATGTATTCAATTGAAGGGGGTATAGAGGCTGGATTAATAGATGAGATTGTAGATCCCGTAAATCTCATGGAGGCGTCAATGTATAAAATAAAAGACTTAGCAAGCATGGGACATCCAAGCTACACTCTTACAAAAGAGCTATTGATTCAAGAACTACATAAAAAAATTAACAATGCAATTAGTGCTATCGAGTCTAGCCAACAATAAACCACTTTAAACAGTGAGCGCAACTAAAAATATAGAATTATCTATTTTTACAGAAGTACCAGATGAAGAGACATTAGGCATTTTATATTGTTTAAATCAAGACAATACTCCTGAAGTTGGAGAGCTTGGTTCTCTAAATGATTTATCAGAACTAATTAGAATGAGCACAATCAATTTTTATGTTGTTAAAGAAAACTCAGTTATAGGTTTTGTAATCTGCTTCAGAGAAAACTCAGACTATAAATCACCCAATTATAATTATTTTAAAAGCAAAGAAAAAAAATTTTTATACATAGATAGAGTAGTCATACAAAAAGGTTATAGAAGAAGAGGTGTTGGATCATATTTATATGATAATTTATATGACCTTGTGAATAGAGAAAATATCCCATTATGTTGTGAAGTTAACATAATACCTAAGAATGAAATCTCTCTAAATTTTCATTATAAAAAAGGATTTAAAGATCATGGAGAACATCACTTCAGAGATCACTCGGTAAAGTATTTAAAAAAATAATTACTATTTATATATGTTTTATTAATACTCGTTTGCATGTATAGGGTAATATTTAATTATGATTCCAGAAACTTCACTTCTTTTTAAAACAATGTTTATTTTATGTGGCCAACTTATTGTTGTTTTGGGGACCTGTTTTTATTGTATTCGTGAAGCAAGAAAAGCATATGAAGCTAATACATCTTTTGCTGGGCTTTATTTTAGAGGCTCTATGAATATGAATAAGGAGCTTGATTTAGTTCCTTATACTCCGCCGCCTACAAATTTTCCGTGTGCGATGTATAAAGTAATCCCATCAAAAGAGGATGTTAGGAAATCCGATACAGTAACAATAATGGCTAATGACAAAGAACAAAGAAAAGAACTTATTAAAGATGGCTATCTTGATAAAGAAAGTGGAGGATATGTTTTTTCAGTATTTCTTTTATGGGCCATACCATTATTAATATGTACTTTGTTTGCCATAACTGGCATCAGTACACAGCTCGGCTTAATTTTTTTTACTCTATCCAGTCTTACGCTTGGACCTTTACTAGCATTTATCATGTTAGAGATGGATGAAAACGACGGCTTTAAAGCTTTAAAGATTGTTTTTTTTGTTACCTTGATCACAGGTGTTATTGGGTATAGTGACGTTTATTCATTTTCAGAGTCAAGCTTCATAGGGAGATTTTTATTCATATCATTGGTTGGATTGATAGGATTTGAATTTATAAGACTTTTTCGAGGATTCTCAAGAAAAGCCATAAGATACAAAGCTTTTTTTGGCATCTTTATTTTTTCAATGTATTTATTATATGATTTTAATCTTCTTAGGAAGAATTCGGATTATGGGGTAAATGACTGGGATACAGCTTTTAGTATAGCTTTAAGTTTATATTTAGATATTATTAACTTACTACTAGAAATATTAGATGCCATGTCTAATTAAAAATTAGGAGAAATATATGTCAACTTATAAATGTAACGAATGTGGAATGTCGGTTAAAACATCTTGTGGAGATTGTGATAACCCTCTTGTGGACGGAATGCTGAATTTAGATGATGGAAATCAAGTTCAAATTTCACAGTGTAAGACAGCCGAGTGTTCAAACTTCAATGGTAAAATCAAGTCTCCGCTTTGTTGTGGAAATGATATGAGCTGCACAATTTAAATAAACTAAGTTCTCACTCTACCTTTTTTTCTTAATCTAATAGATTCTGGAGTAACTTCTACAAGCTCATCATCCTCAATAAATTCTAAAGCTTGTTCAAGAGTATGTTTAATATGAGGGACTAGAATAAGATTTTCGTCTGTTCCGGCGGCCCTAATATTCGTTAGTTGTTTCGCTTTGGTTGGATTCACTGGCAAGTCGTTATCTCGTGAATGCAGGCCTACTATCTGACCGATATATACTTCTTTTCCATGACCAAGAAATAATTTTCCACGGTTTTGAAGATTAAATAATGCATAAGCCAATGTTTTTCCAGCCATCATAGAATACATAACACCATTTGTTCTTTTGGCAATTTCACCAACCTTGACAGGACCATAATGGTCAAAAACACTTGTCATAATTCCTGTTCCGCTCGTAATTGTTAAAAAGTGTGATCTAAAGCCTATAATGCCTCTGGAAGGAGCTATAAATTCTAATTTAACTCTGCCTTTACCATCAGACTCCATGCTTTGAAGCTCAGCTTTTCTTGGGCCTAGCTCCTCCATCACAGAGCCTTGATGTGTTTCTTCAACATCTATTACTATTTGTTCATAAGGCTCATGGATTTCTCCATCAACATCTTTTTGAATAACCTGAGGCTTGGATATTGCAAGTTCAAAGCCTTCTCTTCGCATTGTTTCTATGAGAACTGACAAATGAAGCTCACCTCTACCTGAGACAATAAATTTATCTGGGCTATCACCTGGCTCGACTCTAAGGGCAACATTTGAAATTAATTCTTTTTCTAGTCTTTCCTTAATATTTCGTGATGTTACAAATTTGCCTTCTCTACCTGCAAAAGGGGAATCATTAACTTGGAAAGTCATACTTACTGTTGGCTCATCAACAGAAAGAGGGGGCAATGCTTCAACAGAAGTTGGATCACATATGGTATCTGAAATATTTAGTTTATCTATACCTGTTATACAGACTATTGATCCAGCATCAGCCTCAGGAACCTCTACCCTTTGAAGACCTTCATATCCCATTACTTGAAGCACTTTTCCTTTTCTGGCTTCACCCGCTCTATTAATAACTGTAACTTGATCATTGGGCTTTACAGATCCTTGTTTTATTCTTCCAATACCAATAACACCAACATAACTATTGCTGTCTAAGGCACTTATTTGTAGTCTTAGGGGCCCGTCTTTATTTACCTTTGGAGAAGGAACTTTGTCTAAAATCATCTGCATTAGTGGCGTCATGTCAGTAGTCATTTGATCAGCCTCTAACCCAGAAATTCCTTCTATAGCAGATGCATAAATAACTGGAAAATCAAGCTGCTCATCAGTGCCACCAAGCCTGTCAAAGAGATCAAAAACTTGATCTAAAACCCAATCTGGCCTTGCATCTGGTCTATCAACCTTATTAATCACCACTATTGGTTTAAGACCTTTTTCAAAAGCCTTTTGTGTAACGAACCTTGTTTGAGGCATTGGCCCATCAACTGCATCTACCAGAAGAAGAACCGAATCTACCATTGAAAGCGCTCTTTCAACCTCGCCACCAAAATCAGCATGCCCAGGAGTATCAACAATATTTATAAGATGATCATTCCAGTTTATTGAAGTATTCTTTGCAGTAATGGTGATTCCTCTTTCTTTTTCTTGATCATTTGAATCCATAATCCTTTCTGAATCCATATTCTTTCTATCAAGAGTCCCTGATTGTTGAAGAAGTTTATCAACCAAAGTTGTTTTTCCATGATCAACATGGGCAATGATTGCAATATTTCTTAATCTATTTATTTCCATGTTGATAGTATTATAAAAAAGTGAGAATTATAGACTTAAAATGAAGAAATTATCGCATTTCTTTTGACTATAACTTTTTATGAATGATTAATGCTAGACTAATCAAAAAAATTCATCAAAGTTTAAGGAAATCTATAATGGCAATACCAAATCACATTAAAAATAATTTATCCATACCCGTAATAGGATCTCCACTATTCTTGGTATCCGGTCCTGAGCTTGTAATAGCTCAGTGTAAGGCTGGAATTATTGGTTCATTTCCAGCATTAAATGCAAGGCCGCAACATGTTCTTGGAGAATGGATTACAAGAATTAAAACGGAATTAGCCGAATATCAAGAACAAAATCCCGATAAAAAAGTTGCTCCTTTTGCTGTAAATCAGATTTGTCATGCCTCTAATGATAGGCTTATGGATGATATGGCAACATGTGTAGAACACGAGGTTCCTATCATAATTACCTCTTTAAGACCGCCAGCTGAATTGGTTGAAGCGGCTCATAGTTATGGTGGCTTGGTTTATCATGATGTTATCAATGTAAGACATGCAAAAAAAGCTGCTGAACAAGGTGTGGATGGGTTAATTTTAGTATGTGCTGGGGCAGGTGGGCATGCTGGTGCATTATCGCCATTTGCATTATTAAGAGAAGTAAAAGAATGGTTTAATGGTACTGTTATTTTATCTGGGTCGATAGGCGATGGCTTTTCTGTCGCATCTTCTTTAGCACTTGGTGCTGACTTTGCATACATGGGAACTCGTTTTATTGCTACTAAGGAAGCAAATGCTGATCAAAGTTATAAAGAAATGTTAATTGAGAGCGCTGCTGATGATATTGTTTATTCAAATTTGTTTACTGGCGTTTCTGGTAATTACCTCAAACCATCAATTAAAAATGCAGGTCTAGATCCTAACAATCTGCCTGAAGCTGACAAGTCTGCAATGAATTTTGGATCTGGTGGAAATACAGATGCAAAAGCATGGAAAGATATATGGGGTTCTGGGCAAGGAATAGGAGGTATCAAAGATGATCCAAGTGTTGGAGATCTAGTGAAAAGGATAATAGAAGAATATAACCAAGCAAAGGTAGAATTTAATGAAAAATAATATTATTTGGAGATAAATATGGAAGCAATGATATTAATCTTAATCGGTGCTGTTGCAGGTGCCTCAATAGTGACGTTGATGAATATCTCTAAAAAAGGTCGAGAAGGCGCTAAAGGTATCACTGAAGAATACACAACCAAATCAGGAATTAAAAGAACAGCAAAAAAAGACAGGGAAGATCATATAGTCTAAATATATGGCTAAAAGAAATCTAAGAGAAAAATTTCAAGAAGGGTGGAATAAGTTATTTGGTAAAGAAGAAGATAAAAGTAAACTAAGGACCCAAAGTCTTTTCAGAGCTCAGCAAAAAAATATCAATCTTAATGCAGGCACGCCTCATGACTGGGAAGATCTAAAAAGATATCAAGAAGAAGAAAATAAGAATGAATAAAATTGGCTTTATTGGTCTTGGAGTTATGGGTGGTCCGATGGCAGGCCATCTTTCAAAGAGTGGTTTTCAAGTTTCAGTTTTTAATAGGACTTATGAGAAATCAAGTAAGTGGACATCTCAATATAAAGGAACGGTTTGTGATTCTCTTTCAGGGCTAGGTTCTTCTTCAGAATTCATTATTCTTTGCGTTAGAAATGATCAAGATGTAAAAGATATTATTAATGGAAAACAAGGAATAATAGATTCATTAAAGCCGGGTACGATAATAATTGACCATACAACAACTTCTGCAGATCTTTCAAAAAAAATAAATGAATTGCTTTCAGGAATAGGTTGTTTTTACATAGATGCACCAATTTCAGGGGGCCAGTTAGGCGCTGAGTCCGGGACCCTTTCTATTATGGCTGGAGGAGACAAAAAAGCATTTGATGCTTCCAAAAAAATTCTTACGAGTTATTCAAAGTTCTATAAGTATATGGGCTCATCAGGATCTGGCCAGTTAACAAAAATGGTTAATCAAATATGTATTGCTGGATTAATTCAAGCATTGGCAGAAGGTATTAATTTTTCAGCAAAAGTCGGTCTTAATACGGCTGATGTAATGGATGTCATTACCAAAGGCGCGGCCCAATCATGGCAGATGGAAAATAGATGGCAGACAATGGTTGATGATGAGTATGATTTTGGTTTTGCAGTTGATTTAATGAGAAAAGATTTGGATATAGTTCTCAAGCAAGCAAAAGAAATAAATATGGAGCTTGAGATAACAGATTTAGTAAATAATTATTATAAAGAAATACAGGAATTAGGTGGAGGAAGTTGGGATACCTCAAGTCTTCTTAAAAGAATAAAGAAAGAATAATTTAGAACGTTATTCTTGAAAATAGAGCCATACTGGCATAAATTAAAAATGTTATTACAACAACATTCTCCAAAAAGCTTGCATCTAACTTAATAGACTCTTCTGCCATTTGATAAAAATTATTAGGGTTTGCTACTAGCCAAGCGATTCCAGCTAGGTGAATAAACATTAATATAGCAACCATCCAATTGAGTGGCTGGCTTGTGAAAACAATAAAAGAAGTAATTATTAAAAAAACTATCTCAGTGAATAGATATAAGTTTATATTTTCTCTCTTCCAGACATATCTCAGAAGACTATAGCCAGCCTTATTTGTGTAGAAATATGCAAATGCAGAAAAGATATATAGAAAAGCCAAAAAAGCAATCATTTAATGATGAGGTGGTTTTTCATATTCAATAGGAGGAAATTCTGATTTCTTGTTATCTTTTTCATATCTGTCGTATCTTGAGGTAATATCAGCACAATCATCTGATGCTGCTGGCATTTTTTCAATTTTTTCTTTATTTTTTTCAGTCATAGATATTAAGGAAGAATTACAGGTCTCCCTCTTTTCTTACTTCGCTTCTTTCAATCTCAAATTTTTCACCATATCTTGCTTCAAGCTTTTTTTGATTTTCGCTGATGACTTCAAAAGGATCTAACCCAAGTGATGCACATGCTGTTGTCCAATACCACATTATGTCTCCCAACTCTCTTTTCATATGAAAAATATTATCGTCAGAAGGTGGCTTTCCCTGAAGAACCATTTTTTTTACTATCTCTACAAATTCGCCAGTCTCACTCCCCAAACCTAATGCAGCAGTCAATAATCTAGGCATTTCAATTGATGAATTTGACTCAATATCATCCATGCTTTTCTTTAGAGCCTCTATGTCTAAACTTGGCTCACTAGTTACTTTAGTTACAAAATCACTATATGTGGTAAAAAAATTTTTTACTTCTTGGCTCATTAATGTCTCCTATTATTTTATTTTTAATGATCTCTGACTATCTACTATATTATAAAGGTGCTCTTGTGCCTCTGGCTTTAATTGAGCAATCCCCATTGTCATTACATCAATAACCGCTGTATAGGCTATCCTCGATGTGTGTGGTTTAGTAATTCTATAATTATCACCCACATTAATATTAATTGGATAATCGCAAATATGAGATAAAGGTGAATTCTCCGGCATTATTCCTATTACCTTTACTCCAGACTTTCTAACAATTTTTACGCTATCTATTAAAGCTGAAGTAGTGCCTGATTGTGATATGGCTAATACGACATCATTTTTAGAAAGTGAGTTAGCCGACATTAGCTGAATGTGAGGATCTGAAATGAATGACGAAGATATTTTCAATCTAAAAAATTTGTGTTGTGCATCCATTGCAACAGGAGCTGATCCTCCAAACGCATAAACCTCAACCCTTTGCGCGTTAGCCAATGCCTCGATTGCTGATTCAAGGATATTTTGATCGATTTGAGACCTAACATTTAATATTTCACTAATAGTGGTATCAAAAACTTTTTCACATAACTCATGAATACTATCGTCTTCTTCTATTTCATACATGACAAAGTAGTCATCAGCCGCCAATTGCTGAGATAGGTTAATTTTAAATTCTTGATAGCCTGAGAAGCCCAGCGCCTTGCAAAACCTTATTAGTGTTGGTTCGCTTATTCCAATGGCCTGTGAAGCTTCAGCAGTCTTCATAGTAACTACAGATTTTGGGTCTTTAAGTACAAAATCTGCTACTAATTTTTCAGATTTCCTTAATTCAGGAAGAGTATTTTTAATTTGTCTTAATAATTTTGTTGGCATAAGGTTAGAATATCCCTCTTAAGCAAAAAAATGAATCCCTAAATGGACGTATCTCACATTTTAGACCATCTGAATGATCAGCAACGAAAGGCTGTAACGTCAGAAAAAAAGCATTTGATGGTTCTTGCAGGCGCTGGTTCTGGAAAAACTAGAGTATTAGTTCACAAAATAGCATGGGAGGTAGAAGCTTTAAAGAAAAATCCTGCCTCTATTATGGCAGTTACATTTACTAATAAGGCTGCTCTAGAGATGAGATCGCGAATTGAAGAATTGCTTGAAGCTCCAATGATGGATGGTTGGGTTGGCACCTTCCATGGGCTAGCACACAGAATGCTTAAAAGATTCCACAAGGAAGCCAACCTTAGTAGCGGGTTTACAATTTTAGATTCAGATGATCAATTAAGAATTATTAAAAGAATATCAAAAGAGCTGAGCTTTGATGAGTCAGTTTGGCCATCTCGACAAACACAATGGCAAATCAATGTATGGAAAGATGAGGGTTTTCGAAGTGACTTGGTTGATGATAAAGGCGATTACTTTAAAGAAAATATTAATAAAGTTTATAAAGAATACGAAAAAACGTGTATCCGCGATAACCTTGTAGATTTTGGAGAACTTCTTTTAAGATCTTTTGAAGTCATAAGAGATAATAAATCTGTTAGAGTATTTTTTCATTCTAGATTTAAGTCTATTTTGGTTGATGAGTTTCAAGACACTAATACCATTCAATATAACTGGTTACTAGAAATAGCATCTGATCAAACGTCTATTACTGCTGTCGGAGATGATGATCAATCTATTTATGGTTGGAGGGGTGCTAAGGTCGAAAATGTAGATTCATTTACCAAGACATTTGAAGATACAGAAATTGTCAGGCTTGAACAAAATTATAGATCTACAAATATTATCTTAGGTGCTGCTAATGCTTTAATAGAAAATAATACAGATAGGCTTGGCAAAAACCTTTGGACAGAAAAGCTTGAAGGCGAGCAAATAGTTTTATATCAAGCTTACAACGAACAAGATGAAGCAAGATTTGTTGCAGATATTTTAAAAGATTGGATGAATAAAGGTGAGATGTATGAAGATGCTGCTGTTCTTTATCGATCAAATGCTCAATCAAGAGCATTAGAAGAGGCTTTATTGCGATCAAGCATTCCTTACAGAATTTACGGTGGGCAGAGATTCTATGAGCGAATGGAAATTAAGAATGCTATAGCCTACCTAAAGATTATTTTTAATAATTCTGATAATCCAGCTTTTGAGAGGTCAATCTCAAATCCCACCAGAGGTGTTGGTGAAAAGACGCTGGCAAAAATTAGGGCTACTGCAAATCAATTTAATATTTCATATATAAAAGCTTCGGCAAAATTAATAGATGATGGATCTATTAGTGGAAGAGGAGGCGCGGGGCTTAAGTCTTACCTTGAGTTTATTTCTAGATGCAAAGAATTCATTGATGAAAATCCTTTATCCGATTTAATGGAAGAGATTATTAAAACATCTGGCTTAAGCGCATATCATGCAAAAGAACCTGGAGAGAAAGGAAAAACTAGAGTTGAGAACTTGGAAGAACTTGTCTCTGCTACTACTAATTTTGAACAGAGTATAAGAGAGGATAAGACTGATAAAGAGATTGCAGAGCAATACTTAGACATGATTTCTTTAGATTCTGGTGATCGACAAGCTTCAGAACACGATGATGCTGCTCAATTAATGACTCTTCATTCTGCTAAAGGATTAGAATTTAAACTTGTGCTTATAACAGGACTTGAAGAAAGTCTATTTCCTCACGGAAGGTCCATGGAAAATCCAGCACAACTCCAAGAGGAGAGAAGGTTGTGTTATGTAGGAATAACACGAGCCATGGAAAAGCTCTATATCACTCATGCCGAATCTAGAAGGCTGCATGGTTCTGACACCTTTAATCCTCCCTCAAGGTTTTTAAAAGAGATTCCAAAAGAACTTATAAACGAGATAAGACCTAGAGCACAAACTCATATCCCTTATAATAGAAAAGACTTCAGTGAAACCAAGCTTGAGTTTGAAGATGAGATTGGTATTTCGTTGGGCCAAAGAGTTCTTCATAAGAAATTTGGAGAAGGTGTGGTTTTAAATTATGAAGGCTCTGGCGAGGCAGCCAGGGTTCAAGTTAATTTTAATAAAGCAGGAACAAAATGGTTGGTTATGGCATACGCAAATTTAGAGAAAATATAATGAAGAATTTTTTATTACTAATAATAACTATCACTTTTTTAATTGGGTGTTCAGAGAGTAATATTTCTGATGGTTCTTCTCAGCAAGATGAACAGAAGAATTTTGAGTGGAGACTTGTTACTTCTTGGCCTAAAAACTATCCTGGTCTTGGTATGGCGCCTGAAAAAATTGCTGATCTGGTAGAAGAAATGAGTAATGGTCAGATGAAAATAACAGTATATGGAGCTGGAGAACAAGTTCCCGCATTTGGAGTGTTTGACGCTGTATCTAGTGGCTCGCATCAAATGGGTCACAGCGGAGGATATTTCTGGAAAGGAAAAGTCCCTGCTGCTCAATTTTTTACAAGTGTGCCTTTTGGGCTAACTGCTGACGAGATTAATGCTTGGGTTAATAGAGGTGGTGGTTTGGAGCTCTGGAGAGAAATATACGAACCATTTAATATCTACCCCATCCCTGCAGGGAATACAGGAACTCAAATGTTTGGTTGGTTTAATAAAGAAATTAATTCTCTTGAAGATGTTAAAGGCTTGAAAATGCGTATTCCTGGAATCGGAGGAGAAGTTTTAAAAGAGGCTGGAGGCATCCCAATAACGCTTCCCGGAGGAGAGTTATTTACTGCATTACAAACAGGAGTAATAGATGCAACTGAATGGGTGGGACCCTATAACGATTTAACATTTGGGTTTCATCAAGCGGCAAAATATTACTATTATCCAGGCTGGCATGAACCAGGACCAATGTTAGAACTATTGATTAATATAGATGCATGGAATAGTCTTCCCAACCATCTTCAAGCTATCATTGAGACTGCTACCAAGGCTGTAAACCAAGATACTCTTGATGAATATCTAGCCAGAAACAATCAAGCTCTTACAGAACTAATTGAAGTTCATGGTGTTGAACTTAGAAAATTACCTGATGATGTAATAGAAGAGTTTAGGGTCATATCTGAAAAAATATTAAATGATCTAGCTAAAGAAGATGAGGTAATTGGCAAGGTTTATGAATCCTACTCAGAATTTAAAAAAAATGTTTCTGCATATCACGAAATTTCTGAAGACGCGTTTATCGAATCTAGAAATAAGTAGTGACAAAAAACTTAACCTTTAAATCTCTTGGTCTTTGCGATTACCATGATACATGGCAGTCAATGAAATCACACATAAGAAAAGAAGATTTTAAAAATGAAATATGGTTTTTAGAACACACACCAGTTTTTACTTTAGGAACTGCTGCTGATCAAAAACATATTTTAAATCCAAAGAATATTCCAGTTGTTCAATCTGACCGAGGTGGAGAAGTAACCTATCATGGGCCTGGACAATTAGTTATATACTTTATGATTGATGTTAAGAGATCAAAACTTGGTCCAAAAACCCTTGTTAAGTCGCTTCAAGAATTTACAAAGTCACTTCTTAATGAGTACTCAATAGACTCAAAATTTATAGAAGGCGCGCCTGGCGTCTATGTGAATGAAAAAAAAATTGCTTCTATCGGCCTTAGAATTTCTAAAGGCAAAACCTATCATGGCATTAGTATAAATGTAGATATGGATCTTACCCCTTTTAACAATATAAACCCATGCGGTTATCAAGGGCTTGAGGTAACGCAAATCAGAGAACTAAATAAAAAGGTAACAATTAAAGATGTTGAGCGTCTTGCAATTAAGCTTTTAGAGCCTATATTCTAGTTATGGAGATTATTCCAACACAAAAAATTATTAACAGAGATGGGGTTAAGGCTGTTAAAAATGGCCAAAAAGGCAATCAGTATTCTCATATACCTAACTTAAAAAAACCTGAATGGCTTAAAGTTAAAGCTCAATTCAATCCTAATTTTCATAAGATAAAAAGCCAAGTTTCAGAAAAAAAGCTTAATACAGTTTGCGAAGAAGCTCATTGTCCTAATATTTCTGAGTGCTGGTCAGCTGGCACGGCAACTTTTATGCTTATGGGCTCAGTCTGTACTAGAGCATGTAAGTTTTGTTCAGTAGATACCGGAAATCCTAAGGGCTGGTTAGATCATGATGAGCCACTAAATACTGCGAAAGCAGTCGAAATCATGAAACTTAAATATGTGGTGCTCACCTCGGTAAACAGAGATGATCTTCCTGATGGAGGTGCCAAGCATTTTGCCGATACAGTAAAGCTTATTAAAAATTTAAATCCCGGGACAGCAGTTGAAGCACTAACACCAGATTTTAAAGGGTTATCATCTTCTATAGATACTATTGTTAATTGTGGTTTGGAAGTTTTTGCACAAAATATTGAAACTGTTGAAAGACTTACTCATCCAGTAAGAGATATAAGAGCGGGTTACCATCAGACTTTAGATGTTCTTGCTAAATCAAAAAGAATAAACTCTAAGGTATTAACAAAAACAAGTCTTATTCTGGGTCTTGGTGAGACCGATAAAGAAATAGAGCAGACCATGGATGATCTTATAGAAAATAAAGTTGATATTCTTACAATTGGCCAGTATCTAAGACCAACTTTAAATCACCTTCCTATAGAAAGATGGGTAACGCCAGAAGAGTTTGAGACTTACAGAGAGATAGGTCTTAAAAAAGGCTTCCTTGAAGTTGTTTCAGGACCTATGGTTAGATCAAGCTATAGGGCTGAGAGAGCACTAGAAAAAAATAACGCTGGCCTCTAAATTTGTTATAGCACCAAGAATGGCACCAAAAGAACCACAACCAAGACGAGCAGTTGAATCATAATAAAGGGCATGACACCTCGGTATATTTCAGATGTCCTAATTGACTCATCTGCAACACCCCTTAGATAGAAGAGAGAGAAACCAAACGGAGGAGTTAAAAATGAGGTTTGAAGGTTTATAGCTAAAAGTATTGCAAGCCAAACGGGATCAAAGCCCATCATTAATAATGGTGGCGCAACTAGAGGAACGATAACGTAACAAATTTCAATAAAATCTAAAATAAAGCCAAGCAAGAAAACAAATATTAATACAAATATAAGAGCTATATAAGGTCCACCAGGAAGTGATCCGAAGATAAGATCAATTAAATCATCGCCCCCAACACCTCTAAAGATAAGTGAAAAGATCGAAGCTCCAATTAAGATAGTAAAAATCATAGTAGAAACAACAGCTGTCTTTTGACTTGTCTCTTTTATAAAATTCCAAGTCAGGCCTCCATTAATTAATACTATTAATAAAGCTCCCATTGCTCCAATAGCTGATGCTTCAGTTGGAGTAGCAATCCCTGCAATAATTGATCCTAAAACTAAAATTATTAGTAAAAGAGGCAGAGCAAGAGTTTTTAATATATCTTTCAATAAAGCCGAACTTGCTTCAGGCTCAAACAAAATATTTGGATTTTGCCTATTTTTATAAATGG
>ENA-UZWU01001311-UZWU01001311.1-metagenome-genome-assembly--contig:-Day-4--1m-contig-1311_pt1 | contig 22570 bp, 17 predicted proteins | sample MGYA00260345_ERZ794905 | MGnify/ENA metagenome assembly ERZ794905
GGTCATGATTGACGGTGATGATTATTTGACTCCTCATGGCGTTTGGGTGTATAAATCTCTGGCTGAATCTCAATCGCCTCCAGATGCGGTTTTTCTTTGGAGGCAGAAGGGGCTAGTTAGAAAATGGTGGGAAGAAGATGGATATAAAATTCATAATTCCGATCCATTTTGTATAGACTTCAAAGAATTGCTATATGGCTCTGATCAAAGCGAAGTAGAAGACTATAGAGAAGCTGCCAGAGAAGCTGGCAGGGATATGGGTGATATTGAATACCATATTCAAAACTCTAAGGCATTTTGGGAGTTTCAATATAAGTATTGCGAACCTTCAACTCAGCATTGTAGGTTGACCTTTATTTCTAAGAAAACTGCTGGGATAAAGTTCCCAGAATCTGTTGTAGTTGGTGAAGATACCCTACATTATTTTTTATTAAAAAATGAGCAAAGGGCGGGCAAGTTAAACGTATTCAGAAATACAGAGTATCCGCCAACTTATATTTATGATCAGACTGGTGTTGGGACTGTTGTTCGGGAATCGCTAGGAGGGCAAGATACAACTTGGATTGTTAGGTTTATGGAAGTTGCTAGTAGATATGAGCGATTTGGGGTTGTTCATGAGGGGTATGAATTGCCAGACCTTCAATTAGATTACCCTGCGGGATATGTTCCCGATTTGTGTGGTTATGATTCTCATGGAGTTGCTTTTGATATATTAGAAGAAACTGGGCAAATAAATAAGGTTGAGTTTCCAGCTAATGCTAGTTCTGATAGTGTTTTGCTTGAATATAATAGAATAAAAAATATAGGAAAATAGTAATGCCGACCAAATATCAACTACACCCAACTGATTTAACTGTCGAAACAGTCGGTGACCGTACAGATTCTTTGAGACAAATTGGCTGGTCATACATAGGTGTCAGTGAAGATAATCAATATGTTTCAGAGTTTCATGATTGCACTCATGTCTCATCTGCAGAAACTTCTGATGAAAACTATGTACCTTTTTCAGATCTAGAAGCGAATACTGTTTTGTCTTGGATAGAACACGATTTAGACAATACTATAGCTGCGCATTACGAATCAGAACTTACTTTAAGAGAATATGCGCAACAAGAGATAGAAGCGGAGCTTGATCGTGCTAGAAATATTCAGTTTGTTAATCACGAAATGCCATGGTTTCCGTCACCACCAGTAGAAGAACCGCCTGCTGAAGAACCCGCAGAAGAAACTCCAGAATAAAATAAAAAAAAAGAAAAATAAAATATGGCAAAAAGTAAAGCCAGAGTATTAGCGGATCTCCTCGGTGTTAACAATATAACTGAGAGTGACGGCACATTAAGCTTCATCGCAGGCGCCAAAGGAGATCAAGGAACCGATGGGTCCAAAGGTCAGAAAGGTCAAGTAGGAACAACTGGACCTGCTGGCACAGGCAGCGCTGGCTCTGATGGCGCTGATGGTGAAAAGGGTCAGAAAGGCGAAACAGGTACTAGTGGTTCTGATGGCCAGAAGGGTGCTGTCGGGGCAACTTATTATGCACCTGATGGCGACAAAGGTCAGAAAGGTGAAGTTGGCTCATCTGGAGCTGATGGTAGCGATGGAGGCGATGGTTCTGCTGGATCAGATGGAGCCAAAGGCGCAACTGGCACCAAAGGAGCTACAGGCGCCAAAGGCGCAAATGGGGATTCTGGTTCTGACGGTTCTAAAGGTCAGAAGGGGGAAGTTGGCGTAAAGGGCGCAACAGGTTCTGATGGCGACAAAGGCGATACAGGCGCAAAGGGCACAACTGGTAATTTTGGCGGAGCTTCGTTCAAGTATGAATTTGATACCGCCACGAGCCTTACCACCACGCTAAATGACGGTGAGTTTAGGTTAAACAATGCCACTTGGGGCAGCGCCAGCACCATGTATATTAGCGCTAGTGATGTGGATAGCAATGACATCACAGACTTTATAGAGTCTATCGATGATTCTACTTCTGATATAAAGGGTCATGTAAAAATAACCTTAACATCAGACACATCTGAATTTGCTATGTTTGCTATTGATGGTAGTGGATTTGAGTCTAATGGAGTTATGTCGATCCAAGTTGATTTATTATCAACCACAAGAACTTTCTCTGATGGCGATTCTTGTAGATTGACTTTTGCTAGAACGGGTGATGTTGGGGACAAGGGAAGTGCGGGGTCGGATGGCGCCAAAGGCAATAAGGGCGACACAGGCGCAGCAGGTTCTGATGGTGATGATGGCGCTAATGGACAGAAGGGTGAAACTGGCGCATCAGGTTCAAACGGCTCTAAAGGTCAGAAAGGTAATACAGGCGCAGCAGGTTCTGATGGTGATGATGGCGCTAATGGACAGAAGGGTGAAACTGGCGCAGCAGGGTCAAACGGCTCTAAAGGTCAGAAAGGTAATACAGGCGCAAATGGGGATTCTGGTTCTGATGGTTCCGACGGTTCTAAAGGTCAGAAGGGCGAGGTGGGCACCACAGGCGATAAAGGTGATGATGGCGATAAAGGTGATCAAGGCGTAACTGGTCAGAAAGGTTCTGATGGCGACAAAGGTGATACAGGCGCTAAAGGTTCCCAAGGAGACAAGGGACAGAATGGTGAAGTGGGCACCACAGGCGCAAAGGGCGAAGTCGGAGACAAGGGACAGAAGGGTGAAGTGGGCACCACAGGCGCAAAGGGCGAAGTCGGAGANNCAAAGGGCGAAGTCGGAGAAAAGGGCAACACAGGCGCAAAAGGATCTCAAGGTGATGACGGAGATAAGGGTGAAATTGGCGCTAAAGGAGTAATAGGCGACAAAGGAGCTCAAGGCGAAAAAGGCACTCAAGGTGATGATGGAGATAAGGGCGAAATCGGAACCAAAGGTCAGAAAGGCGAGATTGGCGTTGGTGAAAAAGGAGCTACAGGCGCAAAAGGCGCTCAGGGCAATAAGGGTGATCAGGGCGATGTAGGTGATGATGGCTCTGATGGTGATAAGGGTCAGAAAGGCGATTCTAATCCAAACGCTGATACTCTTGACAATTTGGACAGTACGCAGTTCTTGCGCTCAGACGCAGCCGACAGTTTCACAGGAACATTGACTTGGGGTGGCGCTGATAATGGCGTTACATCTCTTTCTTTAAATAACTCTAATATTCGTGCCGTTAATTTGATCGAAATTAATGACCCAGGAGAGGGTATTGAGTTTAAAAAGGCAGGTCACCCATCTGCTGGTCAAAACACTATTGTACATCTAAGGGCGATAGATTCTAGCCCATACACTATTATGGACTTTGATGGCGCTACCGAACTTCGTGTTGGCGGTACACGTGTTCTTACTGCTTCTGACTCAGGTGGCTATAGTCTACAACTTAATCAAGGTGATGTTGACGAAGATCGGTATTATAAGATAGCATACATTCCAGCTAATAATGGTGGGGTTTATGTGAAAGGATTGCTTGGGGGTCATGAAACTGACGTCAATCAAGGTTCTTTGTCTCTAGATTTAGCCATTTGGGCTAGGAATGGTGACATTAATGTACAAGGAACGATTAGTGGGATTGGCGGATCTTCGGATGGCGGTAAGGCGCTATTCGTAACCAAAGACTCAAGTAACAACGCACACGTTTGGGTTCATACTGACCGATATGCTTTAGTTAATCTTTCATATAGCGGTGTCAGTCAATCAACCCTATATCACCAGCCAGCTGCGGTTACTACAGAACCATCTGATAATAAAGTATTCACAACTATAACTCATGACGTTGCTGCCGAATCGACTGTTGTATTGAATGGTAGTCTAACATATAAAGACTCTTCAAATAATATTTCTACGTTTGGTTCCAATCATTCCACGAACAGCGCTATACGCCACACAACTGAGCATGGTTGGATGCAGTTTGGTCCAGGGAATAGTTCTTGGGCGCATATCGAAACTGACCGACCAAGATTCTACTTTAATAAAGGGATTACTGTAGACACTGGTGCAATATCTTCGTATAATGAAGATTTGAAATTTGAAAGATTTCCTGGAAACACGACTCCGCATTTAGTTTTAGGTCATGATATCACCACATTAGCGACTCCGCTAACAATGACAACGAAGATGGAATCAAGCCCAACTTCAACCATATTCCTTGATGTTGATGGTGATGCTGTCAACAACACTAATGTTAATGGCGGTGGTGGCTCGGTCGTATTTAATACTTCTGCAACTGCTGGCACCTTATCTCAGCATAATGCTAGTATTTCTGGGTTAAGATCGGGTACAGGTGACGGAAGTTCAGAACTTCAATTTAAGACTACAGATTCTAGCACTTCATCAACACCAGCGATGCGGATGATTATCAACGAAACTGGTAGAGTCGGGATTGGTGTTGGTAGTCCATCTTCTAAATTAGAAGTTTCTGAAACAATGACTGCTGATGCATATCATTATCCATTGACGATAACTGCCAGAGATGATGGTAATGTAGTCAACCAAACGAATGATAATTCAGGGGTGGGTCTACGATTTAAACTAGCTGGAAATGCTTCTTCTACTCCTGGAGATTCTGAGGTTGGGGCAAGTATTGTCGCTGTAAGGGAAAGCGATACTGATGATAATAGTTCTTCTGGTCTAGCGTTTAATATTTCTCAAGATGATGCTGTTTTAGACGAGGCGATGAGAATCGACCATGTTGGTAATGTGGGTATCGGTACAAAATCTCCTGATGAAGCTCTTCATGTAGAAGGTTCGGTCGTGGTTGATGCATATAATCAATCTGGCGTTGCAGGTATTTTCTTCAGAGAAGGGTTTGATAGCGGTAATAATCCATACAACTTATCCATAACAGTTCATGACGATGGCGATGGTAGTGCTGATGCTATTGATATTAATGGATATGACGGTATTTATTTTAATACTGGAGATGGCGCAAGTCGACAAGTACGAGGTTCTGTAGATACTAGTGGTAATTGGAATTTCCATAATAATACTTTATTTGTAGACGCAGGAGATGATAGAGTTGGTATCGGAACAAATTCTCCCGATTCCCACCTTCATATTAAATCCCCAGGAAATGTTGGCGATGCTGGCGTTATTATTGAGGCTGATGCTGATAATAATTTTGAAGGGGATAATCCATATCTAACATTGAAACAAGACTCTAAACTCGTAACTGCTGACTTTAGACTAACAGGGGATGCAGTTGCAGGGTATGGAAATACTAATTCTTTATTAATTGAAGCTAAGGCTGCCGCAAATAATGCATCAGGCGGTTCTATTCAATTAGCCACTGGCGGTTTGGCTGAGGCGCAGACTGGTGGTCCGACTAATGGTTCAGTTAGAATGCATATCGACACTAACGGTTATGTTGGTATTGGTACGCAACAACCAGTTCAAAAATTACAAGTAGATGGCGGTAACATCTATGCTAATGGCGGTGAGTTCTTTGTAAATACTGGTAAAGGAATAAGTGCGGTTGGCGATTTGGTATTTAAAACTTATGATGGTACCAATTATCAAACAACTATGCACTTAGATGGTGCTGATAATAGAGTTGGTATTGGTACAACTGACCCAGCCAACAAACTCCATGTAACGAATGGTAGTGTTGGTAATGTTTCGGGCGATGAAATAACGCATGCTGAAATAAGTGGCGGTCGGCACCACTTAGACTTTAAAGAAATCAGAACTGCTACAGTTAGCGATTGGCCAGCCACAACCTATAAGCTGCAAATGCGGGTTGATAGCACTAACCACCAATCAATTGATTTTGTATCTGATAGCAATTCTAGAGAACATATTGATATTAAAACTGGAAATCAAGTATTCAATACTAGATTTACATATGACGGCAAAGTTGGTATCGGTACGAATGATCCAAAATCTGTACTCCAAGTTCAAAGCGCAACAGGTGCAGTAGGATTCAATTATGGGACTAGTTCTAGCCCGTCAAGAGGCAACCTTTGGTACGACACAGACGGAACTGGTTGGGGTTTTGATATAGGTAAAGTTCAAAGCGATACATTTACTTCGCAAGTAAAAATTAAAGATGATGGTAATGTTGGTATCGGCACTACTACTCCTGGTCATAAACTTGAAGTTAATGGTTCGTTCGCAGCAACTACTAAGTCGTTTGATATTGAGCACCCAACCAAAGACGGTCACAGACTAAGATACGGATCTTTAGAGGGTCCAGAGCTAGGGGTATATGTCAGGGGTAGAAGCGCAGGCGGTTGTGTGGAGCTTCCAGAGCATTGGACAGGACTTGTAGACGAGGAAACCATCACTGTGAATTTAACTGCGATTGGTTCAGCTCAAGACCTTTATGTAGAGAAGATAGAAAATAATAAAGTGTATATTCATTGCGAGGGCGAATGCTTCTATACAATATTCGGCGAACGTAAGGATGTTGATAAGCTAGAGGTTGAGTATGAGCGCAATATACAGTAGGTCTACTACTGGCTTATTTGATAATGGGGCTGGTCAATTAAAAGATAATTCCAACTTCACATGGATGACTAGGAGAACTGATTCTGGTGATTACCTGAGCAATGGCGGTTCATTGTATATGGGCGATAACCAATATGGCTCTGGTGCGATAGGAAGTCAAATAATTCCAGTAGATACTTCAAAAGTATATCAATTAGCATACTCAGTAAAAACCATAACCCGAAGTTACAATAATCGACTAGGAAGCGGTCACATAGGAATGCATTGCCTTGATGAAGATGGCTATGGCGTTCACCTACATCACCAAAAGGGATTGGGAGATACGCAACTAACAAGAGACGCAAGCCCAGGAGATACGGAAATTTATGTTGCTGATGGTTCAGGGTTTACTAATCACGCAACATTTCACCAAAGGGCAGTTAATTTTTTTGTTGGGGATAAGTATCCATATTCTGGAGGGTACACTAGAAAATGGTTGACGTGGAGTACTACCGACTCTAATGGAAATAAAATCGGAGCATATTCTCAGAATGCAATTACAAACATAGGTGGCGGTGAATGGAGGATAACTTTGAACGCTGGTTTACCTGATTGGGGTTCTGACTATCAGGATTCAAATGGAAATTATCCGACAGGGACATATGTATCAAACGCTAGAGCTGGAAGCACATATCACTACACTCTGGGCAATCCTGAATATCCAGAAACTTGGAAAACATTTAGCGCAACTATAACTGGTGAAGCCAGGAATAGTGGAAACTATAATGGATTTAATGCTGTTGCTTCTAGATGTCAGTTTAGATATGGAACTAAATCGGTTAAATTTTTGAATCTCAGGAACTATAATCATAGGTTTGAGCAGGATGGCGACTCGGCTAGGTATGTTATGGATAATTTGTTTTTCGGAGAAATTAATTCTCATGACTCTGCCTTGCCAGAAAGTTTTTTGCAATCAGATAGGTTTAGATGATGGATGAATTTATAGAACTTGATGGCGAATATTATTTCGTCGACTCAAACAATTTAGATGAGGATGGTGAACCCATTATAGCATCAATATCTCAAGAAGAATATGAGGCGAATGTTTAATGAGTAGAGCCCATGGCCCAAAGGTTGTGATGGACAGCATGACTATGTACATAGATGCTGCTAACCCCAAGTCATATCCAGGAACTGGTACAACTATTTACGATATGACAGGTAATGGTAATACATCTACAATGAATGACGTTACGCATTCTGATGGCGCATTTATTTTTGATGGTAGCGGTGAGTATGATGGGTCTCCACTTGGTGCGCACATAACATTACCAGATACTGTAACCACAACTGCCCCAGAAACAAAGACTAATGGCGTTACATATCAGTGGTGGATGAAAATAGATGAAGACCAACCCAATGGTCATGGGTTGTTTGTTGGTAGCGGTACGATAAACCATATAGAATATAAAGGTTCTTCAACTAGTGGGGGGTTTAGGACAGAGGCAGTTAGGCAAAACGGTTATAGTTTCGGGACTAGTGGTGTAAGTCTAGATAAAGATTACTGGCATAATATTGCTGTTGTTTTTGCTAATTCAGAAACGGATAGACCAGTGCGTTGGTATAAGAATGGCGAACTGTTCTATACTGGAGATATGACATCGGGACAAAACCCGACTAATGAGTATTTTAAACCGAATAAATTCGGAAGCTCAACTGGTCATCCTTCATACCTTTATTCGCAGAGCTTTTATGGTAGGGCAAGTGTTCTTTCTTTTTATGATAAAGCGCTCACTGTAAATGAAATTAAGCAAAATTTTAATGCCCTAAGAGGTAGATATGGTATCTAACATCAGTATAGTTGACAGCAGGTTTAACGATATATCTGACGCAGTATTGGAAAATTACTCGTCTTTCAACTATTCTGTCATAAGTGGTGTCAACAGAGGGGATGCGTTCCCAGAATCAATTTACCTTTGTAACTTAATAGAAGCTGATGGACCGAATCAAACAGTATTAGATATAGCAAGGCAGTTTAGGTATGACATTATAGATCAGTATAATTTACTATGTACTTTGTTTGTATATTATCCTAGCAACAATGGTCATATTAATTGGCATACTAATGAGAACTTTGATTATTATAACGCAATATGCACATACAGTCAAGCAGGAAATAGCTTTTTCGAGTATAGGGATGGCGAAGAAACAATAAGAGTGAATGATGATATTGGTTGGTCTGTTAAAAAGACAAAGTGGAGTAAAACAAACGTGGTTCCGCATAGAGCTATCAGCAATGACAACAGAATAACAATAACATTTTCTTCTAGCGTTGAGTCTGAAATCGATGAGTTTATTCAAAACATAACCACGCCTTAATTGGTTATAAATAGCATAGGAAAACTAGGAATAGTTAATGGCAAATTCAGATAAAAATATAATCATAACCCCGAATAAGGGTTCTTCTACTGATGATCCTAAGATTGAATTCAAAGGTGCAGATTCATCTAGCACAGATACTATAACACTTACAACTGAATTTGATGGAAGCAAATCCTCAATAAAAATTGACGGTAGCGCTGGGGAACTGTTCTCTGTCACCAATGACCTTACTGGTACGATATTTTCTGTAAATGATTCTTCTGGCGTTCCTTCTATTGAAGTTGATAATGATGGCGAAATAAGACTTGCTGAATTTGACGGCAAAGTTGGTATAGGTAAGGACAACCCTACTCAGCTATTAGATGTAGACGGAAATATCGGCATCTCTGGTTCCGAAATAATAAACGCAAGCGGACAGTGGGTTGGATCGAGCACAGGGCTGAAAGGTGAAGTTGGCGCAAAGGGAACTCAAGGCTCTAAGGGGCAGAAAGGCGAGATAGGTCAAACAGGCGATAAAGGAGATCAAGGCGCTGGTGGCGGCAAGGGTGATATTGGAGACAAAGGCGCTCAAGGCGAACAAGGAACTCCAGGTGGCGTTGGTGGTGGTGGTCCACAAGGTCAAAAAGGCGAAGGTGGAGCTAAGGGCGCTCAAGGCGCTACTGGGGATAAAGGTTCTCAAGGCGATAAGGGTCTCAAGGGCGGTCAGGGTGAGCAAGGCGCCAAAGGCGATCAAGGCGACACAGGTGCGAAAGGTAACACAGGCGCTAAAGGTTCTCAGGGCGATCAGGGCGAGCAAGGCGCCAAAGGGGAAATTGGCTCGAAAGGTAACACAGGAGCTAAAGGCGATCAAGGCGAAACTGGTGCGAAAGGTGATGATGGCGATAAAGGTGGTAAAGGTGATCAAGGCGTAACTGGTGCTAAGGGTGATCAGGGCGTAACTGGTCAGAAAGGTGAGGTTGGTGTAAAGGGTGAAGTTGGTGTTAAGGGTGATGATGGGGATAAGGGTGCCAAGGGAGCTACAGGTTCGAAAGGTAACACAGGCGATAAAGGCGCAGAAGGCGATACAGGTCAGAAAGGTTCCCAAGGTGCACAAGGTCCACGAGGATTAGTCGGTTTAAAGGGTGATCAGGGTCAAACTGGTGCCAAAGGTGAGGTTGGTGTAAAAGGTGAAGTTGGTGTTAAGGGTATAATTGGCGCCAAAGGTGATGATGGCGATAAAGGTGAGGTTGGTGTAAAAGGTGCTCAGGGTGAGGTTGGCGCAAAAGGTGAAGTTGGTGTTAAGGGCATAATTGGCGCTAAAGGTGATGATGGCGATAAAGGTGGTAAAGGTGATCAAGGCGTAACTGGTCAGAAAGGTTCTGATGGCGACAAAGGTGATACAGGCGCTAAAGGTTCCCAAGGTGCTACTGGCGACAAAGGTCAAACTGGCGCCAAAGGTGATGATGGTGATAAAGGTGATGATGGCGATAAAGGTGGTAAAGGTGATCAAGGTCAAACTGGCGCCAAAGGTGAGGTTGGTTTAAAAGGTCAGCAGGGTCAAACTGGTGCTAAGGGTGATCAGGGCGTAACTGGTCAGAAAGGTGAGGTTGGTGTAAAAGGTGAGGTTGGCGTCAAAGGTCAGCAGGGTCAAACTGGTGCTAAGGGTGATCAGGGCGTAACTGGTCAGAAAGGTGAGGTTGGTGCCAAAGGTGATGATGGCGATAAAGGTATCAAGGGCGATACAGGCGCCAAAGGTGATGATGGCGATAAAGGTATCAAGGGCGCTATAGGTTCGAAAGGTAACACAGGCGCCAAAGGTGATGATGGCGACAAAGGTCAAACTGGCGCCAAAGGTGATGATGGCGACAAAGGTGATGATGGCGACAAAGGTAACACAGGCGACAAAGGTCAAACTGGCGCTAAAGGTGATGATGGAGACAAAGGCAATAAGGGCGTTACTGGTTCTGTTGGCTCAGCTGGTAATGCTATTGTATTTGATGTAGACGGAAATAGTCCAGTTGCTGATGCATCTAAAACTGATGATATTCAATCATTTAGAGGTTCTGATGACGTACTGGTGAATGACGTCTATTGGCACATACCATCGGGTAGAGTTTTCAGAGCTGAGACGGCTGTTAACACAGCTGCTGGAACCACTTCTTATGAAGAACTAACTGGAGAAAACGCATTCCTAAATGGCGGTGCGTTAACAAGTGATTCACTAACTCCAGATAAAATTGCTGGGCACTTGAACGAAGTGTACAGCGTAAGGCAACAGTTTAATGCCCATATACCAGTACGTGACAACAACGTTGCGTATAACAGATCTCTTTATGCTGGTGATGGGACAAACGGCACGAATATCACTTTTGCTGGTTATGGGTTTACTATACCAAAACCAGAACTTGGTCCAGGTTATGCTAGTGTGAATGGGCTGAAAAAGAGACAGTTCGTAAACTTATACGCTACAGTTAGACTGATAAACTCTTCTGCTGACAACTATCCTATGGGGTTGACTATTATTCCCGAGTTCAAGAGTAAAGGTAGTCAAACAGAAGAAGTCGGAACAGTTATAGCTGCATATACTGCTGAAGCATCTCTTTCTGGCAATAATGATTACCTCGATGACATTGAGTCGATATATCAGAAGGATAACAGTAGAAACGGTCCAATGCTAGTTGTTTCTGGCGATGTTACTGAAAAAATGGGTTCTCATGGTAAAGTTGCATATAAAGGAGACGGTCAAGCTGGTAGTAATCATGCTTTGGTTTATGGTATTTGGTTCAATGGGACTAATACATATATTCAGTTGCAACGGTATCCAGGAAATGATAGCCCTGATGGTGATGGCGTTTACCAAAATATTCCCAGCAATCAAATATTAGAGTGGAGTCCATCTGGATTTAACGCATCAGGGAATTGGGTTAATATTGGGTATGCGAACCCAACTAAAGTGACTGTTCCTCCATTCTCAGAACAAACTGTCAGGGTTCCTATAGTATATTCGCTTGGGGATCAGACATCAAAAACCGATCTTAGATTTGAGCTATACGCTCAAGACACTCGAGCAAACCATAGAGAAAATTTTACAATGGATGCTGGGTTTGTTGGTTATTCCACAATCGAATCAATTGCTGGTGGTCCATCTGATGGCAGTATGGATGCTTACACCGTGAACGTTGGATATAATAGCAGAAGGTCTGTTCAGATTCCTCAGTGGAGAATGATGGTCGACCCAGACGGCTATGCGTTTGAGGATAATGCATTCGAAATTAGGGTAGCAAACAGCATCGCCACATCTGTTAGTAGTTCTGTTGCACCATCGAAAAATATAAGTTGGGTTAAGCGTACATCATCGTTCGATCCAGATAGCGATGGATTGACAAATGCTTATATGCACGAGCATATGCTAGATAAAGTTCCTTATGGTGGCGTTTGGGGAAATGGCATTGATACTAGGAGGGACTCGGGTCGCGATGGCTCTAAGTGGCTTGTAGGAAATTATAGCGATTCGAAAGGTAAGGTTGTAACAACAGAGATTGTAAATTTCCACTTTAGGTATGATGGCAAGAAGAATGACGTCAATACTGGACAAAAGACGACAGGTCAGGCGGTAATGGTATTGAAGGGAGCATTTAGTAGCATTGCTGATGATAATCTGGTAACAGCACAAACAGGCAGTGGATCGGCTATAGAAATGAATGCCAATAATTTTGTGAGCGCCACTATTAATGTTGCTGGTTCTGATACAAGTTATAGCGATACTACAACAACGCTTATATGGTCATTGTCGCAGGGAGAAATTAATAAAGTACCACGTTTCTTCGAGAGTCAGACTAGTATAACACCTAGACCAAACACTTCAAGCGTTAGCACTTTATATGCTGTAAGTATATACCCACCAACAGGCGGGCAGAGAATAGCATACCCAAGCAGTACATCATCTAACCCTAAGTGGAATGATGGCTTGAGTATAAGGCTCATCGATATGCAAGGAACATTAGAGAATTTATCTTGACATATAAATAAGGTTAAGTTATAATAGAGATTGACGCAATATATTTTTGATGGAGATATAATGAAAAAACTTGTCATAAGTCTGGCAAAAAGAACTGAGAGAAGAACCCACTTTGAAGAAAAGAACAGCTCTTTGGAAGATTGGTTCTTTTTTGACGCCACAGATAAAGATATTTTATCATACGACTTACTCAGAAAAAATGGGATGTCAACTAATCTAAGTTGGCGAGACCCATATAAGAATAGAAAACTGACCAGAGGAGAAGTTGCTTGCTCGATTTCTCATAGGAACGCTTGGGCTTATTGTTTAGAAATAGATGAACCATTATTGATTTTAGAAGATGATGCTATCATAGGCGATTCATATGACGAACAATATTATGAATCCTTGTTGGAAGAATATAACCTAATATACCTTCAGAGAAATGAAAATACTCCTGATCGTGTTGAAAATATTAATGATATAATTGAAGTTCCCGCATATCCATACAATACAACCGCATATATCATAACCCCAGAATCTGCTAAAATTTTAATGGATACAACATTCCTCAAACAGATTATACCAGCTGACGAATACCTTCCATATATGCTCCCGCACCTAAAACCTTGTGCGCTTAAAGTTGACTCTGTTAAGCAACAATCAAGAAGCATATTGCCGTCAGACGTAGAGCCTAATTCTGAAGATGAGTGGTTTATTGACTTCAATACCCACGCTTTAACGGTAGGAACTGACCGCAAGAAGTGTTCAGCAATGAACACGTCAGCTGCCCTCAACGGTGTCTACCCAACCAACCTTGGCAATAATGTAGTTTGGGAAGGAACTGATATGTCAGCAGAAGGTGGTGGTCATAAAGTCAATTTACTCAAAAATCATATAGAGAATTTGCCAGATAATGACGTCATTCTCTTTACAGATGCATATGACATTGTTTATAATGACGGCTTGGATCAAATTACCAAAAGGTATTTGGCGTTTAATACGAAGGTTCTTTTCGCTGCTGAGCAATACATTTGGCCAGATAAGAAACTAAAGAAAGATTTTATTAAACGCCAATCAGCCACTGAGTTCGACACTAAGTACAAATATCTAAATAGCGGTATGTTCATAGGCGTTGTTTCGGAACTCAAAAAGATACTTGAAGACTCTGATATCAAAAACAATTCGGACGACCAACTATTCTTCCAGAAAGCGTTTCTTTCAGGTAAATATGATATTAAGCTAGACTATGAGTGTTACATCTTTCAATGTCATGATGTTGGCGTTGACATAACCTCTAACGGTCAACTTGCTAATAACAGTACTGGGTGCAGACCTTGTATATATCACGGAAATGGTGGCGACGAAGCAAAGGAAAAGTTAGAGAAAATATCGAGTAAGGTTATCTCAAAATCTCCTGATTTATTTATTCCTATATATAATGGAATTGATATAATCGATCGGGATATGTTCATAGTTGACTTCATGACTCAAGACCAATGCGAAAGAATGATAGAACTTTCTGAAAAGCATGGTGGTTGGAAAGGGATGGAAGGCGACAAGTTCCCAGCCCAAGAGATAAGAATAAAACAACTTGGTTTATGGGATGAGATGAAAAGCCATTGGGAACGGAACTTATATCCGCATATAGAAAGGTTTTGGAAGCCGATGGAGATGTATGGGCTTCGCGATGCATTTGCCATGAGATATGCTCTTGATACACAAACCAGTTTAAGGTTACATACTGATGCCAGTTTGGTTACAGGTTCAGTTAAACTAAATGACGATTATGAGGGTGCTATTTTAAAATTCCCCAGACAAGGGATAACTAATGAGCACGTTCCTGTTGGTAAAGCGATTATGTTTCCAGGGCAAGTGACTCATGGTCATGAATGTTCAGAATTAACTAAAGGTGTAAAATATAGCCTTACTATGTGGTCGTCTAGATATAATGGAGATATAAATTAAATGAATTGTGATTGCGGCGAAGCCCATAACCATAAGATGAAGTTTTATGTATTGACTTCGAGTAAAATGCCAGCACTAAGAAGGCACATTGACCCAGAGTATAGTAACATACCAAAGAGCCAATTGGTTGTTGTTATCAACTCATTAAGCGATGCGCACATAGAAGCTGCAACAGAATGGTGCGAAGAAGAAGGAATTGAATACCATATAACTGAATCTAACGGAACGCCAGCATATGGTAAGAACCGCATGCTAGAACTATTCTCTGAAAGCGATAATGATTATATGGTCATGATTGACGGTGATGATTANNTGAAGGAGGGACACTCTCCTAATGAAGATCACACTAGACCACGTGTCGGTGTTCTTGCTCAAGATGTTCAGGAAATACTTCCAGAAGTTGTTACATATGCTGAGGAAGAAGATATGTATTCTGTTGATTATGGTAACATAACTGCTGTTCTCATTGAAGCTATTAAAGACCAACAGAAAATTATAGAAAGTTTATCAGAAAGAATTTCTAAATTGGAGAAGTAAGTGGCAGTAGAAGTTTTTAGAGTTAAAGGTACAACTACAGGAAATAGTCCTATAGTTCTGGGTTGGCAGTTTAACGCCACCGCCAACACAGTAGCTGGCGGTTTGAGAGAAACAACAATAAGTAATGTCGCGCAAGGTAATGCGTCCACAGCATTTAATATGCCATATTCTATCACCACATTTGGTCGAAGAAGTGATTCCTATATTGGCGGATCTACATTCAACAGGAGAACGGTTTACTCTGCTCCAGCCTTCCCAGATACATACGATGGAACAAACACAAACGCCAATAATGCCAGCATTAATAGTGGTGCGGGAATATTGTCTTGGAGTGACTACGAGGGCGCTGACAACAGGGGTCAGCTGATGGGGTCAGGTCATTCCAGAGTACTTATTAATGCTTCGCTTGGCGGTAAAGTCAGAGAGCGAAGCGATCACTGGAAAATGGCTGTAAGAACTGAGGGTAATATTACTGGATACCACAGCGGTGTGAGTCCAGGTATTTATGATAATGGAAGCTATAGGACTCTTTCTAATTCTAGAATGTATAACGACGTTACCAATGCTGGCTCGCAAACCCGAGTATGGGCAGCGCCAATAACGGATTCTGAAGATGGTCGCCACTATAGTTTTAGCAATCTTCCCGTAGATACTGGTCAACAAAGATTTGATGCTTCTGAAGTTTTGTCTTGCGCATATAATGCCAGCATGGAAAAATTTTTTATTACTGTCGCTGGAAGTTTTAATTACAATAATCAGACCAACAGATTGCATGTGGCTGGAACTTTTCTTGTTGAGGCATTTGATCATGGATACACAAGCGGTGGTGCTGGCGGTAGTAACTATGGTACGATAAAAACCACCAAGTTCCTTTCATCTGACGCCACTGTATCCATTGGCAATTCAACCAATGTGTACAATAAATTCGGAACAACTGTCGCCAATGTATATCCAAACGATGGGATTACGAGTCTTGTGTGGTCTAATGTCACTGACAATCCATTCTACGATACAGTAACAAATACTGGTCATGACGAATCAACTTCAGCATACCAGTGGAATGCTTTAATATACCCCTTGAGGACATAACATCCCATTTTATTATGAATAAAATTAAATTTTATATTTTGACTTCAGAAAACATAGAAAAGTTGAAAAGGCACTTCTCGCAAGATTATACAAACCTAGATGTAACCGATGCTATTGTTGTTATAAATACTAAGTGCGAAAAATACACTAAAGATGCGTCTTCATATTGCTCTGATATTGGTGTAGAGTTTCATATAACTGAATCTAACGGAACTCCAGCTAGAGGCAAAAATTCTGTATTAGATTTGTTTACAGAAAGCGATAATGATTATATGGTCATGATTGACGGTGATGATTATTTGACTCCTCATGGCGTTTATATGTATCAAGCTGTTGCTGAACAACACAACCCACCACAAGCCATTTGTTTGAAGAATCAAATATCAACAATGGCTGACTATGAATTGATGGCGGAGAAAGGTGTAAACCACACGACTTTGAGGCTCGAGGATATACCATACAAAGTTATTCAATTCTTCACAGCTAATTGGGATTCTATTCGTAAGTCAGACGTTGTTGGTAATCTACGTGCTATGGGATGCACTCAAGAAATGGCTGAGAAGCAAGGAAAGTGGCATCATGAATTTTATAGACTACAAGAGAAATATTGCGAAGCCAACGAGGCGCATTGTAGGGTCACGTGGGTCGGCAAGGAAGCAGCGAAGACCAGATTCCCAGAACACTTAATTGTTGGGGAAGATACTATTTTTTACTTCGAACTTAAACATAGACACGTAACAGAAGATTTAGATATTAGGTGTAATGATGAAATGCAACCAACATATATCTACGACCAAAGAACTCCGGGAACTGTATTTAATGAGGTCAATCAAGGAAAGGATTGGGCGTGGATGGAAAAATACAATAATGAAGTCTATAAGATGGAAGAAGAAGGAAATATACAACAGCTCGATTTGCCTTTACTAACTGTAGATTACCCATACCCATACAGCCCAAATGTTTTAAAGTTTGGAACTAACGGGCAGTTTGAATATTTTAATGGGGAAGAAAAGGGGTTGATTGACCTTCCGAATAATTCATCAGAAAAATCTTTACACAACGCTTATGAAAGGCTGACAAAGTTTTATAAATAGAGTAAACAAGCTCTAGAGAATGATTTTATGGCAGTCCCAAGCTCCAACATACGCTACACAAGAATCGAAACTGAAGTCAATGAGGCTATTGAAGCCCATCCATCGATACACGATGAGCTCATAAGATATTCGTGGTCTCGTTATCAAAGCGAAGACCCAGATGGCGGTACATACTATCAAGGACTCAGTCACCATTCTCTATGCAAAACGGCAATATTATACAAAGGTTTTATTGGGATTAGCGATCCATTCGCCCATTCCACTCATGGCGGATATTCAATTCAAGATATGGGGGGCTACGATTGGGAAAATCACGGAACAACTTTAGCTGATTGGGATGCCACACCCCATTTCAGTGGCGGGGATACTGGATCCTACGATTCGGATATCGCTGGTGGTAGCTATGATGATGGGCTTACTTTATCCTTGGCCTCAGGACCATTCCACGTCACATCAGAGGGAAATTCTAGATACGTAATATCGCCTTGCCGTGCCCATACAGAAATACAAACTGATTACAACTACAATGGCGGTAAGTTGCACATAATGGTCTCTAATGTCAGGGAATTTTCTAACAGGACGTATCCAGGAAGCGGATTTACAAGAAGCATAACACACAAATTCGTGGTTGATATTGGAAATGTCCAGTATATAAGGTCAATGAGATCGAGGTGGCGAGTAGAAAATTATTACGCTTCCCTGGACGATAGTCATGGGGTGGTTCTTGCAATGACAGAAAAAAATGGATCGAACCCAGCAAGCTATGAATATAAGCATGGCGAAACAGTTGCTAGCAACGGAGTGCGTGAAGGAAATCAGGGCGAATGGACTGGCCAGGTTCATGATATAACCCCCAAAACTATGGTTCCACAAGATAGCTGGCAATATGGAGCACATGGGACAAGCGATTTCGCAGGGGAAGAGTTTGGTTCCGGAACTAGATGCGTCAGTGCTTTTGGAGTTTACCAACGTGGCTCAAACGGTAATTTCAAGACCGCCTTGGTGCGACTTAACTCAGGGGGGCTTTACGAATACCAACTTAGATTCTATCATGATGCTGCAACTAGGGATTACACTGTTCTTAACATTCAGGCAGAATATAAGGGAAGTAGCAATTCCGCTAGGCGACTAATTCGAGCAAAGGCATTATGGGGCTAACCCCACAGGTTCCAGCTGTTATAAATAGAGTCAGAATAAACTAATTTGAGACTCTTAATATGGCGAACCCCGCATCTAGAACACAATTAAAAGAATATTGCCTTCGTAGACTTGGTGCGCCTGTCGTAGAAATTAATGTTGATGATGATCAAGTTGACGATAGAATTGATGATGCTCTTGCGTTCTATCGCGATTATCACTATGACGGCACCGAGCGTACATATAGAAAACACCAAGTCACCCAAACAGATATCGACAATGGATATATCACAGTTCCAGATACCATAACTGGTGTTATTAATATCTTCCCAATAGGAACTGGATTACAGGCAAATAACCTATTCAATCTAAGATACCAAATAACTCTAAATGAAGTCCACGATTGGGCTGGAGAGAAACTACAAAACTATGTAGCTTCAATGGAACGAATTGCTATGCTTGAAGAAATTCTTGTGGGCAAGCAACCATTAAGATATAACCGCCATACTGATAAGATTCATATTGATATGGACTGGAAACTAAGAGCACCAGTTGGGACTTATATTATTGTCGAATGCTACCAAGTCTTAGACACAAGCGTGAATACGGGCGTTTGGGGCGATTGGTGGCTACGTCAATATACAACTGCGCTGATAAAAAGGCAGTGGGGCGAAAACCTTAAAAAGTTTGAAGGAATGCAACTTCCAGGTGGTGTGACATTTAATGGTCAAACGATTTGGCAAGAAGCGACCGAAGAAATACAAAAACTCGAAGAAGAAGTACAGAAGAATTTCTCCATGCCAGCCATGGATATGATAGGCTAGATTATGCCAACTACAAACTTGTATTTTAACAACCATTCGCTTAGTGGCGAACAAAACCTTATAGAAGATTTGATCATCGAATCAATTAAAATTTATGGGGTTGATTGCTATTATATGCCAAGAACGCTTGTCGCTGAAGATTTGATATTTGGTGAAGACACACTATCTAAGTTTGATCATGCATATATGATAGAAATGTATATCAAGTCAGTTGATGGGTTTGAGGGTGAAGGCGATTTCCTTTCCAAGTTTAATGTTGAGATCCGTGACGAAATGGTTCTTACAGTATCACAAAGAAGATTTGGTGAAGAAATATCAGTTGAGGATACAACTAAAGATATTGGTCGACCTGCCGAGGGAGACTTAATTTACTTCCCGTTAAATAATAAAGTATTTGAAGTGAAGTTTGTTGAGCACGAATCTGTATTTTATCAGATGGGGTCGTTACAGACATATGACCTTCGTTGCGAGTTGTTTGAGTATAGTCATGAACGAATTGACACTGGCATCAACGCTATTGATGCGATTGAAGATGTTTATGGTGGCGATTACTTAGAGGAACTGTTACTAGAAGATGGTTCTGCCCTGAATACTGAAAACGACGAACTAATTACCGTCGAAGCTTCGGTGGCTAAAAAGCCTGAAGATAGCGATACAGGTGCAACTAATGAGCAATATAAATCTGGTGCTATTGACTTCATAGACTTCAGCGAGATGAACCCATTTAGCGAAGGGGAGAGTTGGTAATGTTTGGCGGTCATTTTTATCACGGAGCAATCCGAAAATATATTATAATGTTTGGCTCAATGTTTAACGATATTGATGTTGTTCGTTATGACAAGCAAGGAAATAGAGTACAGGGGATTAGAGTTCCGATAGCATATGGTCCAAAAGAAAAGTTCCTTGCTAGGTTGAATCAAGATCCAGGACTGGATAGGCAAGTAGCAACTCAGTTGCCAAGAATGTCATTTGAAGTAACTGATATGGCATACTCCCCAACCAGAACTCTTAATAAGATGCAGAGAAATACTTCTATTAATGGTGATAGTAGTAGCACTCTGCGTTCACAATTTACACCTGTTCCTTATGATATAAGTATTACGTTATCGGCTATGTTTACTAACAATGAAGATGCGGTTCAGGTTGTTGAGCAGATATTGCCATACTTCAGACCAGAATTTACACATAGCGTGAAGTTGGTTTCAGAGATAGATCAATACTATGATATCCCAACGGTACTTCAAGGGATGACGATTGAAGATACATATGAAGCAGATTTTCAAACTCGCAGAGCTATTATATACTCTTTTAACTTTGTCGTCAAGGGTTATATCTTCGGTCCAGTTTCTAATAAGGGTACTATTAAAAGAACTGTTGTTGACTTTAACATACCTTCTGGCGATACGTTGGTGAACGCAGCTGAGGGTCCAAATAAGCGGTTGGTATTGACACCTGGACTATTGGCAGATGGATCGCCAACTACAATATCAGCCGATAGCGTTTCCCCAGGAACTATATCAGCTGATTCTGATTTCGGGTTTGCGTTCGATAGTGAAGACTTTTTCGATGGTGAAACAAGATAATAATATGAGCATTAATTATGAAAAATATAGTAACAGACAATTTGAATCAAATATTTGATGTAGAGTCTGAATTGGTAGATGATAGTAAGCCTCCAATCGTTCGAGAAGAAAGAACTGACCTGCCCGACGATATAGCAAAAGATTACACATACGCAAGAGAAAACCTTTACGATGTTATTGAGAAGGGCAGTTCCGCTCTTGACGAACTAGTACATTTAGCAAAGGCTAGTGAGCACCCAAGAGCGTTTGAGGTCGTTTCGCAATTGACTAAGACGCTAGTTGATGCCAACAAAGATTTACTCGAAATACAAAAGAAAGTAAAGTCTCTCAGAAAAGAAGATGAGCAGAAAGGTCCAAATAGCGTGACCAACGCATTATTCGTAGGAAGCACTTCTGAGTTACAAAAATTAATTAAAGGCGATAACGAAGATGTATGATTATAAATGTAAAGTGGTAAAAGTGGTTGACGGTGATACAGTCGACGTAGATATTGATCTGGGGTTTGGTGTCTGGATGCGTGATGAGCGTGTCCGTGTTATGGGAATTGATACCCCTGAATCTAGAACTCGAGATTTGGTCGAAAAGAAGTTCGGTTTAGCTGCAAAAGAAAGACTCAAAGGGTTACTCGGAAAAACATCAGTCCTTAGAACGCAAGTGAGTAAGTCTGGGGAGGACATGAAGGGGAAATTTGGTCGTATTCTTGGCGACTTTGATGTGTACTGTTATGATACTGATTCTTGGCGACCAGTTACTAAAGTTATGATTGAGGAAGGTCATGCTGTTGAATATCATGGGCAAAGTAAAGATGACATTAAAGAAGCCCACCTTGCCAACAGGGAAAGGTTGTGGGAAGAGGGCGTAGTTCCACGTGGCTAGTGAAACATACAACGGCAATCAACTCCTAAAGCGCAAAGGCGTTCAGATACAGTGGGAGCATGATCATGTAAAGGAATTTATTAAATGTTCCTCAGACCCTATCTACTTTGCCGAAAAGTATATTCAGATAGTACATGTTGACCATGGTTTAATACCCATGAATCTCTATGATTATCAGCGTGAGATTATACAAAAGATATCCCATAATAGACGTGCTGCTGTTGTAACTTCGAGGCAGGCTGGTAAGACTACAACTGCCGTGGCGGTTATCCTACACTTTATTCTTTTCCAAGAACATAAAACTGTAGCTCTCCTAGCTAACAAAGGTGATGCTGCTCGTGAGATTCTAGACCGAATTAAAATCGCATACGAAGCATTACCGCAGTGGATGCAACAAGGCGTAGTTGAATGGAACAAGGGTTCGGTTCAGTTTGAAAACGGATGCAAGATTATTGCTGCTGCGACTTCTTCATCTGGTATTCGTGGTAAGTCGGTATCGTTCCTGTATATTGATGAGACTGCGTTTGTTGAAAACTGGGATGAGTTCTTTGCTTCTGTATTCCCAACAATATCATCTGGTGATACTACTAAGATTCTACTAACGTCAACCCCAAACGGATTGAATCACTTCTACAAAACATGCGAAGGCGCAAGAGAAGGAACTAATGGTTATGAGTTTGTCGAAGTTTTATGGAAGGATGTTCC
>ENA-UZWU01002860-UZWU01002860.1-metagenome-genome-assembly--contig:-Day-4--1m-contig-2860_pt1 | contig 22517 bp, 7 predicted proteins | sample MGYA00260345_ERZ794905 | MGnify/ENA metagenome assembly ERZ794905
GGTGACCAGATATATGATACTACTTATACTGCCCCAAATAAGATCCAACCAGGATTAGAAGGTCCTTTTGACTTCTGGGATAACGGCATCTTTCTATTCGGTAGTAGATTATTTGATGGCGTTAAAGGTCGACCATTTACAGATACTTATGGATTAGTTCTGTGGGAAGGCTTTGTTGTTGGTGGTCAAAGATTTGACATGGACTTTACTGGTCTTCTTAAGATGGAAGTTGATGCTCAAAACGATGGTAACTGGACGTTTATTAAAAATATCTACAACGAAACGAGAGCAGATATTAATATTGCATCTGCATCATACGATGCTGGCTCAGATACATCTACACTCACATTGACAAACTCTGATGATCATATCTATATTAATATAGATGATAAGATGACAATTGATAGTGACGATGACTTATATTACGTAACGGGTATTAATGTTAGAAATGGTACGTTTACAGTAAACGGTGATGCTACTTTAAATAATAACCCTGGCGGTGGCGGAAGTACTAACACCTTTCCAACACCCGCTGACTTCTATTTTGAAATTGGTTCTAATCAAATTGTTAGAACTGGCGAAGGGTGTAAAGTTCCTAATGCCTCAACAGGCGGTCTAGTAAAAGTTAGAATTGCATTATACTTCCCAAACTATGGCGATGGTAGAAGATTCTCTGAAAAAAGATTTAGTGACTTTAACGAAGACGGCACAGATCGTATTCCATATTCAAACTTCTATAAACAAATTCCTACAGGTGATCCTGGCATCTATACGTATGAGTACTTTGATGAAAATAGACTATCTAAGAGAAAGAAGTTTATTTCACCTACAAACGTAGCAGGTTATACAGCTACGACTACTACCGCATTGCAAACAGGTAAAATGATATTTGCAAACTATGTTCCACCTGAGTTAACTAGTAGCAGATTTATCTCAAATGGTACTGCAACTCATCTTGGTGGTGGTAAGTACGTATGTGTAGGTAACTTTACTGTATCGCCTGGCGATTGGATTGTTATAGAAGGATTCATTAGTGGTGCTAGACGATATGCTAGTTTCGCTGTAACAGATACTACATCAGATATTGATGAAAATACAGAGTTCTACGTAGACGGTGATGAACACGCATCTTTCTTAAGTGGTGCTTCATTCACTGGTAATCAGTTTGTTCATGTGTATAAAGCACAAGGTTTGATAGGGTTTTTAAAACTAACTTCTACCTCTTCAACACAGTTCACTATGACAAATCTAGAAGGTACTAGATTGAGTGATGCGACAATGACAAACGATGTTCGCACCAATTACATGATGTCAGCATACAGTATCGCTATGGATGGCTCTGGTAATATATCATCTCCAACAAACGCATTTACACATTATAAGAAAATCGATAAAAATGGTGGAACGCTTACTATCTCTAACATTTATAGCGGACCCGGCGGAGATAGTTATACACCACCTGCATCAGGAACTTGGATAGCATCTGTATATTCTCATACAGGATTACAAGACTTATCTACTGAAGCATCTTGTGGCGGCACATTAGGTCAAGAAGTTGTTAGTTCAAATACTTCATCTGTCACGTTAGTAAGTGTAGACGGTGTTGCTGTAGGTCAATATGCACAGTTTGGTAACACTAGCGGAAACTTAACCTATACTAGTACTTACATTGCAGATGGTGTTCGTGTTCAAAGTATAAGCGGTAATATAGTAACCTTTGATTCAAGCATAACAGCAATTCCTCAAAATGCAACAGTGGTCTTTATTGAACCTGGCAATTGGACTACAAATACAGCAAAAGAATACTGTATTCTTCCTCTTAATACTGCGCCACCGTTTATTGGTACTGATGCTGGGTTAAGAACATCGTCAACATCAATTTCCCCACCTGATGCCGCTAACTTTCCAAACTTTGTTGCAGAAGGTTTAATATTCTCTGAAGCAGAGTTTACAGATGTTGTGTTAAGTAGTGCCACAGTTGCTTCTGGTGGAAACAAGTTAGACCTAACTGCAAATCCGCAGTATAGTAAAACTATTAATATTGGGTACGCAGGTACGACTTATAAGTTCTTAGTTGCTTAAGTCTTTACAAGCATAAAGAGTGTTGTCGATCCGTTATTAATTTTAATAGGAATCTTATGTGACCAATCAGTGATGCCACCAGTGTCGAGTGCGTCAAAAGATGTTGCCCATCCACCTCTGAACTCAGGCTTTGTACCAGATACTATCATCTTACCAATCTGTGCGCTATCCGCAGTTGTTATGAGTGCTGTCTTACCAGATCCACCAGCACTAAAACTATTCTCTGTACCTTCAACCCATGGGTTAGATGTGTCACTGAATGCACGTTTAGCAGTTTCACCCGTTTGAATGTAAAGACCAGGTACAGTATCGTCTGTAATTGGTTTACTCTGCGTATTTAGAATACGAATATTACCTTCAAAAACTAAGTTCTTGCTGTTGAATATAGAGTCTTCGTAAGTTCTGGGCACACCAGTCTTAGCAAACTCTAATGAAGCGATACTACTGTCTACTTCTGCGTAAACGCCAGCAACATTGAAATCATCGAATAGTGAGATATCACCTTCTTCATCACTCTGTCCAGCAAGAGCCTCATCGACAGATGGTATACGTGTCTCTTTAAGTAGTCTGATATTCAAAAACGTTATAATATCTTTTCTACGTAATCCTTTTAATGCACCAGCAAACCCTGCTGTTTGTGGAACGCCGTTAGAATCTTTTATTCTAAATGTGGTCAATGCGTCCGATTCAAATACTTCAAACTCTTTCTGTGCGCTGTCATACCCTAAAGTAGCGCCTACTCTTGCATCACGGTCAGTTGTGTTCTGATATGTTGTGATGATTAACTTAGTCCCATCTGAGTACGGCAAGTATCCAGTACCCGTGATAGTAATAGTACCATTACCTGATACAGAGTATGCAATCGCAGGAATCTCAGAGAAGTTACGTAAGTTATTAGCGAACAGAATCAGATCACCTTCAATACCAGTCTCAATTAAGTTACTAAGTATTCGGCGATCAGATGCGCCATCGTCCGACTCTGCGAAGTTTAACGATAAGTCAAATCCTTGTGCTTCTGCCATTTGTTATACCTTTATCATTAGAGTAGAATGTTCCAACCAAAGCTTCTCAGATTATTTAGAGTTGCTAGGGAGTCTTCGCTTAAATCTGTTTCGCCTACACCAGATGATTGACCTAGTAAATTAACAGTCACACCTCTTCTTGGTCTGAGTTGATAGTTCGCTAACATATCAGAGAGAATACTTTGTACATGAGGTACTTGTAAATCGTTACCACTGACATCAAAGTTTCTTATATATCTTGCTGTTGACATACTAGTTGAAATATAACCAGTGAAGTTATTATTATCAAGTTTTAAGTATTGTAGTGCGGGGCAGTTAGCAAAAGAAGGAATATCACCAGACAAAGAATTACCGTGAGCATAGAACAAATAGCAGTTACTAAGACTTTGTGTTGGCAGACCAAACTGAAAATCATTATTCTCAAGTCTGATATACCTAAAAGAACTATTGCTGAACGTAGGTATCTGTCCAGTAAACCTACACCCCTCTAGTCTTAGATATTGTAGATTAGTACTAAAAGAAAAGTTAGGTATTGTTCCTGTCAAGTTTGTGTTTCTCAGTAACAGGTAATAAAGATTTCGAGCCTGAGTCATATTAGGCAAGAAGCCAGAGATATTTCTATTATCGAAAGCGTAAAATCTATACATGTTAGTCGGTGTAAACACATCACTGTCGCTAACAGTTCCGTCATTTGATGCGCTGTATGCATAGCCTGTAGACCCAGAAGTGTTTCCGAAGAAGTTGTCGCCGTGATTTGACCAATTACCGCCTTGAATATAAACTGTACTTAGGTTAGAAGATCCGTTAAACTCTGAAGTACTTAGTCCACCACTGAAGTTAGTAAATCTTAAATCCAGATATGTTAGTGCAGGCTTGTTTGAAAATTCTCCACCTAAATTACCCGTAACATAACTTCTATAAAAACCTACTGAACTTAGTTTTTCTAAAGCGCCTGTTGTTCCACCAGAGAACTTTCCAGTTATCGATGCCGCATTACCATAAACGTATTGATGGAAATAGCTTGTCAGATTAGTCATATTAGATACATCAATAATTGAAGATCCGCCACCAGTAATACTAATCGATCTCATAGAAGTCTGAGCATTTGGGAATGTCAAAGTTGAAACATCGTTTCCACCAGAATCTAAGTGCCCGTTGAGTCCTGTCCAGCTTAAACTTAAATTTTGTATTGTATTACTATTATGAAGAGCATATGGCAACTTATTGGAAGTGTGATAGCTACAATCGTAATTAACAATAGTGGTGACAAAATTGCCGTTGACAAAATTGCCGTTGACATCAGGAAATACAGTTCCGCTTGGTCTTCTGTAATTATATCTGTTATAGTAACCTCTCCAATATAAGTTTTTAAGGCTTGTCAGATACGAAAAGTCTATGCTATCACTTGTCAAGAAGGTTGCTTGAAGATTTAGTGTCTCAAGGTTTGTCATAGATCCTCCAGCACCATCACTGAAGAAATTTTGCAAAGTAGTATTAACACCAGCGGCGTTGGCTGTACCAAAAGTATTAACTCTTAGATTTAAATCTTTTAAGTTAGGTGTTAGAGCGCCATACAAAGCTGGTAGAGTTTCTAATCTATTAAAAGAAAAGTCTAGCGTCTCTACATTAGATAGACTTGCTTGAGGTAAGTCTGTCATGTTTATGCTTGACAGACGTAAGTATTTTACATAGTCTGGGTGAAAGTAAAATTCAATCTTACGTGTAAGTGTACGACCAGCTGGATCACGGAAAGTATAACCAGAGTTCAAACCTACAGAAGATGTACCTGTTGCGGCATCACCAGAATATGTATGTAAGAAATCGTTATGATTGTTTATATTTTCGATACGCCAAACAGGTGCAATTTGCTTATTACCATTATAAGTAACAGGCAACTCATCTACCGTATGATTAAATGATGCGTTACGAAACGTGCCGTAAGCGACAAGAGGAATATCTCTCATCACATAGAAATCTGTATCAGTGCCGTTTACATTAAACGTAACTGTGTCTGTTGCAACTTCCGCAGGGTATCTTTTTGATGCAGGTGGATATGTGGTAGCCAAGCTATCTAACTTAATCTTTCCACCTAAAATCTCTACATCACTGCCGTAAACAATTGGTGTGTTTGCGTCCACTGTACCAGTGCCGACAGATGACCAAGAAGAAATACGTGAAGTTGAAATATCGGCAGAACGTCTTAGATTTCTAGCATAATCATAAAACTTATATTTGATCGCACCTGCTCTTAGTTGATCGTTAACGTCTGCGTTGAACTCCATGTTGAGATCGAAGACACGGTTCGTAAAGTCTAGTCTGTTACCTGTTGTTAGTAGCTGTTCAATTCTACCACCAGAGCGACTAAGTGATCCAAGTTCTTTTTGAGCGTCTAATGTTAGATTAGATACAGTTCTAAACTCTGTACTAGTGATGCCTTCAGCGCCTCTAGAGATACCGTTTATGATATCTAAATCGTCTGGGTTCAACCCAAGATTAATTAACGCTTTATCATCATTGATGATATCGTTTAAAAAGAATCCTGTGTTTAATCCTCTGTAGATAGTAGCCATCTATTGTTCCTTTACAGTCACAGCTAATTCAACATCTCCACCAGCATTACCTGGTCCCACTGCGCTTGCAGAAAGATATATTGCTTTATTATTTAGAAGACCTCTAGTCAATCCTTTTCTGTCTTGTCTAAAGATATTATCTAAATCTACTTTAACTGTTTGATTTGCACCCACAAAGAATGAGTTAATCATAACGCCTGGGCGCAACGGTTGTTGACAAGCAACATCAAACTTAACTGCCGACAGTCTATCTTCTTCATTAAATGATGATGGTAGTAACTGATCAGACTGACCCGATACACCTGATAGCAGTGTTGGGTTTACAGTCGGTGATATACCGCTATTCGGACTATACAGCCAAATCGGAGTCTTTGTGAAATTACCTGCAGGGCTTAATTCTTCAACTACAATGTTATTAATTGTACAGTTATCCATCATAGCAATGTAAGGGTACAATGGTAATACATTGAAGTTAACTAGTCGTGTTGTTTCAAATTGTAAATAGGTAAACTTTTCTGTTCCATCAGAATTATAGGATCTAACTTTGAAATCGTCAGTTAGTTTTAGTTGTGCAGATTGAACAGCCGTTACAGTTGATATACCTTTCGCCGCCGCTAGGGTTGCGACATCACCGCCTACATATGCGTGAACACTACCTGCATTTGAGAACGCTATAGATGTATAGTATATACCAAGTGCTTCTCCTTGTACACCAACTTCAACAGCATTTGCTAATGCTCTAGTTACTGGTGAACCAGAATCTAATGCGCCTGTATTCCCATCGTCTGGTGTAATATTAGGACCTGTACCTTCGAATGTTATTAAAAAATCACCAGCAAAGTCGCCAGTAGTCTCTTCTACAATAGACCCAGCAACCCTGAAGTCAACAAGAGTTATCTCACCAGTAACGGCTGAAATACCACCTGAGTTATCGCCTTGAGGTCTAGGTAAACGTGGGTCGATAAGAAATTGATCGCCAAATCCTGGCTCCCATTCAGTCAACTCTCTCTTCTTTAGATCCAGTCTAACGCCAGAGTTTGACCATATAGCATTGGGTGTTGAGTTGAAGTCTATTTCTTCTGGTGTAGTTACGCCGTCATCAAACTTAAGTTTATCATTGTCATTTGTATCGAGGAAAGGTTCTTTTTGTGTAACACCTATCATAAAGTCTGCGCTGTGTCTACCATTTAAATCAAGAGGTCTAGGATTTAAAAAATGTATTTTAAATTTAGTAGAGTTGATAGGTACACTTGAAGCCGCAACATCATTAAAGTTTGTAATACGTGCATTGAATACTGTACCAGTCTTTGGTTCGAATATATCACCGTTTGACTTAATTGTTCTATCTTCTATTTCAGAACCAAGTGTAGGTGGACCGAAGCTTCCGCTCTTTCGCTTTAGGTCAGCAACGAATGCTGAACCACCAGCATTATTTGGATTGAATCCAAGATAGCATCCATACACGCCGTCAGCGATTACGTGTGCGCCGTCATCAGTCTGTAAAAATGCAGGTGACACTGTACCAGTACCTACTCCTACACCTGTAGCATAGAACGTAGTTCCATCTGAATCATCAGCCGCACCGATTGATACAAAGTCTGTATCGCCCGCTGATACAATAACGTATGGTCGACCAACGACAATACTTGTTGCGTTTATAGTTGCACCGTTGCCGTCAAATTCAATAGAGTTTCCGTTTACATCAAATTTTAAATCTGCGGTGTATGAAGATGTGGTATCTGTTTGAAGACCAGGCGCAAAGTAATGATGATGCCCATCGGGTGAGCCATTTACTTCTTCAATATCAATGCGTACATCTGCATCTGTTGTAACAGATATTTGATTTGGGTAAGACTTTTTAAAGTTAGTTAAAGCTATTCCATCAGAGTTAGCTATCTTTTCTTTAGGTATAATACCCATGATAGGACTTCGCTTAGTGAATTCCTTTGTATCACCACTAACTGATGTCAGTCTAATAGTTCCTTCATCGCCACCATCAATATAGTAAGACGACCCATACTTGTACAAGTACAGAGGCTGTTCTAGCTGAGATGTCTCTGGTGAATAAATGAAATACTTGAATTTAAAATCTGGATTACGTAGACAAGGTTCACCAAGACCGTTTTCAATAACAAGTGTGTGCATTAGAACCCAACGTGCTTCGCCGTTTCCAGAAGGAACGTAAGCATAGAACTTAGCACCAATAGCACCGTACCAAGAGAATTCGATTTTGTACATCGTCACTTCTTCGTAAGTCAAAGTGTATCCACTTGGACCAGTTCCGTCTAGTCTATCGCCATTCCAGTTTTCTCTTTCTATAGCGAGTTCGTAGTGTGTGCCAGTTTTTCCGTTACGCTCTGGTTGAACAATCTCATCATTCTTTAATCGTACAGGAAAGACTAGTTCTTCTGCCTCAATAGCTTCTTCGACATCTGCATAACCCATACGTAATGCTTGAGTGTGATTGAACTGTGTTGCGTTGCCTGGGCTTTCAAATAGCGAGATAACTGATCTACGCACAATGTTTAATTTAGTACCACGAACCTGAATCATATATTCATCAGTGTCGTTTGATGTGCCGAATTCAATAATGTTATCTTCTGATCTTAAGTCTGTTTTTAATCGAACACCATACGTAAAGCCCGATACTCGACCAGGCTGATATCTAAATGATCGTTGACTTTCGAGTACACCAAATCGTTCTGTACGAGAGCCACCGCCTGCTACTGTTAGTTCTTGTGTAAACTTTCTGAATGACTGTACAAGACTACTAGCACCAAAAGGTACTGCCTGACCAGCGACTTGCGGAAACATTGCAGTATTTCCGTCTTTAATTCTTTGCCAAAATGCAGTCCATCTTTCGATCTGATCGAATGAATCTTGAGGATCATCTCCATAGTCAACATCGTATGCGGCGGCTGTATCTCCTGATACATTCGTCATCTGTGCTGGATCTGTCTCAGTACTATACGTTGATGATATCTCACGATTTTCAACAGTGTCGGCAGTGACGCCGTTTAGAATTTTTATGTTTTCATCTAAAAAGTTTCTCTCTGCAAATAGAGGATATTGTACTTTGTATAGATCATATAGATATTTACCAAAAGCAACAAAACTCATGTACTCTCTAAATTCTGAAGTTGCTGGGTTGCCACCACTTGGTCCACCAGGAAAGTTATACTGCGAAGGATATGAATATAGATACAACCCTTGTTCTTCAGAAGCTTCTTCAAATCTTGGTGCGCTTCTACGACCAAAAATAGGGTTCTCTTTTCTGTACCATTGACTTGGCGTACTAGCAGGATTGAATGTATAATAGTTCCAGTTGTCTTCATCTAACCCATACACAGCAACGTCTGAGAAGAGCGATAACTGCTCCTCAGCACGTGGTATGCCTAACAGTGATGATGATACTTCAGATTCACCAGGAAACTGTTCTTCTACTGGGACTGTCTCAGATTTTGGAAAACGTTTAAGTGCTTTATATGCAACGAAACCATTTCCTGTTGGATTTTTAAAATTCGGTGTAATTGATACTGTATTATTGGTAGTATCAATACCAGTAATCTCGTAAAAATAACCTTGCGGCTCATATACATTACTAGGGTCTGCTGGTGCTACTACGTTTTGATCTATAGGATTATCTAGTGTCGGATAGTAGTTTACAGAGTTAGGTATAAAAATATACTTAATATTAAGCAATGCTTGATTTACAGTCTTACCCGAAGACCATGCGGTTCCGCCTAATTCAGTAACGAATGTTATAAAGGTATCACCATTGACAGCTTTGAATGTACCGTCAATCGTATTAACTACACTCTGCCCACCAGTAGCGGTATCTTCATATTCACTAAGAACTTCGAAATAAGGCGCTGGTGCCGCACTGTTGTTTACGTGGCTTGATAAAGACTGTTCCGCTTGAGTAAAAATACCCAACACCGCATCCTCTGCTGTTCGTAGAGGATTGCCTGCGGCGTCTATTAAGTCTGCACCAAATATATCTTTAAGTTGAGGATACTGTTTGGTAACGGGTGATGGGACTTTATCAAATCCAATCTTTATCTGTTTTGCCATGACTTACTGTTCTTCCCATGTTACACCTAAGCTTATATTGTCTTCAGCACTCCCAGAAGCAGTATCAGAATCCACTGCAAAGTAAAGTGTGTCAGCAACGTCGGTTAATGGAAATGACAGATAGTCTTTATTATAATCGAAGAATGCCGCCAGATCCAATTGTTCTGTACCTTGTTGTAGATACAGTGTAGCAATATTTATACCTGTTCCAGGGATAGGTACTGCGGTATTGTAAGCGATAATAATAGAACTTAGACCTTCTGTCTCAGTAGTAAGTCTTGTGTCTTGATACGTAGAGCCATCAGAGTCGTAACGACCATCTGCTAAGAACTCACTCGCAAGAAGCGTAATAACACCATTAAACGTTTGAAGTACTTCAAAGTAATAGTTGTCGGAATCTTTATACAATCTACCAAAAGGTGTGATGTCTGTGATACCATCTAACTTCGCTTTGAACCATCCAAAGATGCTTTCTCCATTTTGCAGATATACACCGCCGCCTTCAGTTGGCGCTGTGTCTGGTGGAGTCGCTGGGTTCAACGATGTTGTTGAAAGCGGAAAGTTCTGTGAAGTAATCGTATGCTGTGCCGCTAGAGTAAATGTCTTACTCGCTACGTCTACATCAGTTTGGAATGTAGGAGTCTTTCTCATGCGCAGTCGAACTGGATTATCCCCTAAGTTAGCAGAAGATAGCTTAGTTGGATAAACCTGTACACGATTACGTACAGAGTTGGATTCTACTGTTGATAGAATGTTCTGCTTCGTCTCTAGACCATATACATTGTTTGCACGATCAGGTAGCAATTTAATAGTATTAACTGCACCTGGTTGCGGCGTACCTGATAACTCTAACTTACCAGTTGCTATATCGACCCACTTCACGTAGATGCCTTGATCTCGCTTATCAGAAGTTTTAATTGATGCGCCCATAAAGAATGTCGGATCTACAGTTGTAGTTTCATTACCAGCCATTGCTGTAGCATTAATTTTAATAGTATTATCAGAAGATTGATATCCTGCTGAAGAACCACTATTCGTAACTGCCCACTGCTTACCGTATGCTGGTACAACATCATCGTTGTTGTGTGAGTACAGTCTTACTGTACCTCTATCGCCACCATCGATGTAGTATGAAGCACCGTACTTAATGATACCGTGTGATGCGTTTCCGTATCCAGTATCAGCAAGAACTTGCGCCGACGAACCTAATGCTGATGCACCTGGCTCTTCACCGTCACCTCTAGTAAGATAATCACCACCGCCATAAACGTTATATGTGATAGGTAATGTAGCGTTACCAAGAGATGCAATCTTCAACTGATTTGATGCTCTCAAGTGATGTACACGAACCCATCGTGCTTCACCGTTATCTACTGGTACATATGCTAAGAACAATGCACCAACAGCACCGTACCAAGAGAATTCAATCTTAAGCATGGTAACTTTAGTAAAGTCGAAGTTGTATAGTGATACACTTGGCTCACCGTCATTGTACAGTTCACCAGGTCGTGTTCTAGAACCACCTTGTCCTGTTGCAACGTCTGAGTAAACCATTGAGAATGCGTTGTCTGCACTACCGTTTCTACCATCTAGCTTATCGTGTGAGAAGCGAGTTCTTGGTACACGATACTCGTATACTCCGTAGAATTCGGGCTTGACATTGTTCTTAATCCAGTTAATATATTCTGGAACAAAGTTAACTTTATCAACTTGAGTTCTAGTCTGTGTAGCAAAAGCAGTGTCGCCTTGACCTGCGATTGGAACTGTGTTAATATAACCAACTCGTGGTTGTGAACTAGTAGATGATAAGTTCTGATCAATCTGATATTGATATGGGAACATCATGCCTTTAGGTAAAGTATCGCTTGCGATTGCACGTGCGTTGCCATACGGATCGTTGTTACTTACATAGTAATCAGGATCATATTCCTCAGGGAAGATGAATGGGTTAACGAGAATGAATTTTTCAACAGCATTAGATGCTGGATTCACTGCTGTTCCCGAACCATTAATCAAAGTAAATACATTACTCTTTGGTCCGATAACAGAATCGACTTGATAAATCGTACCATTTACAAGATCACCGTTATTAGTTCCTACGAACTTAACATGTTGACCGTATGTGACTACACCTTTTCCTGGTGCGAGTTCGTAACTCAATGGTGGTCGTAGAGTCGAGTTGATGTTTGCGGCGTCTGCGTTTGTAGCTACGAGTTTAGCAGTAATTGATTCTTGCTCTTTTAATAGATTGCTATCATATACACCACCATGTACCATAAGAAGACCATCACGCTGAGTAACTAAGTTGCCTGCGTATCCTCTTGGTCCGATTGTAGGGCTTAGAACGTCTTCAACGTCAAAGTTAGCAATAACTCTATTTGACAATGTTCCTTGCTTAACATACTGTGATGATGCAGATCCGAAACCAAACTTAGTTGATAGATCGTGTTGCATGATTTGCTTTAGGTGATCATGTCTTGCTTTTTCTGAAACTGACTGAGATGCAATCGCTAGACCATCACCTCTTTGATACATAGACATGTTATACTTTGTCTCTGCATCTCCACCACCTGCGATATCGTTTCTAAATCCATCAATGATATAACCAACGTCTCTTTGACACTTGTTTTTAACTTCACGTAAAGTAAAGTCTCTACCATCTTTTGTGTAAATTACAGCGTCTTCGTCTGTAGTGACTGTACCACCAATAGTTTGATATGCGGCTAAACCGTTATCACTTGCATAAGGAGTTGTGCCTTTGTTATATGCAGACACATAGTATGACCAGAACGGAGTCTTTGTATCATATACTGTATCAACTAGTCCACGTGATCCTAATGAAATACCAGATGGCGTTCCGCTAGTTGAGAATGTAAACTGTTGTGAAATAACGCTTCTAATAGCGTCACCACTTCGTGAGCCAGTTGTGCCTCCACCAGAAAATGCGGCGATTACTGTATCTAAGATTGTATTAATTTTTGCAACAGCGGCAGATGATAGACCATATGTGCTTACACCATGATCTGTAAATAGTGTTTTGAGAATTGTATAGAAGTTTACTTCAAATGGTTGATTCTGATAACTTGCAGTTATATTAGTATTGTTTGATTGAACGTTTAATCCGTTCTCAAAGTTAGTTAGATTGAATTTTGTGTGTGCGTCTCCACCCCACTCTAAATCTTTACTGATGAAAGTGAACCAGTAGCCTAAATCTCTTCTGCACTTGTCTCTAACACTTGCTTCTGTGTTTGAACTAATTCCTAGCAATGCGTTGTACATTCTAGCGTGTGCTTGATAGTAGTTGTCGCCGTTACCGTCAGGTCCAGCAAAGTCAGCAAATACGTCTGCTTCTAACTCTGCTTCGATTGCAAAAAAGCTGTCTGCAAGTATCTGTCTGTCTCTAGGAAATAGGTCACCTGCTAGATAGTCTAGTGTTGCTGGTGCTTTACCAACAATACGATAATCGTCTAGCTGAGAATATTGAATTGTATCATTAACAGTTGTGTTGGCACCACGTAGTGATGTGCCTGCTGTACCAAAAGTAGATACTGGTGCTTTTAGTAGAGACTGTGTTCTACGAACAACTGCAAAGTTATCGTCTTGACCATCTTGTCTGTTTTCCCAGTAATAACCATCGTAGTTGTCGTAAATACCAAACTTACGAACAGATGGATTTTGAGCCCAAGGTCCAAGTGACGTTGTTGTTTTGATACCAAATGTAGCGGCGGATACTCGACCAGGCTGATATCTAAAGAAACGTTTTGACGTTAGAACTGCATTCTGATTACGACCTGCTGTTACAAGTGCGCCTGCTTCGTTAGGAAGGTGTTTAATACCTCTAGCGAAGTTTCCAGTATCGACATATGCCGCTGGTGAACTTGACCACTCGCTTGGGTTAACATCATATGTGTTAACGTCTGCGAATATGCCAAGTGCAACTTCAGCACGTGGAATACCGAGTAGCGAAAGTGCTACTTCTGATTGAACTTTATTTTGCTCTTCAACAGGAACGGGCGACTGATCCGAAGCGAGTACGACAGGTATCGATCTAGCCGCTGGCTGTTGACCTGGACTCACTGGTGTAGTTCGACCTACGTTTACTACTGAGGAGTTGTTGTTTATATTATTAGCTATACTAGGCATATCTTAGAGTATCCTTCCTTGTGCCAACACAAATTTGTCAATTATATTTATATAGCCGCCATCACCGATTCTAAATCCTGTGGTGCCTGGGAAGTTAATTTTAACATAATTGTATGTATCATCTCCGTCAACAAAGGTATTACTTACGTATGTGACATCTCCGATTCCGCTGGATGTGTTGCCAACTGGTTGGAAGCCGTCGTGTTGAGGTGCCATCTTCACTTTAGATCCTATTGATAGGAACTTCATGTTATATACTTTGAGGGCGTAGTTTGCGCCAGATACTTCTTCTGTAGATCCAGAGACATCTACGACTCCTGTATCATACACTAGATTAACACCTGAGCCTGTAGTTGAAGCTGGGTCACGTACACCAGAGAATGCGGCGTCTGCCACTGAAGACGGTGGTATTACACCTGCTCGTACTTCATGCTCATAGCTTACTGAGTAACCAACGCCTACATGTTCTGGATTTGCATTTCCTACGGTATTTTCATCAACGTAACCTAGTTCAGAACTATTGCGCAAATACTTAACAGTTAAGTCACCGTTAAGCTCATGAAGTCTTATGATGTCTGCGGCATTGATGTTAAACTGATACTTACCTTCAGTCAGTAGTAATCCACCAACAGGGCTTAGTACAGGTTTATCAACAGGGTTTCCACTGTCTGACCCAGAAGTCTTTGTTGGGAAGTCCCAGAAATATTCTTCACCGCTATTCGTATCTTTAGCGATAAGGAATGTGTCAAATACTAGATTAGAGACGCCACCGATACCGTTATCATCTTGACCATCTGTTTGAGTTAGATCATAAGCCACACCATTTTCTTGATAGACATAAATTGGTGATGCTACATCTTGCGATCCCCCACCTATAATATATCCGTCTTTAGTGTAAAGACTAATTGAATCGTATTCTGAGTTTAGAATGTCTGGTGTAGGTAAGAATTCATCTGCTGGTCCAATCAGAACATTTGGAGAAGATAGAATAAACTTCGATCCGTAAATGAACAAACCAGAGCCAACATTTTCAATAATGTTATTTGTAATAACGCCTCTATCTGTTACCGAGACATCGATGTAGTCAGTAAAGTTTTTAATCGTGTTAGATGTGATGATAGTATTTTCACCAGTATCAGCAACAAGAGGACTGTAGTCATACCTATCAGTGTTACCGCTGTTTCGAATTTCCCCATTTGTAAATCTGAACTCTTTTGAGTCTGTTGCATAAATACCGCCACCGATGACATTTGTAATTCGTACTTTATCGAATAGTGGTGCGACTGCACCTCTTCCGAAGTTTACTGCATAGTTAGCTGTAGAGTTGCCGTTTGCTGTAGCGTCTGCAACCAAGAATTGGTTAGAAGCATCGCCGTCAATATCAACACCAGATAATGTGATGTTTGTAGCATTAGTTGAAGATGCTGATGCAATCATTGTTGTAGTTGGAGTTGATCCTCCGCCTGACCAAGGTAATTTCTTTAGCTTAGTAATGAAAGGCGTACCGTTGATACCAAAGTTATCTGGCACGTTGATACTACTCATAATATAAGTTTTAGCATTTAAGTCAATAGCTTTTCTACCAACGTTTGAGTTTGCAGTAATTGCGTCTTGAATATTTGCAGTATCGTTATGGCAAATGTCTACTTCTCTACTAGAGTTTACCCAAAGATAAGAACCAACGTCACCTAATGTAAGATCGATGTGAGTAGTAGTAACACTCTTATCTCTGATATATGTGTCAACCCACCCTCTTAAAGGCGCATTAGGCGCAGTCAGTGGAAAGTGAATCACTTTTGTATATTGGTTTGTATTTCTGTCTCTACTTTGATCACTTTCACCAGGTGCGTTTGCATCATCATCGTGCCAAGGTTGGAAATCTAGATTATAATAATCGTTCCAACCATTGTTCTCACTAATGTCTTTGTAACCCAGAACTGCGACCAGATGATGATCTGTCTGTGTTGGTAGCATTCTGTAGATAGCTACAGATGTACCAGCAGTTGGTGTCTGACCTAAAGATAGTTTGATAAATTTATCTGGTGCGAACTTATTTCCTACAAAGCTTGATAGTAAGTGATCATTAGTTTCACCCGCTTCAATTTCGATACCAACAGTAACAGCATCTAGTGATTGTGCAATCTCACCAGTGATATCATTAAATTCTGCAATCTTATATGAGAATGTAGCAAGTGTTCCAGTTGTAGTAAGTCCTTGCGCTGTCAGTGAGAAAGAAGATACTTGTCTTTCAGCGGCTTGAATAGTAGAGGAGTCTTGTAAACTCGCACCGTAAATTCTAAGTCTCTGACCTATATTATAATTACCACTTAATCCGATATCACCGATTCTAACAATGTTTGATTGTTCTTGTTGTACAGTGTCGCCTTCAACTTCTATGAATAAACCAGGTGTTCCAGAAAGACTATCTGAAGTATTACCTTGATCGAATGTTGCAGTGTAGCGAGAAAGTTCTGTTGGAAATCTCTCTGTAATTCTAGCATCTGCACGGGCATCTGTAAAGTATAAATTGGTACCTTCACCTAAATCAGTTGTTGTTATGATACGTGCATTAGTACCAGCGACAGTGTTTTGGTAAATAATTCTTGGGGTACCATTATTAGCATCCCATCTCATAAATCCCGTATCGTTATCTAAGTCAGATAACTTTAACTTATCTTGAGTAGCTAGTGGATCAAAGAATGCTGGTCTGTTTAGCTGATTATTCCAGTCTAGGAAATAGTCACCCGCACGATACGCAAGATTGTACCATAGTTTCGTAGCACTTAGATTGTTAGGCGTGTTAAGCCCATTATCATGTGCGTTTAAAACATTAACAAGGGTTTGACCTCTAGCTGTTAACGAAGCTTCACTTAAAATGTTTAGCTGAATGTTGTTCCATGTGATGTGTTTAGTTGTACCTAAATCACTATCACGCAAGACAAACAGATCACCATTTGCTGGTGTCGTTAACTCGGATAGGTCGATAAACTTTACTGCCATTTCTTTGCCTTTATAGGTTAATCTTTATCTTATTTATTAACAATCGTTGCAAGAGCATTTTTTGTTTTTTAATTCTTCAACTTCAGCCTTTAATTCTTTAATGGCTTCGATAAGTAGTGGAACAATTCCATCATATCTTACTGCTAAACTATCGTCAACATCATACACTACTTCTGGCAGAACTGCTTGCATCTCTTGCGCAATGACACCTGAAATTCTTGTATCTGGTTTTGTTTTATAGTTGAAAGTGTATCCGTTTATAGAATCCACTTTGTCTAGTGCGTTATCAATCGTCTCAATGTTTTCTTTTAGATTTATATCGGAGAAATTATGAAACGCTGTAATGTCATCGTCTGATCGAATAGGTCCTTTAACATCTAGTCTACATGCTCCGCCTGCGACAACATCTTCGATCTCAACAGCACCGTAGAATATATGTTCATTTTTTTTATGTATTGCAGAATTGACACCATCTGCATAGATATTCATCTGACCTACGTTTGCAGGTGCTGAACCTTGTAGATAGGTATTCCCTGCCGTACCTGTACCACCAGAAAGTTTACACTGTGTTACAGTCAAATTAGCAAATGTGGGATCAGATGTTGTTGTAATCTGTTGAATAAGCGATATTTCACCATCATTTGTATCAATGCTGATACTTGCATCTGTATCTGAAAATGCGGCACGAATGTTAGCAGTCGTAGCATATAGATTACCACTGCCTTCCAAAAGATCATCTGTGCTAAAATTAGATATATCTGAAACTGTTCCTGTTACGTCACCAGTTACGTCACCAGTGAATGTAGCGTCTGACCCGTCAGTGCCATTTTGTAAAACGATTGTGCCATCATCAGCTTTAACATCACCAATCAGATCGGCTGTTAGTCCGTTAGGAAAGGCACCAGAAGTCGGAAGGATTCCTGCGTCAAGTGTTAAACCTGTGGCACTAATAACATTAGTACTCTCGTTAATCGTAAGTGCTTTCGAACCATCTGCATTTGTAAGACTGAACATGTTTGCATGATCTGCGGTAAGCTTCCAACTATCTGCTTCGTTGCTATCAGCGAATGTAATCGTACTGTTACCAGAACCATCGTTACCGACAGTAAGTTCACCATCAACATACGAATCACCTTCAAGTCTAGTGTCACCATTAATAGTAACGAGATTGAAGCCTATCGCAGTATTGTACGGATTGATTACATCTGACGCAACGTTTGCTGTTGCAGTGATATCGCCGTTAATCCAAAGCGAAGCATTGGGGTTATCAGTGATCGTTCCACCTAGACTAGCAGTATCAGCAACAGCGGAGATAAGTTCGTTCGTTCGGTCTTTCCAAACTCCGAATGTGTTAGTATTAACAATGGGTGTTAAAGTTACGCTCATAGCTGTTCTTCTCTTTTACAAATATGTAGAGTTTTCTCTAGGTGAATAAAGGCTTCTTCAAGTCTATTTATTCTTTGCTCTAAGCCGTCTATATGCTTTTCACGCTCCCGCCTTTTTTTGGCTGCCTGATAAGCTTTTAGATCAGCGTTTACGATACCTTTATCTTTTCTTACATATGTCTGTGTCATGTTAGTGCAATCGCTCTATAGTCGTTTACGTGAGCAAAGATGTGTACATCTGGAGTAATAGATAGTCCTTGTGCAGTAATCTCACCACTTGTTGCGTGTCTCATAATAATTCTAATTTGGAAAGAAGAGTATTCAGTAGTGTATGTGTCTTCATCTAAATCGTATTCGAACTCACGGTAGTCTGTAATAGTAGACGCATTTGAGTATAGATTTAAACTATCAGCGCCTTGATCTAATGATATCCATCCGCTGTCAGAGTCCATATCTTGAGGATATGTAAACTTGCCTTGAACATCAATCATAGTTCCTGGCGGTCTGTAAGCGGATAGAATAACTTTCAGTCCAGCGGCATCAATACCTTCTTCTAGCAATACCTTTTTAGATACGTAAGAAGATGAGTTAGCGCCGACATCAGCAATCTTATATTGATAAGCATTTACTATAGAAAGATCATCATCAATAATAGGAGATGCTGTCGTGTATCCACTATTTCCAAGACCAACTTTTACAACAAACTCTTGTTCAGTAACTAGATTGTTTGAAGGATCTACTATGTTAGAAGTAGAGTTAATCTTTCTTACACCGTTTGTTAAGTACGTTGCATCATTACTTGGTATAGCACGATACGTACCCTCGCTATCATCATTTTTAAGTTTAAACGATGTGAATGTTTTAGAAGTATTACTCTGATAGATCACTGGTTGGAAGTAAGACATTGGAATATCGTCTACGCTTACAACTGTTGCGCTACCAGTACCTTCTGTACCGTAAATAACATCACTCGCTTGGAAGAACTTAGTCTCTGAAGCAGATGATTCTTTTAGGTGTAAAGTGTTTGGATTACGTCTATCCCAGTGTGAGACTTTACCACCAACAGCTAATTGAATAGAAGCCAATGCAGTTGAAGCAGGATCTAAGAATGCTGATGGAGGTATATCAAGAACAATCACAGTACTAGAAGATGTCGCTGTTAAGTTAAGAACTTTTGCCAAGTGCTTATGAGTGCCCTGAGTGATCAGAACATAATCTCCCTGAGAGAAGTTAACTGTAGTTTGCGGTATCGTAATAGTTTGTGCTGTTTGGATATCATCAGTGTACCCTGTCGGCGATGCTACAGCACCAGCTAACAAGTTAAACGGGGTCCAAGTCACAGGATATGTAACACTACTCTTCGTAGTATAAACTAATTCGTCAATAGAGAACGTATTAGCTAATCCAGATAGCGATAAGAATTCCATTTTCTTAGGAACAAAGTCTACTGATCCAGATGATCCGCTGAACTCAAGTCTGTTTAGCTTGAACTTAACATCTTCATCTTGATAAGACTTCCATGCTTTGTTGTTTGTTGAAGTGAAGAGTACGCCGTCGCCCCAATCGTGTGTTACAGATAGACCAGTTTGCAAGTCTGTTCCACCTACTTTAGATGTAAAGACTAAGTAGTTTGGATCTAATGCGTCAGGTGCTACAACAAGTGCATATTCTTTTTCAACGTTTAATCTTAAAGGGTTAGCGAATACAACGTTAGTCGCAACTGAAGCATCGTCTGATAGATTAACTTCACTTGGCTTCAGATGCTTCTTACCAAATGGTAGAACCGCTTCTGCTGGATACCCGTTGATAACTTCACGCATTTCAATAGTGACACCGTTTACTGTGACATCTGCCATGCTACTTTGACCATCGGCTCTTGCTTTGAAGAATAGATCGACATCTCGTATAAAGACTGTTGATGCTCCTCTAGCCATGCCACGCTTCACAAAGAACGTCTGTGAGAGCGGGTCACGGTTATGGACTAGTAATCCATCGGCAAAATATGTATTGTTACCGTCTAAGATAAAGTTAAAGACTTGTTGCTCTTCTTCATCTTTATGCCATTCAATAGTTTCAACTGTTACGTAATCGCCTTGCTCTGTAAGAATCTTATCGCCTACTTGCAAGTCACCCACCATGATTGATTCAAGATGTGGATAAGCAATTATTGTATCGCTCATGCGTGGAGCTTTCCAACCATCTTGAGTAAAGACTGGATGCTCTGGTGTACAGAAAGGTCCGCTTTCATTGATACCTACTAGATCACGACCATTTAGTGGTGGGTGATCAAATTCAAGTACAGTGTTGATTGAGCCGTCTTGACCGATAAGCTGTTCACCAATATCAACTTCTTCAATCTTTTTCTTCTCGCCATTTGCTAAAGAAACGATTGTGCCTGCCACGAAACATGATGGATTGCCACCTTCTTCACGCTCAGGTGGAGGTGGTGGTGGAGGATTAGGTACAAAACGTGATGTCGTGTTGTGAGTTGTAGTAACATTTTCGTCAACATCAAATGATGGTGTTCTAGTTGTTGTTGTTAACTCAGTTTTACCTACATCAAAGTTATAGCCTCTATACGCACCTTTTGAGCGTGACGTGCCGCCAGAAGTTATGCTTGAGTATTGGTCTACGTCTGCAACTCTAACTTCATGTTCGCCAACATAATATGTGCTTTCTGGTATTAGGAATACTGCGGCTAATGTGCCAGATGCGTCTGTTCTGATGTCATCGGTATATGCGCCTACTGGATATACTTGTCTTGCTGTTACAGAATTAACTGAAGAATCCTCAATCAAAGCACCAGGTCGTACACGACTATCCACGTTTTCTTCATCAAAGAACAAATGGTGAATCGTATTAGCCCTTAGACCAGTTACATAAATGCTCACTAAGCGTCTTTGCAAGTAAGGTCTAAAGTTAATATCTGTTACGAACTCACCTACTGATGCAGTTGTCTCTGTAACATCGCTCACAAGAGCATTAGTTACAGTCGTAGTAGTTGATGTTGTCGTAATAGTTCGTCCACCATTTCCATTAGTAGTAGACGTGGTAGGCCTAGTTGTAGAAGTATTTGAACGAGTTAAAGGTACAAACTCTTGTAAGTTATCTACTAAATCTAGAATTGGTGTTGCGATATCAATGTCAATATTTACCGCTGGGTTATTAATCACATCATATCCAGAATCAAATTCTGGGTAGAGTTGCATTTTACCTTTATAGTTGTAAAAGTTTGATACTGCATTACGATAGTCTGTAGCAAACTTCTGATCGATTAGTTTTACTTTGTTACCATCATCAGAAAGAATCGAAATATCAGAATAGTTGGTAACACCAGACATATTGCTTACTTCTAAATCAATAGGGAATTGCTGTATCGAAGGTGTAGCAATACGATAGCTTTGATCAATACTTGCTCTGAAGTCTGTATCAATCATATCTGCGACTAGTAAAGACTTGAAGTTATCTACGAGAATACCATTCTTAAATCTATTCAGACCGTCTGTACCCGTGATTGTTAAACTTTCTGCTTCGGCTTCTAGCAATGATATCGAAACTGCTTCTGTGAGTCTATCGACTTTTTTATCAATTTGCTCAATATCACGCATTGTATAATTGTGAGTTGAGTGAGACTTAAGCCTCATTGCATTATCGCCAGTAATTGCAGTCGGTACTCCTGGAATGTATATTTCACCCAGAGTAAACACATCTGTTAAATTAGGTAGCTGTGGATTTTCAGATCCATTACCCTTAATGATTTCGAACTCACCTAAATCAGATATTGCTACCGCATCAAATCTAGGTAAATAGTATTCGAAGTCTGCGATAATTGTGCCGCCATCAGAGATTGGAATAAAATCACTGAAGTTCAATGCTGTTCTGTTACCAACGTTTTCTGCACCCTGTGGTGAGATAGCGTATGAGCCTTGAAAACCAGCGTATGGTCTAAAGTCGATAGATGCTAGTGGATTGTATGCTCTACCTTCATTAGACGAATAGTTTCTAATCAGATTGTCATCTACGTTTGCATAACTGCTTGCATCAAGATAGCCATTGACTACGTTTGATATTCTTCGGAATACAATCATTTTAACTAGTAGAATGTCACTAGCTTGAATTGCAGTCGCCGCTGGCTTAAGTGACATACTAGACTTATCATAGAATCCGTCTTTCTGTCCATTGTTTAATGCAAATCTACCAGTCACATCTTCTGTGCCTGTGCCATCACTAGCTTGATTTAT
>ENA-UZWU01003302-UZWU01003302.1-metagenome-genome-assembly--contig:-Day-4--1m-contig-3302_pt1 | contig 22351 bp, 19 predicted proteins | sample MGYA00260345_ERZ794905 | MGnify/ENA metagenome assembly ERZ794905
TAGCGGTAAAAACATTAAAAGATTATGATCCAGCAGATAAAAGAACTTTTTCAGAGAGTTTGTTTTACGTTGGTCAGGTTCTAATAGCCAAAAAAGTAAGTCCTTCTTTTTCTTTTCAATTAACCCCTACTTACGTGCATAGAAACACAGTAAGAATAGCTGCAGATCCTCATGATATTTTTGCGTTAGGATTAGGAACAAGAATGAAATTAACAAAAAGAGTTTCTTTTAATAGTGAGTACTATTTTGCTTTTGACCAATCTAAATCAATAGATGCAAGAAACTCATTAGCTTTTGGTGTAGATATAGAAACTGGCGGGCACGTATTTCAGTTGATTTTATCAAATGCAATTACAATGATAGAAAAAAGTTTTATTACTGAAAATACTGGCGATTTTTTCTCAGGTGATATTCATTTTGGTTTTAATATCTCAAGAACTTTTTAGACGCGCTAGCACTTATTTCACAAGGCCACAGAAATTGGCTGCTTTCTATGACTCTATAAACATTGTTCTGGAGATGTTTTCTTTATAATTAGCAATTATGGTTTTAATAAATTCATCTTTATTAGCTTTTATTGCATCTAGCTTATCGCTTCCAGTCATATTCGTATTCAGATCTCTTATGTTTTCACCACTCCATATTGCTAACTCTACAATAATCGATGTCAGCGATAATCCTCTGTCTGTTAAATGATAATAGATAGATTTTTTATTATGAGGTAATTTAGATTTTTTTACAATTTCGAGTTCTGTTAGTAGTTTTAGTTTTGTCGTAAGTATGTTTGTAGCAATAGCTTCATTACTTTCTGTAAAATCTTTAAATGTTTGTTTTTCTTCGAATAGCATTTGTTTGACAAGCACTAATATCCATTTATCTCCAATTATATCAATTGCCGAAGTTATAGGACAATTACATCTAAAATTTTTCATAAAGCATTCATTTTAACACAATGCAAATGTATGAAACTTATTTATTACTTGTAAAATGCAATTTATATAAATTATTACTTCCTTTATAAAAGTTATTTTATACCTTTGCTTGCAATTTAAAAGTAATAATTCTGAATAAATACGTAAAAATGAAGAAAGAAATTTCAATTAAATACAGTATTGCTATCGTGAGTGGCGCAAATCGTGGAATAGGTAAAGCAAGCATACGGAACTACACCAAAAGAAGTTGAAAAAATGTTTTCAGCTTGGAAATAAACTAAAACAATCAATCAATGAAAAAAGTATTATTAACAGGAATATCTGGATTTGTTGGGCAGCATTGTGCTGCGCAGCTATTAGAAAATGGCTATTCTGTGAGGGGCTCGGTAAGAAATTTTTCTAAAGAGCAAGAAGTTAGGAAGGGTATTGCTAAGGTTATAGATGCAAAAGATAATTTAGAGTTTTGTGAGCTTGATTTGCTTAATGATGAAGGTTGGGATGAGGCCATGAAAGGTTGTGACTATGTTTTACATGTTGCATCTCCTTTTGTAATTGCCGAACCAAAAGATGAAAACGAAATGATAAAGCCTGCGGTAGAAGGAACACTAAGAGCCTTAAAAGCTGCAAAAAAGGCAGGAGTTAAAAAGGTAGTATTAACATCTTCTACTGTTGCTATGGCAGGTGACAAAAAGAAAAATCACCTTACGCAAGCGAGTTGGACAAATGCGAAAACAGATAATGTAGGCGCTTATATAAAAAGTAAAGCTCTTGCTGAGAGAGTAGCTTGGGATTTTTATAACAAGCAAGACTCCTCGAATAAAATGGAATTGACAGTGGTAAATCCAGGTCCTATCTATGGCCCAACTTTAACGGGTAACCTTTCTGGCGCATCTATGGGAATGATTAGCGATTTAATTTCTGGAAAAGTACCAATGTTACCAAATGTTCATTATGTAATGTCTGATGTAAGAGATATTGCCAAAATACATGTGGACGCTATGGAGAATACTGAGTCTAATGGACAACGTTTTATCGTTACTTCAGAAAAACCTCATTCCTTTTTAAGTATGGCTTACACACTAAAAGCGAATGGATTTAAAAAATCAAATCCCAAGAAAGCTCCAAGTTTTATGGTAAAATTTATGAGTTTATTTAATGCAGAAATGAAGGGTATGTTGCCATTTGTAGATGCAGAAGTAAGTGCAGATATATCTCCAACTAAAAGAGTATTTAATTGGAAACCAATTTCTTTTGAAAAAACGCTAATTGATAGCGCGAAATCTGTAAAGAATTTAAGTTAGCGAACTTTAATTTTTATACCAAGTCCAGAATTATATTCAATAGTTATGGACTTTTTTTGTAATTCGATATAATTTAGTGCAAAAATTAAGCTATGTTATAAACTTACAATTGGGATTAGTGAATTAAAGTTTTTTTTAGAAAAAACAATTAATAATTCCTGATTGAGAGTAAACTTACTGAAGAAAAGAGTTCTAAAATCCTGCGATTGCGGCTTCAGCACAGCGCTCGCCATCCATGGCAGCAGAAACAATGCCACCTGCATAACCACCACCTTCTCCACAAGGAAATAAGCCTTCTATTTCTGTATGCTCTAAAGTTTCTTTTCTTGGTATGTTTACAGGAGATGAGGTTCTAGATTCTACTCCAATAATGTTTGCTTCATTGGTATAATAACCATGCATTTTTTGTCCGAAAGCAGCAAAACCTTTTCTTAATCTTCCGCCAATTATTTTAGGTAATAAAGAATGTAGTGGAGCAGAATTTAATCCAGGTTGATAAGAGCAATCATTTAAGTCTGATGATAATTTTCCATCAACAAAATCTACCAATCTTTGAGCAGGTGCAGTTTGTGTTCTTCCCCCAGCAAAAAAGGAGATTTTTTCTAAATCTTTCTGAAATTCTAATCCTTTTAATGCTCCAAATTGTTCGTACTTTTTGAAGTCTTTGTCAATATCTAATTCAACAACAATTCCGGAATTTGCAAACCGATTATTTCTTCTACTTGGCGACATTCCGTTTACAACTACTTCACCATTTGCAGTAGCAGCAGGAACAATAAAACCTCCTGGACACATACAAAAAGAATACACACCTCGATTCTTTACTTGGTGCACCAGGCTATAAGCAGCAGCTGGTAAAAGTTCATCTCTTTGGCCAGAACAATGGTATTGAATTTGATCGATTATTTCTTGTGGATGTTCTACACGAACACCCATTGCAAACGATTTGGCCTTTAAGGCAATCTCTTTTTTATGCAACAATTCATAAATATCTCTTGCAGAATGCCCTGTTGCTAAAATCACTGAATTAACCGCCATTTCTCTTCCATCCTTGAGTTGAATTGCTAGAAGCTTGTTATTTTTTATCTTAAAATTTGTGACTTTACTTTCAAAATGAATCTCACCACCATATTTTAAAATGTTTTTGCGGATATTTTCAATGATTTTGGGTAATTTATTCGTTCCAATATGAGGATGTGCATCCACTAATATTTGATCTGTAGCACCGTGAAATACAAGATTTTCAAAAATACGTCTTACATCTCCTCGCTTTAAACTTCTTGTATATAATTTCCCATCAGAATACGTTCCTGCTCCTCCTTCACCAAAACAATAATTTGAATCTTCATTCACAATATGATCTTGATTTATGGCTTTTAAATCGCGCCTTCTATCTTGCACATTTTTTCCGCGTTCTAAAACAATTGGTTTGTAGCCTAACTCTATACAACGTAAAGCAGCATACATTCCTGCAGGTCCAAAACCAATAATATGAATTTCTTTGGCATTAGACACATCTTTATATTCAAAAGCATAATCAGATTTTTCAGGTACTTGTTCATTGATATAAACAGCTACCTTGTAATTAAAGATAATGTCTTTTTTACGAGCATCAATCGATTTTCGCAGCACCTTTACTGCAGATATTTCACTTTTATCAACACCTAACTTCTGAGAAGCTTTGTACAAAAGCGTATTTTCTTTACGTTCTTCAATTAAGTTTACTCGAAGTTGAATTTCTTTTACCATGGTGTAAAAATAATGAAATTAAAAGGTTAAAAAATAAATTAGTTTCTACTAAAATTAAGTTTAGTTAAAATAATTTTACTGATGTAATATTCTAGAGATGTGGTAGTTATAATTATCATAAAATGATATAAAAATAGAATATAAAATAACTATTTTTTTTATCTTTAAAAAATATTAAAAATGAAGAAGAAACAAAAGAATTTAACTAAAAATCGGCTTCTGTTTACAGGAATTACAATAAAAAAATGGAATTAAATTTAACAAAACCAATCGTATTTTTCGATTTAGAAACAACAGGAGTGAATATAGCAACGGATAAAGTTGTAGAAATAGCAATTTTAAAAGTGTTTCCAAATGGAAATAAAGAAAGTAAAACTTGGTTGGTAAACCCAGAAATGGAAATTCCACAAGACTCCATTGATGTGCATGGAATTACCAACGAAAAAGTAGCGGCAGAGCCTACCTTTAAGGAATTGGCAGGGCAAATTAATGCGATGATTGCAGATTCTGATTTGGCAGGTTTTAATTCAAACCGTTTTGATATTCCTTTACTGGCAGAAGAATTAATGCGTGCAGGTATTGACTTTGATATGAAAAATAGAAAAGCAATTGATGTACAAGTTATTTTCCATAAGAAAGAGCAAAGAACCTTAAGTGCAGGTTATCAGTTTTATTGTGGTAAGGAATTAGAAGGTGCTCATGGGGCAGAAGCAGATACCAATGCTACCTATGAAATATTATTAGCGCAATTAGATAAATATGATGATATAGAGAACTCTGTGGCTGCTTTAAGTGAGTTTTCTACACACGGAGAAAGAGCGGATTTTGCTGGTTTTGTTCTGATGAACGATAAAAAACAAGAGATTTTTTCTTTCGGAAAATACAAAGGAAGAACTGTAGAGGAGGTTTTTAAAGAAAACCCTGGTTATAATAATTGGATACAAAATGCAGATTTTCCTTTATACACGAAAAAGGTGTTAAATGAAATTAAACAAAGAATGACTCCTCCGAAAAAGAAAATGTCCGATAAAGAAAAATTACAAGCTTTACAGCAGAAATTTAATTTACGATAGGTGAATAGATGGTTAAATAATAACCAATTAGTTTAGTAATTACTTAATCTAAAAATATGTTTACAGAATATAAAAACTTACCAAATAATTCTCGTGTTTGGATTTACCAGTCTGATAGAGAATTTCAAGAAAAAGAAATTGATTTCATTTCTGAGAAAGCAGAAGAATTTATCAATCAATGGACGCGTCATGGATATGATTTAAAAGGTTCTTTTACGATAAAATACAATCAGTTTTTAGTCTTGGCGGTGGATGAAAGTTTTAATAATGTTTCTGGCTGCTCTATTGATGCTTCAGTTCGCTTTGTGAAAGGTTTAGAGCATGAATTGAAATTAGATTTAATGAATAAAATGAACATTACCTTTAAAGATGATGAAAACATTAATTTAGTAACATTATCTGATTTTCAGAAATTTGCGAAAGAACAAAAAGTAACTTCAGAAACGATTGTGTTTAATAATATGGTAAGTACAAAGGAAGATTTTGAAAATAAATGGGAAATTCCGGCAAACGATAGTTGGCACAAACGCTTTTTGGTATAGCTATTGTTTTAAATAATAGAAAGCTTTTCGTTGAACCGCTTTAAGGATTGAAATGGCATCCTTTTTGGAGGAACGAAAAAAAGATATAATGGAAATCCTGTTAAAACGCCCAAAATAAATGTTGAAGAAAAAGATGAAGAAAGAGTTACTTATTATGTTTTTTATTGGTTTTGCTTTTAATATGTCTGCACAAAGTGTAGATCCTTTAATCGCGAAAGATTTAGAAGCACAAACTATTTGGGTAGATAGTATTATGAAAAATATGACTTTAGATGAAAAAATAGGTCAGTTATTTATGGTACAAGCGTATTCTAATAAAGATGAAAAACATGCAGATTTTATTACAAAGATGATTAAAGAATATCATGTTGGTAATCTAATTTTTATGCAAGGAACTCCAGAAAAACAAGCGGAATTAAACAATAGATATCAAGATGCTGCAAAAGTGCCTTTAATGATCGGTTTTGATGGGGAATGGGGTTTAGACATGCGTTTAAAAGATGCGTATCGCTTTCCCTGGAATATGACGCTGGGTGCTATTAGAAATGATTCTTTAATTAAAGAATTTGGTGTTCATTTAGGAAAACATTGTAAACGTTTGGGAATTCATATAAACTTTGCACCCGTTGTTGACATAAATACAAATCCTGAAAATCCAATAATTGGAAATCGTTCTTTTGGTGAGAATAAAGAAAATGTAACTCAAAAGGCAATTGCTTTTACACAAGGGATGCAAAGCGAGGGTGTTTTGGCGAACGCAAAACACTTTCCTGGTCATGGAGATACAGCTTCTGATTCTCATCATACATTGCCTGTTTTAAATTTTGATATTGCACGTTTAGATTCTGTAGAACTGTATCCGTACAAAAAAGTTTTTGACGCAGGTGTTGCGAGTGTAATGACTGCGCATTTAAGTATACCTAGTTTAGAGTCTAATAAAAGGCTGCCAACTTCGTTGTCTAAAAATGTTGTAACCAATTTATTGCAACAAAAATTAGGTTTTTTAGGTTTAGTAATTACAGATGGTTTAAACATGAAAGGTGCTGCAAATTATGCAACATCTGCAGAAATAAATTTGGCAGCAATTCAGGCAGGAAACGATTTACTTTTAATACCTCAAGATTTACCTGCAACCATAAATATTATTAAAAAAGCAATTGAGTTAAAAACATTGACAGAAGAACGATTAAATTTTTCTGTTAGAAAAATATTAAGAGCAAAACATTGGGCAGGTTTGCACACTTATAAGCCAATTGTTTTAGAGGGTATTGAAAAGGATTTGAATGCAATAGAAGATGAATTGTTACATAGAAAATTGGTAAAGAATTCTTTGACAATTGTTAAGAATATTAATGGAAATTTACCGATTGGTAATTTAGAAAAACGAAAAATTGCTTATGTCAAATTAGGAGATGATTCGAGTATAGATTTTGTTAATATGTTGCAAAACTATGGAAAGGTAGATGTGGTTTCTGACGAAAATTTAGACGGAATTATAAAAAAATTGAAACCTTATAATTTGGTGATTGTTGGATTTCATAAGTCAAATTTAAATCCCTGGAAAAGTTATAAGTTTAAGGATAAAGACCTTGTTTGGTTGCAAGAGATTACACGAAAAAGTAACGTGATATTAGATGTTTTTACAAGTCCTTATAGTTTATTACAAATAAAAAATTTTAAACATATAGAAGGAATTCTTGTTTCTTATCAAAACAGTAAACTGGCGCAAGAACTCTCTGCACAATTAATTTTTGGTGCTTTTCCTGCAAAAGGAAAACTACCTGTTTCCATTAAAAGCGAGTTTAGAGAAGGTCATGGTTTTATGACATCAAGTCTTAGCAGGTTTGAGTACACAATTCCCGAGGCTGCAAACATGTCTTCTCTAAAATTAAAAAAGATAGATTCTGTAGCCGAGATTATTTTGTCAAAAAAAATGGCTCCAGGTTTTCAAGTTTTTGCAGCAAGAAGAGGCAAAGTTGTATTAAATAAAAGTTATGGATATCATACAGAGAAAAAGTTGCTAAAAGTGAAAAATAGTGATGTTTATGATTTAGCATCACTCACAAAGATATTAGCTTCTTTACCACTAATTATGAAGGCAGAAGAAGAGCAAAAAATTAATTTAAACGAAAAGTTACAAGATCTTTTACCGAGTTTTAAAGGATCGAATAAGGCAACTGTTTCTGTAAAAGAGACGCTATCTCATTTTGGTAAGTTGAAAGCTTGGATTCCTTTTTATGTGAAAACTCAAGATACGGTAACTCACGAAAATTTACCTATATTTTATCGCAAGAAAAAATTAAAAAATTATTCGGTTAAAGTTGCTCAAAACTTATATTTACATAACGCTTATAAAGATAGTATTCATAAACATATTATAGATGCGGAGCAAAGAGAGGAGGCAGGTTATAAATATAGTGATTTGGGCTATTATATCTTTAAAGAGGCTCTTGAAAGAGAATATAATAAACCATTAAATTCTTTGGTTGATAAAAATATTTATCAACCGCTAGGTGCGAATAGAACGGGTTATTTACCGCTTAAAAAATTTCCTAAAGATGAAATTGTTCCAACAGAAAATGATGATTACTATCGCAACCAATTATTACATGGAGACGTACATGATATGGGAGCAGCAATGTTGGGCGGAGTAGGAGGTCATGCGGGTTTATTTTCGAACGCGAACGATGTTGCTAAAATTATGCAAATGTATTTGCAAAAAGGATATTATGGAGGAAAACGTTATTTGAAAACAGGAACTTTAGATAAATTTAATTACCGTTATTTTTCTGATAAAAAAGTTCGTAGAGGTTTAGGCTTTGATAAGCCTCAGTTAAACCCTGATGTTAAAGCAACTTGTGGATGCGTTTCAGATGAAAGTTTCGGGCATTCTGGTTTTACAGGCACTTATACTTGGGCAGATCCAAAAAGTGAATTGGTTTATGTTTTTCTATCAAATAGAGTATATCCAACAATGAAAAATACCAGTTTGTTGACTAATAATATTCGTACTGAAATTCAGCAAATTATTCAAAATGCTATTTTAGATTAGAATTATATTCGTACTATTTCAGTTGTTATTTAAAATTTAAGCTTCTGTATTTGTAATAGATAATTTGGTATAAATTAGAATTATAAGCAATGAAATTAGAAAATAAATTCTTGCAATATTCCAACCAAGAAATAAACTAATAAAATAAGTTTGAAGACTATAAAATACAGGCAATGCAACTTTGCTAAAGGTGAATCTAAATGTGTCTATAAACTCGATTTCATCAATTTTTTTTGAGACTTTTTTCCAAATTAAAAAAGGAATAATACTGTTAAAAAGGATAAGGTAAAATAAAGGTTTTAAGAGGTTGGATTTCTCGATTTTTTTCTCTGATATATTTCCAGATAAAATCATTTTGTTTACCAATTCTACATTCGTAAAATCTACTTGAGCATTATTTAGTTTTATTAAGGTACTTTCATAATTTTCATCATCAGGTATATGAACAGTCAGGTTTTTTAATTGACAGCTGACTTCATTTTTTAGCTGAATAGCAGAAATATTTGGTTTTTCTGGGTTGTAAAAGTCATTAGCTGAAATTGGTTTTCCAAAATTTAAAGATACTTTTGCTGGATAGTAAGAAACGTTTTGGTACGTTAATCCAACAGGAATTATTTTTATATCTAAGTCAGGGTATTTCTGTAAAGCACCAAAAACAATTCTTGTAAAACCTTTACTTAAAGGTCTTATCGTACGTTTTCTATTATGACTTCCTTCAGGAAAAATCATTAAAGTTTCTCCTCGATTGAAAATATCAAAACAACTTTCAAAAATTTCTTGGTTTTTTCCTAGCTGACTAGCACCATCTCTTATTCTATAAATAGGCATTAAATTTAAAGAACCGAGAATCTTCTTTATAAGAGGTTTTTTAAAAGAAGCCGCTCTAACTAGATAATGATTGTCTCTTATTATATTCGTGGTTGCAATTAAAGGATCAATCAATCCATTAGGATGATTTATAGCAAATAAAACAGCGCTTTTTTTAGGAATATTATTTTTACCTGAAACTTTTATTCTTTTGGTATAAAAGAACAAACCTATTTTAATAATTAGTCTTATAAAATTGTACCAAAGTGATTTCAATAGAGATAATTATTTATTTGTGTTATGAAGCACAGTTGCTAGTTTTTGCTTGGTTTTTCTACCCCAATAAGTGGCCAGCGCCATTCCAGAAAATACATCCCAAATACCCCAAAAAGCTGCCAGTAAAGCCATTCCTCCTAATCCTTCAAAGAATCCAAATATAAGAAGTAAACCCAATCCGCCATTTTGTATGCCTGTTTCCATAGCAATTGTTTTACGATCTTGGCTATTCAATTTAAAACTTTTTGCAGTATAGAATCCTAAGATGTATGCAAAAACATTATGAAAGATAACTAAGAACAGTACATGATGAATATGATTTACAAAAACATCTAAGTTTTGAGAAAATGCAATGAAAATTAATGCAATAAAAACCAACATTGATAAAGGTTTTAAAACTTTTTCAATTTTTTCAGCCATTTCAGAATGGTAATGTTTGATGAGCATTCCTAGTATTAATGGGATTCCTAGAATTAAGGACACTAGTTTGAATAAACTAAAAGGATTTAAAGAAACTGTCTTTAAAATTTCATTAGTCGGTTTGTATAAACTTCCCCAAAATTGTAAATTAAAGGGGGTCATTATAATACAGATTAAAGTAGCAAAAGCAGTTAAACTAACGGATAAAGCAGCATTTCCACCAGCCATTTTACTAAAAAAATTAGAAACATTTCCACCAGGGCAAGCAGCAATCATCATCATTCCAAGAGCAAAACTTGGATGCGGTTCTATGATTAGAATGGCTAAAAAAGTAAATGCTGGTAATAAAATGAATTGTGATAAAACTCCAACAAAAACTATTTTAGGGTTTTTAAAAAGTCGTTTAAAATCCTCTATTGTAATCCCTAAGGCAACCCCAAACATAATAATAGCAATGGCAATATTTAATACCCATAGCCCACTTTCATCAAAGTTTATTCTTATCTCGTCTATGTCTATTTGGTTTTGCATTCTATTATTTTATTCTAATAATTCAAATTCTTTCCTAACATTTAAACGTTAGTTTTTAAAAGCGTATTCTATAATATTAGCACCCATTTTTAATGCTTTTTCTCTCACACTTTCAGGATTGTTATGTATAATTTCATCTTCCCAACCGTCGCTTAAATCTGTTTCATAATCATAAAAAACGACCAATCTTCCTTGATAAAATAATCCAAATCCTTGTGCTATTTTTTTATTATGCTCATGAATTTTCGGAATTCCGTTTGGAAATTTAAAAGTCTGATTATAAATTGGGTGGTTTGTTGGGATCTCTTTTAATTCCAATTCAGGTAATACTTTCTTTAATTCTTTTCGAATAAATTTATCCAAACCATAGTTGTCTGAAATGTGTAAAAATCCACCAGAAATTAAATAATTTCTAAGGTTATTTGCATCATTATCAGAAAAATAGACGTTTCCATGCCCGGTCATAAATAGGACTGGGTAATTAAAAAGATCTTCACTACCAATATATACAACCTGTGGATTCTTTGAGATATTGGTTTTTATATTTGTGTTAGCAAATGCGACTAGATTGGGTATTGCAGTTGGGTTTGCATACCAATCTCCACCTCCATTGTATTTTAAAATAGCTACGTCTTGAGCACTGATCGAAAGAAAAAAAAATGTAGAGAATAGAAATTGAAGTTGCTTCATTAATTATTTTGATCAGATTTGATAGCAAGATAATAAAAACTTACTGATTGATAAACGAAATTGTATTCACAGCAACTAAAGCTGCTGTTTCTGTGCGCAACCTGCTGTCTCCTAAAGAAATAGGAGTCATATTTTTTGCTAAACATTTTTTTATTTCTTCTGATGAAAAATCACCTTCAGGACCAATAAGTATCGTTGTTTTTTCTGATGATTTTACAACAGATTGTAATAATGTCTTTTTTTGTTCCTCACAATGTGCAATACAAACTTGTCCGTCTAAACCTTGTTTTAAAAAGTCATTGAATTTTACAGATTCATTTAGTTTTGGTAAGGTAAACTTTAACGATTGTTTCATTGCAGATTGTATTATTTTCTCAAAACGTTCTATTTTTACAATTCTACGTTCTGAGTTAGCGCAAATAATTGGTGTAATTTCATCAACACCTATTTCTGTTGCCTTTTCTAAAAACCATTCTATTCTATCGTTATTTTTAGTGGGAGCAATGGCGATATGTAAATAGTAATTCCAAGGTTTTGGTTTCTCTTCAAAATGAACAACTTCTGCAAGGCATTTTTTATCGCTAGCAATAATTATTTTTACATCAAATAAATAACCTTTTCCGTTTGTTATTTTAAGCGTGTCATTTACTTGTTTTCTTAAGACACGTACAATATGTTTACTTTCAATTTTATCGAATGTAATTTGTTTTGTTTGTGGAGTAATTTCTGAATTATAAAATAGTTGCATTGATATCTAATTTATAAGTTCTGCGTCTTTTGTGAGTTACAGGTTTAAAGTTTTCCCACAATTTATTAATCGCTTGATTGTCTTCTAACTCAGGAGTTCTTATGCAATTATCGATGCCTAGAGGTTTAAATGTTTTGGTGTATTGATCAAAAATAATAGCATGCACACCTTTGTTCTGATAATCTGGGTGTACACCAATTAAGTAGAAAGTAACGTCTTTCGCTTTTTTTCTAGCTTTTAATAAATGAAGCAATCCAAATGGAAATAACTTTCCTCGTGCTTTTTGTAAAGCCTCAGAAAACGAAGGCATTACAATGGCAAAAGCAACTAATTTATCGTCTTTATCAACCACAAATTTTATGTATTCTGGGTTGATAAATGAAATGTATTTCTTTTTAAAAAATGCAATTTGAGAATCGGAAATAGGAACAAAGGTAGATAGTTTAGAATATGATGCATCAAAAACTTCAAACATTTCATCAACATAAGGCATAATGTCTTTTGTTTTTGTAAAGTCTAATGCTTTTAGCTTAAATCTTCTTTTTAAAATGTTACTTATTCTATCAAAATAAACACCATCAACATTTTTAAATTTGAATTTATTTTCTAAGTATTCTTTTTCTTTAACGAAACCTAATTGTTCTAAATGATCTTTGTAATAAGGGTGATTATACCAAGTAATCATGGTTCCTAAATGATCGAATCCCTCTGTTAAAACCCCTGTTTTATCTAAGTTGTTAAATCCAACAGGCCCCTCAATATATTTTAGGTGGTTTTCAAGTCCGATTTCTTTTACTTTGTTTAAAAGTGCTTTTGAAACTTCAATATCGTCAATCACATCAAACCATCCAAAACGCATTTTTTTAATTTGTTGTTTTTCAACTTCAAACCAATTGATAATTGCTATGACTCTACCAACAATTTTATTGTTTCGCATTGCTACAAAAAACTGGGCATCTGCATTTTCGAAAACAGGATTTTTTGTTGGGTCAAAATTGTCAATTTCGTCCTTGATAATTGGAGGAACCCAATATTTATTGTTTTTGTATAACGAAAAAGGAAACAGCACAAAGGCTTTCATTTCTTTTTTTGAAGCAATTTTTTTTAGCGTAATCATAGCACAAAAATAATAATTCTATTTGTTATCTTTTTCTATCTCTTTTTCGAGCTCTTTAATTTCTCTTTCTAATTTTTCGATATCCGTTTCTTCTTTTTTCTTTTTCTTGCGTGATTTTCTTATTCTCTTCGGTCTTTTTCGATCACTTGTCTCTTCTTCTTTTTTCTTTTTCTTCTTGAATAAACCTAAAAATCCTTCTTTTTTCTTTTTAGTGAGGGATTTTCTTGTTCTTATCGGTCTTTTTCGATCACTTGTGTTTTTTTCTTTTTTCTTGAAAACATTTAAAATTCGAGAGAAAAATCCACCTTTTTGTTCTTCGTTATACCTCGTGATTGGTGTTTCTTTTATTTCTTTACCATTTTCATCTAATTCCTTGAAAGAATCTTTATGTTTATTAATTCTATATGATGCTCCTATACCTGCATAAAAACCAGAAGCATTTCCCTCTAAAAGATACCTCGCAGAAGCATTAATTTGAAAATCTTTACTAAATAAGTAGGCTGTTCCTGCTGCAAAATTTATGTAATTTTGATCTTCTATAAATGTTCCTTGGTGCTCTAAAAAACCAGACCATCTTGATCTAAAATTATGTGTGGCTGTTATTATATAGGATATTTCAGAAAAATCAGTTCCAATTTTATCATAATAAACATTTGAAATAACATTAAATTCATTGGTAAGATTTTGTTGTAATAAAAGGCCCGCTTTTGGAGTAATACTTTCTGTTTTATGCATATCATTTACTAAATTGGTATTCATACCAATGTAAATGGCTACAGAAGGAATCAATCGTTTAAAATCAAAGGCCTTTCGTCGTTTCCAACTCCGGACTTCTTTCGTTTTATCCGTATATTCAGGTTGAAATATTAGATATTTTGCTCCAATGGTAAAATTACTCAAACCAGATGAAGAAATATTATTGAGAGCATCTTTGTCTTTTTGATATGTTAATTGGGTATTTAATTCTAGTTTTTCCAGAAAAAAACTAGTTCTAAAAAGTAAATCTACTCCCAAAGATTTTGGTCTAGAAAAAGAATTTTCTACACGTGTTTCTTTCATGAAAAAGCCTGTTTCAAATTGATAAATACCAGTACCAACACTGTAAGGACTTTCTGAGAAACCAGGTTTATTTGAGTTTATTACATCAGTATATTGTGCATGCAGAGTAATATTTACAAGAAATAAAAAGGCTAAAAAAAATTTCGTAAAAAGGTTGTTCATAAATTAGAATACAATTTTGTAAACAGTAGCTATCCGTCAACACAAACATAGGTTAAAAATGCTGTTTTATAAAAGTAAACGATACTTTTTTGAGTTTGTGAAACTTTTGTAGTTTGTTAACGCTTCAATTGTATTCAAATTGTTATTTTTGAATGATTTTTTTACAAATACAAATTTAAATGGGTTTACTAAAAACTATATTTTATATACTTCTTTTTTATTATGCTTTTAAGTTTCTAGCAAAATTATTTGCACCTTTTTTAATGAAAAAAGCTGCAGAAACAATTAAAAATAAGGCCGAGCAGCAATATGGCCAACATCGGCAGCAGCAAAAAAGTAATGTACAGGAGGGGAAAACTGTAATAGACAAACACCCAGGCACTCAAAAACAAAGTAAAAACTCTGTTGGGGAATATGTCGATTTTGAAGAAGTTGACTAATTGAAATATTTTATAATTAGTTTGACTACTAAAAACATTAATTAAAAAGCATTCACTTGAAGGATTTTAACAAAGTTATACCTTATGTAACAGCTATCGTATTTTTTGCCTTGGCTTCAATCATTTATTTTCATCCCCTTTTAAAAGGACAAAAAATAAACCAATCTGATATCACCCAATTTAGAGGAATGGTAAAAGATATTAATGATTTTAGAGATGATAAAAACACAGAACCCTATTGGACAGGTGCTTCTTTTAGCGGAATGCCTGCATACCAAGTAAGTGCATATTACCCGAATGATTTTGTAAGAGTTTTAGATAGAGCTTTACGATTTTTACCAAGACCGGCAGATTATACATTTTTGTATTTTTTAAGTTTTTTTGTTTTAATGATAGCTTTAAAAATCAATTGGCGATTGGCAATTTTAGGATCACTCGCCTTTGGTTTTTCAACGTATTTAATTATCATATTCGGAGCAGGCCATAATGCAAAAGCACACGCAATTGCCTATATGCCCATAGTTTTAGCAGGAGTTTTGTGGGTTTTTCAAAAACGATATATTTTAGGTTTTTTTGTTACAGGTGTCGCAATGGCTTTAGAAATTTATACAAATCACCCCCAGATGACTTATTATCTTGGGTTTTGTTTGTTGATTTTAGGAATTGTTGAACTTATAAATGCAATCAAAGAAAAGATATTCCTTGTTTTTATAAAACAGAGTGTTGTAATTATCGCGGCTGTGTTATTAGGTATAGGCGCAAACTCTTCTCGTTTATTGGCGATGAAAGAATATGGAGATTATAGTACAAGAGGTAAATCTGAATTAACAATTAATCCAGATGGAACTAAAAAAGAGGTTTCAAGCGGATTGGATAAAGCTTATATTACAGAATATAGTTATGCGAAATTAGAAACTTTTAATTTATTTATTCCCCGTTTTATGGGTGGAGGAACTGTTGAGAAATTGGGAAAAGATTCTAACTTTTATAAAACAATAGAGAGTAAAGCAGGAAAAAAGACAGCCACAGATTATTCAAAGCAAGCATTAACTTATTGGGGAGATCAAAGCATCGTAGAAGCTCCGGCTTATATCGGTGCTGTAATTTTATTTCTGTTTTTTTTAGGAATTTTCTTAGTAAAAGGAAGATTAAAACAGTGGTTAGTTGCGGCAACAATATTTTCTGTTTTAATGAGTTGGGGAAGAAATTTTGATCTATTAACTAACTTTTTTATTGATTATGTTCCGTTGTATAATAAATTTCGAGCGGTTTCATCAATCCAAGTAATTGCAGAATTATGTGTCCCTATTTTAGCTGTTTTAGGTTTAAAAGAATTCTTTTCGTTAACTATTTCTTCAGAAGAAAAAAAAGAAGCTTTAAAGAAAGCAGTTTATGCTTTTGGGGGATTAATTATTGTAGGATTTTTATTAGCACATGGCTTTTCAACGTTTGAAGGATTAAGAGACTCTGGTTACAGCCAATTACCAGGTTTAACAGATGCTATTATTGAAGATAGGAAATCGATGCTATTAAAGGATGTTCTGCGTTCTTTAGTTTTAATGATAATTTCTGCTGGAGTTTTATGGATATTATTAAAGGATAAATTACAGCAGAATAAAGCAATTATCATCTTATGTGTTTTTGTTTTGTTTGATTTAATATCTGTGAATAAAAAATATGTCAATGAAGATGATTTTAAATCTGCTAGAAAAATAGAGAAGCCTTTTATAGCATCTTCTGCCGATAAAATGATCTTACAAGATAAAACGCATTTTAGAGTTGCTAATTTTACGGTAAACCCAATGAATGACGGAAGTACTTCTTATTTTCATAATTCTATTGGAGGCTATCATGCTGCAAAATTAGGACGCTATCAAGAATTGTTTGATTTTCAAATAGCCAAAAATAATATGCAGGTTTTAAACATGTTAAACACCAAGTATTTTATTTTAGGTAATGATAAAGGTGAAAAACAAGCACAATTAAATCCAGATGCAAATGGAAATGCTTGGTTTGTTGATAATTTAAAAGTTGTCAATTCTGCAAACATAGAAATACGAGCTTTAGATTCTTTGAATACTAAAAGAGTAGCGATTTTTAATAATTATGAATTTGGTAATAGATTTAAAGTTGATGGAATTCCAGTTTTTGAAAAAGATTCAACAGCTACAATAGAACTCTTAAATTATGATGTTACTAAACTAACTTACAAATCTAAAACAGCAAAATCACAATTTGCGGTTTTCTCTGAAATCTACTATAAAGACGGTTGGAACGCTTATATTGATGGAAATCTAACACCTCATTTAAGAGTGAATTATGTTTTAAGAGGAATGGTGGTTCCTGCCGGAGAGCATGCAATTGAATTCAGGTTTGAGCCAAAAGTAATTCAGCAAGGTAAAATAATATCTTTATCTTCTTATGGTTTGTTATTTCTGATTACTTTAGGTTGGTTCTTTTATGAACGGAAAAAGAAAGTATGAAAATAGGAATGATACTTGATGCTCCGTTTCCGCCAGATCCAAGAGTAGAAAATGAAGCAATCTCTTTGGTGAATGCAGGACATGAAGTTTTTCTTTTTTGTTTAAAATATTCTAATGAAAAAGTATTCGAAATAATTAATGGAATTCAAGTAAAAAGATATTCTTCTAATAAATTAGAATATAAATTATCCGCGTTAGCATATACAATACCTTTTTATAGTTGCTTAATGCAAAGTAAAATTCACCGTTTTATAAAAGAAACAAAAATTGATGCATTGCATATACACGATATAAGAATTGCTGATGCTGCTTTTAACGCAAATCAAAAATTTAATGTACCTGTAGTTTTAGATTTACACGATAATCTGCCCGAAGTGATGAAGTTGTATCCCCATCTTCAGAAATTTCCAGGAAAGTATATTATTTCTCCATTAAAATGGAAAAAGAAAGAAAGAGAATTTATAGAGAGGGCAAATAAAGTTATTGCTGTTTCTCCAGAGTTTCTTCTGAATTTAAAAGAAAGAATTCCCGCATCAAAAGATAAGTTAGTTTTAGTACCAAATACGATTAGACAGTCTTTTTACAAGGATTATAAAGTAGAAGAAACAATCAAAAATAGATATAAAGATGATTTTGTAATTTTGTATTTAGGCGATACACATTTAAGAAGAGGCTTACAAACAGCTATTGAATCTATTTGTTATTTAAAGGAAATAATTCCTAATATTAGGTTAGTAATTGTTGGTAGAAATACGACAGATGCAATTTTGAAACAGAAAGTTGTTAGTTTAAAATTAGACGATTTTGTAGATTTTGAAGGTTGGCAAAATGTGTCATTATTTCAATCGTATATTTTAGCAAGTGACATTTGTATTTCTCCTTTGCATAGAAATTTACAACACGATGTTGCTTATGCGAATAAGATTTTTCAGTATATGAGTTTGGCAAAGCCACTTTTAGTAAGTGATGCAACTGCACAGAAAAAGTTGGTAGAGAAAAATAATACAGGTTTAATTCACAAAGAAAGAGATGTAAATGATTTTTCTGATAAAATTTTAAAGCTTTATGAGGATAAAGCTTTAAGAATTGAATTAGGGCATAATGGAAAAGAGTTTATAGAAAATGAGTTTTCTTGGGAACAAACATCAAAAAAACTACTACATTTATACGATAATTTAGATTCTTGAAAGTATTAATAATAACATATTATTGGCCGCCAGCAGGAGGTTCTGGAGTTCAGCGTTGGTTAAAGTTTGTGAAATATTTTCAAGAATTCGGAATAGAACCTGTTGTTTATACAGTTGATAATGTTATTTATCCAAAAGAGGATAAAACTTTACTTCATGAAGTTTCGGAAAATATAACGGTTTTAAAGCAACCCATTTGGGAGCCGACAGACCTCCTTTTTTGGAAGAAAGATAAACCTCAGAAAAGTGGAATATCAAATGTAAGTAAAAGTGGTTTGTTGTCTTTTGTAAGGGGTAATTTTTTTATTCCTGATCCTAAATTGTTTTGGGTAAAACCATCTGTAAAGTATTTGCAAAAATATTTAGATTTAAATAAAATTGATACTATTATTTCTACGGGTCCACCTCATAGCATGCATTTAATAGCTAATAAATTACGTCAAAAAAACAATATTAAATGGATTGCAGACTTTAGAGATCCATGGTCTGATTTGTATTACAATAAAGATTTTAATCAACTTTCATTTGTTAAGAACAAGAATAAAAAGTTAGAAGAAGCAGTTTTAAAAAATGCAGATTGTGTTTTAACAGTCAGTAATTCGTTAAAAGAAGAATTTAGTAAAACAGCGAATATAGTAGAAGTAATCACCAATGGTTTTGATGATGAAGTGCTAACGGAGAATAACATCATAAAAAATACTAAATTTACCATTTCTTACATCGGTTTATTACCTAAACAAAGTAATCCTAGTGTTTTATTTAAAGTTTTAAAAGAACTTTGTTCTCGGAATAAAGATTTTAAAAATGATTTAAAATTGAATTTTATTGGTGATATTTCTGATGAAGTAAAAACTGAAATATCGAATAATCAATTAAACGAGAATACTAATTTTGTTGGTTATGTAAATCATAATAAAGCTATAGAATATCAGAAAAAAGCTCAAGTATTATTATTGTTAATTCCTAATATAGAAAAGTCAAAAGGAATTTTAACTGGAAAATTATTTGAATATCTAACAGCAAAAAGACCCATTTTAGCCATTGGACCGGAAGAAGGTGATTTGTCAGAAATTTTAAAAGAGACAAACTCGGGTATTATAGTTGACTTTGATGATGAAAAAAAAATATCATCAGAAATATTAAAATTATATAATCAATATAAAGAAGGGAGTTTAAAAGTGCAATCTAAAAATATAGAAAAATATCATAGAAAGCAGTTAAGTAAAAAATTAGCAATTATTATTAAAAGTTTACATTCGTAATATGGGAATTGTATTAAAACAATCTTTTAAGAATACACTTTTTATTTTTTTAGGTTTCGGTCTTGGAGGTATTAACACATTATTCTTGTACCCCAATCTTTTAGATGATAAATATTATGGATTAGTAATCTACTTGCTGTCAACATCAAATTTATTAATGCCACTCATTGCTTTTGGTATACATCATGCAATCGTTAAGTTTTTTTCTAGCTACAATACAAAGGAAGAGAAAGACAGATTTTTGTCTTCAGTACTTTTTCTACCCCTTTTAATAGCATTACCTTTTGCTTTTATAGGCAATCTGTTGTACGAAGAAATAGGTGATTATTTAGCTACCCAAGAAAACATAATTATAAAAGATTATACATATATAATTTATTTGGTAGCAGTTGCAACATCTTATTTTGAGGTTTTTTACGCTTGGGCTAAAGTTCAGTTTCAGTCGGTTTTTGGTAACATTTTAAAAGAAATATGGAATAGAGCAATTATAATGGTTTTATTATTTGCAGTATATTTTAAAGTGATTACAGAAAATGAATTTATCAACTATTTAACAGCTGCTTATTTTTTAAGAATGTTCATAATGATGTTTTATGCATTCAAATTATATTTTCCAAAAATCACATTTTCTAAACCTGATAACTTTAAAGAAATAATCCGTTTTTCGTTATACATTATTTTAGCAGGAAGCGCAGGAGCTATCCTTTTAGATATTGATAAATATATGATTCCAGGAAAAGAATCTTTAGCAACAGCAGCGTATTACACAGTGGCTGTTTTTATTGGTTCTTTTATTGAAGCACCCAGTAGAGCTATGCTTAATATTTTACAACCTTTAACTTCTAAAACGTTAAACGAAGATAATCATAAAGAAGTGGGGGCTTTATATAAAAAGAGTTCAATCAATTTATTACTAATTAGTGGTTTGTTTTTTGTACTAATTAACACAAATGTAGTTCAGTTATTTGAACTATTACCGAAAAAATATTCGGTGGGAGGTGGAGCTATTATTGTTGTTTTGATGATTTCTTTATTAAAACTTTACAATGGTTTTTTAGGCAATAACGGAGCAATTATAAACAATTCTAAGTTTTATAGAATAACCTTACCGATTAGTATTTGTATGGCTTTGTCTGTTTATCTTTTGAATAAACTATTCTATTATGAGTTAAATATGGGGACAGAAGGTTTAGCGTTGGCGACCTTAATCGTAATATTTTGTGCAAATACTTTTAAATTGTTTTTTGTGAAAATGAGATTTGCTATCACTCCTTTTACAAATAAATCATTAAAAATGATTATAATTATTATCACGTTATACTTAACTTTTAATTTCTGGGATTTTCCAGTAAGTGATATTTATTTATGGAAATTTCCAGTTCATCCAATTATAAATATTTTTCTAAAGAGTATTGTAATTACAGTTTTATATGTTTTTCTTGTTCTTAAATTAAATATTTCAAACGAGTTTGATAATCTTCTTAAAAAGTATTACAAATAGCAATCTATAGCGTCTGTAATCATGTGAAATAAGAGTGCAAAACATAAAATCTTTGTTTTTTTAGAAAACAATCCAACAAAATAAAAACCAATGGCTGTGTAAGAATGCAAAGGATGATAGTTGATGCTGCATCTGTTTTTGTCAAAAATGGGCGAAGCTAATAAGTGATCTAAATCGACTAACATAGAGCAGATGAAAATTAAATATACAGTTTTCCAGTTTTTCTTAAAGAAAAAGTAAGCTATAAAAAGTGGTGCTACAAAATGTAATCCGTAATGTATTATGAATCCTAAATTCACAAGAAACTAATTGCATTAGGACCTTCCATAAAGAGCAAATCTAGAATAGATAAATTAGCAATAAAACCGTGTTTGTCATCAAACATCTGAATATAATTATCAACTAATTTTGTAGGTTTATTTTTAACATCCGAAAGTTCTCTGAAGTCATTTTCTTTCGTGTTTACAATATATTCTTCAGTTATAGAGTACTTTTGAGATATCTGTAAAGCATCTGTTATAAATAAATAGGTGTCAATATTTACATCTTGTAGGAAAGTATATTTTCTCTTGAAAATTGATAGTAAATCATCTTCATAAAACTCATAAAAAGGAGAAGTTCTATATGCCGTTTGTAACGATTTTAGGTGGTGGTCTTGCCAAAAAGCATCATTATCTACTAATAGGTCTTTTGTTTTTTTACGCTGTGTAGTTCCTTTGTTTTTGTCTTTTACAGGAATGTTTAGTAACTGTTTTCCATTAGAATTAAAGATGTAACATCTATTTCTATAGCTTTGTTTCTGAAAATTATCTTCCATTTCGAAAACAACAGTTTCAGTTTTTAAAATCTTAGAATATTCAGAAATAGGTCCAAAATAAGAAGGGATAAATAATGACATTTACATTATTTTTTAGAAGGTTTCTTTTTCCCTTTATAAAAACTATACCCAATATACAACCCAATTAAAGCAAAAACGATGTACCTATAAGACACGGGTTTTCCCTCACCATGAACAGTTG